>MDTE01061568.1_pt1 | contig 15340 bp, 15 predicted proteins | sample 811231 | NCBI WGS metagenome assembly MDTE01 (sample SAMN05326651, study PRJNA326480) | marine metagenome | isolation source: seawater | place: Indian Ocean: Red Sea | collected 2010 | reverse complement strand
TTCGCCAGATGTAGGAGTTGTTCAGCTCGCCCAAGTCGAAGCGCATCGAGTTCCGCTGCCCCGACGCGTCCTCCAATCCCTATCTCGGGTTCTCGGCGATGGTGATGGCGGCGATAGACGGTATCACCAACAAGATCGACCCCGGCGATCCGCTCGATCGCGACCTGTACGACCTGCGGCCGGAGGAGTTGGCGAAGGTCAAGACCACCCCGGGTTCGCTGCGGGCGGCGCTCGAGGCGCTGAATGCCGACCACGAGTTCCTGCTGAAGGGCGACGTCTTCACCCAGGATCTGGTCGACACCTGGATCGACTACAAGCGCGGAGAAGTCGACGCGATCCGCCTGCGGCCGCACCCGTGGGAGTTCGCGATGTATTTTGATATCTAGGAAGCGCTCCTAGGAGTCAGGAGACAAGAGACAGGAGCCACGAGAAGCCAGACGGCTTCAGGCTTCAGACGCTCTCGGCGGGGTGGCCTTCGGCTGCCCCGCCGTTTCTTTCTCTGTGCCCCGGGATGACGTCTGATTCGGCTACCACGGCCCGGGACCTGTTTCTTTCCAATGACCTGACCGAGGCGGGGGCGCAGGCGTATCTGGCCTCGCGCGGGTTCTCCGATCCGAAGGCGGCCGACGAGCATCTGCAGGCGCTCGCCCAGGACCTGCCGACGCGGCTGGCGCTGGGCGAAGTCGCCGATGTCATCATCGACGCCCTGGCCGACTCGGGTGACCCCGACGGTGCGCTGGTCGGGCTCACCCGCTACCTGGTCACACGCGCACCGATCAGCGGCTTTCTCGGTTACCTGAAGGACGACCCACGCGCCGCTGAGATTCTGGCGGCGCTCTTCGGCGCCTCTCCATCCCTCGGAGAGGTCCTGATTCGGAACCCCGAGTTCTTTCACTGGCTGCAACTGTCGCTCAAGCGGCCGGCCCCGGATCTGATCGACCTGCGTGACGCCCTGCAACAACTGCTGACGAGCGATCTGAGTACCGAGGCCAGAATCGAAGCAATCAAGCGCTTCAGGCGGCGCGAGTACCTCGGTGTCGCGGCGCGCGATCTGTTGGGGGTGAGCGATCTGCCTGCCGCCACCGCACAGCTCTCGCTGCTAGCCGACGTGGTGATCGACAGCGTGCTGGGGTTGCTGGTCACGGACCTCGCGAACAGTCAATCGCTGCCGCGGATGCCAGGGCGCTTCGCCGTCATCGCGATGGGCAAGCTGGGTGGCCTGGAGCTGAACTACAGCTCGGACATCGACCTCATCTACGTGTACGAGCCTGACGATCCGGGCAACCCGGCCCAACACGATCTTTTTCACAAATTGGCCCGCCGCCTCACCAAAGCGCTCGGCGACCACACCGACGAAAGCTACCTCTACCGGGTCGACCTCAGGCTCCGTCCGATGGGACGACACGGTGACGTGGCCTGCACGCTGAAGCAGTACGGCCACTACTACGACTCGATGGGCGAGACGTTCGAACGGTTCGCGCTCATCAAGGCGCGGCCAGTCGCAGGCGACCCCGATCTGGGCGCCGCCTTCATGGATCTGGTGCTCCCCTTCGTGTACCGACGGTATCTCGACCATGCCGCGTTCGAGGAAATCGCCCGCTACAAACGACGCGCCGAGCAGGCCGGCGATGGCGAACGTGACGTCAAGACGGGCCGTGGCGGCATCCGCGAGATCGAGCTGTTCACCCAGATCCTGCAGGTGACCTACGGCGCCGAGCACGAGGCCGCGCGTTCGCCCACGACCCTGCGCGCCCTGGCGGCGCTGCTCGACCAGGACATCGTCGACGCCGACGTCCACCGTCAGCTGGACGAAGCCTACCGCTTCCTCCGGATGGTGGAGCACCGGCTGCAGATCGTCCACCAGAGCCAGACCCACACCCTCGACGCGGCCGGCGAGATGCTGGATCTGAGCGCCCGCCGCATGGGGTTCGCGTCGGCCGCGGCGCTGGAACAGACGCTGGCCCACCACCGAGACCAGGTGCATGCCATCTATGCCGACCTACTGGCCCCTGAACCGGAGGAGGAGGACGCCGGCCGGCTCCTCTTCCGCTGGCTGAGCGGCGAGATCTCGGACGACGACACGACCGGGTATTTGCATGGGCTCGGGTTCCGCGACCCGGAGGCGATGCTCAATCAGATTCGCGCGCTCGACGAGGTCCCGTCGCTCGTGCAGTCTCGCTCGACCACCCGGAACCTGCTGTCGAATCTCGTCGGCTCCGTCCTCCCGGCACTGCTGACGCGAGCCGAGCCCGAACGCATCCTGAACCGACTCGAACGGATCGTCTCCGGCTCTGGCGCCTCGGGAACGCTCTTCAGGACGTTGCTGGAATCGGCCCCGCTCAGAGACAAGCTGGCTACGCTCCTCGACAGCGGGGACCTGTTCGCCGACCGGCTCTCGCGTCACCCCGAGCTGCTGGACGCGACCGTCCAGGCCCCACCCGCCCTCGCCGTTCAAAGAGAGAGCTGGGAGCGGGAGCTCGAATCGGTCGCCGACGAGGCCCCGGACACCCGCGCGGACCGCGTGCGACGGCTTCGCTACATGGAGGAGTTCAAGATCCTGATCGAGTGGCTCGACGGGGGTGACCTGGCCGTCCTCCAGGAGAAGCTCTCGGGACTCGCCGACAACTGTGTCAGCCACGGCCTGGGCTGGCTACTGCACGACGACCCGCAGGACGACACCGAGTGGCTCGTCGTGGCGATGGGCAAGCTCGGCGGTCTGGAGCTGACCGCGCACTCGGACCTCGACCTGGTCTTTCTGTATCGCGGAGAACCGAACGACGGAGCGTTGTTCACGCGTGCGGAGTCCACCGTCAAGAAGCTCTACCGCTTTCTCGAACAGCCGACCCAGGCCGGCATCGCCTACGAGCTCGACACCCGGCTGCGGCCAGACGGCAAGAAGGGGCCGCTGGCCATGCCGCTGGACAAGTTCGAGAGTTATCTCGCCGAGCGAGCCGAGCGGTGGGAGCGTCTGGCTTGGACCAGAGCCCGGGTGGTGACCGGCTCAGCGGCCCTGGCCCAGGACGTCACCAGAGTGGTCACCGACTTCGTCTACCAGGGGTGGGACGACTCGCTCCCCGAATACGCCCGACACATTCGCAGCCGGATGGAGAATGAGCTGGGCAAGGAACGTGCGAAGAAACGGTTCCATCTGAAAGTCGGCCACGGCGGGCTGTCCGATATCGACTTCCTGATACAGTTGCTCCAGATCAGGCACGGGGGGGAGTCACCCGAGTGGCGCGTCGCCGGCACCCGCCGGCTCCTCATCGACCTGCCGCCGAACCCGCCCCTCGACGCCGACGATGCAGCGAGACTGCGCGAGGCCCACGCCTTCCTCCGCACCCTGGAGACCCGCCTTCGGATCGAAGCCGACGCTGGGGCGTCGACGATGTCTACCGACCCGGCGCGTCTCGCCGTACTGGGCGCTCGAATGGGCATGCCTCCGCCCACCGGCGAGACGCTGAAGCGGCGCTATCAGGAGGTCACCGCCCAAGTCCGCGAGATATTCGACCGCGGGATGAAGAGCCTCGGGGCGTAGGCGGCATCTCCAGCGCTTCCTCTCCCGGTCCTGACGTCGGCATTACCTGCAACCGACGACGCTAAAACCCATGCATCGTCGTCGTCGCAAATCTTCACGTCGCTTGGCTAGCTCGGTTTCGGGACAATCGTGTGCTCACGCAGTTCGCGCTCCAGAGTCGCCGCCACCGATCGCGGCACTTTGAACCGTTGCACAAGGACTCGCCGCAACTCGGTCAGGTTGACCTCGCCCGTCAATACTTCATGCTCGCCCGGAACCAGTCGAAACAGATCCGCGCTCAGCCCCCTGGCCGTGTCAGGTATCAGGTTCGCCGGAAACTGATGTCGATTATAGGGCGGCGCAGGCGACCGCCCTGGCTAGGGCAGGCCTGTATGGCGTGATGACGGATGGTCGCGACGGTGGCCGCTAGTGTCCGAGGACCGGGTGGGGGACGTAGGGCGTTTCGAGCGCTTCGCACTCCTCATCGTCTAGCTCGATGTCGAGCGCGGCCACGAGTTGGTCCAGTTGCTCCGGTTTGGACACTCCGACGATCGGTGCGGTCACCGCGGGCTGGCGGACGATCCAGGCAAGCGCGATCTGAGCGGGCGTGACGCCACGCTTCTCGGCGAGCGCCTTCACCGCGTCGAGCACGTCGAAGTCGCTGTCGGCGAAGTAGAGCTTGCGGGCGAAATCGTCGGTCTTGGCGCGGTTGGTCGCGCCGCCTGAATCCTCACCCTTTGCCCGGCTTCCCGCAAGGAACCCGCGGGCCAGGGGGCTCCACGGGATCACGCCAACCCCTTCGGCCAGGCACAGCGGCAGCATCTCCCGCTCCTCCTCCCGGTAGATAAGGTTGTAGTGGTTCTGCATGGTGACGAACCGGGCCCAGCCGTTCCGATCAGCCAGATACAGAGCTCGCGCGAACTGCCACGCATACATGCTCGACGCGCCGAGATAGCGGACCTTGCCCGACCGCACGATATCGTTGAGCGCATCGAGGGTCTCTTCGAGCGGGGTGTGCGGGTCGAACCGGTGAATCTGATAGAGATCGACGTGGTCAGTGCCCAGTCGTCGCAGCGAGCCGTCAATCGAGTCGAAGAGATGCTTGCGAGACAGGCCCCGGTCGTTCGGACCGTCGCCCATCGGGAAATGCACCTTGGTGGCGATCACCACCTGGTCGCGGCGGGTCATGTCCTTGACCGCGCGGCCAAGGATCTCCTCGCTCACGCCGATCGAGTACATGTCGGCGGTATCGAAGAAGTTGATGCCGTGGTCGAGCGCCTGCTTGAAGAACCGTCGCCCGTCCTCTTCCCCCAGCACCCAGTCGCGCCAGCTCGACGACCCGTAGGTCATCATGCCAAGACACAGGGGCGAGACTTTGAGGCCGGTGGTACCGAGACGGACGTAGTCCATGAGTGTCCTGGCTTTGGGCTCTAGGCTTTGGGCTTTGGCACGAGCCAGGGGGGCAGTCGGGTTGTCCCAGCGCCTGTCAGTGACAATGCCCGTGCTCCACAGACCACACCTGTCCGGGCGGGCAGGCGGCATTGGTCACCGTGGTGTCGGTGGTGAAGCTCATGACCAGGACGACAAGCGCGGCGATGGCGACGCCCACGATCGTGAGCCACGCGGTAGGGCTCAGCGCCGAGGCCTTCTTCTCGCAGCACTGCTTGTACTTCTTGCCGCTGCCACAGGGGCAGAGATCGTTGCGGCCAACCTTGACACCTGACATGGTCTGTTGCTCCGTGTGTTCAGGAAGGAGCCAGTATACTGCAGGAGCGGTGCGCCCTTCGTAGCGTCCCCCGCGCGCGTTCATGGTCAACGACGTCCACTGTCACTTCTTCTCCGCCCGTTTCTTCGAGATCCTCGGCGGCCAGCTCTCGCCGGCGGTAGACGCCGCCGCGACCGCGCTACCCGAGCGATTGGGGTGGGACGCGCCCGGTCCGCCCGAAGTTCTCGCGGACCGATGGGTGCAAACCCTTGATGACCACGATGTTGGCCGCGCGGCGGTGATGGCCAGTCTTCCGGGCGACGAGGCGTCGGTCGGCACAGCCGTCCGCCGGCACCCGGAGCGTCTGGTCGGGATGACCATGCTCAATCCCGTCGCGCCGGACGCCGACGCGCGGCTCCGGACGGCCCTCGAAGACGAACGGCTACGGTGCGTGTGCCTGTTTCCCGCCTTGCACGGCTACGCGCTCGACGGTGAGGAGGTGGACGAGGTGTTCTCCGCGGCGGCAGCCGCCGGGGCGGTGGTATTCGTGCATTGCGGCGTGCTCACCGTCGGGGTCAGAAAGAAGCTGGGGCTCCAGACCCCGGTCGACGTCCGCCTCGGCGACCCGCTGGCGCTGACCCGAACGGCGGCCCGTCACCCCGACGTGCCGATCATCATTCCGCACTTCGGAGCCGGCCAGTTGCGTGCCACGCTGATGGCGGCCGACCTGTGCGGCAACATTCATGTCGACACCTCCAGCTCGAACGGCTGGATCCGCTACACGCCGGGGCTGACACTCGAAGCGGTCTTCGGCGCCGCACTCGAGACCCTCGGTCCGGAGCGGATCCTGTTTGGTACCGACTCGTCGTTCTTCCCCAGAGGCTGGCAACAGCCGGTCCATGAAGGCCAGCAGGCGGTCCTCGACGCGCTGGGGGTGGACCCGTCCGCGCAGGCGGCGATCATGTCGGAGAACTTCGAGCGGCTCTTCCCGACCCGACGACCATGACCGACAAGGCGTTCGTCTTCGACACGGCGCTGCGGCTGGTGACGCTCACCGGCCTACGGGCTCAGAGCCTCCGCGAGCTGCGGGCCCGGCTCCCCGAGGTGCCGCTGTCCTCGATCTTCCAGCACACCCACCAGGAGTATCTGGCGCACGACTTCCAGCGGTCACAGCACTACAACGACTTTGCCCGGTGGGTCTCGGACACACTCCGCGAGGAGGCGCTCGGCGAGAAGCTGGCGGCGATCGATCTCCTGGCGTTCACCACGCTGGAGGAGCTCCGCGGCGAGATCATTGCCACGATCGACACCTACCTCGCGCAGCTCGACCGCGCCAGCTACGAGTGTCGACCCGAGGACGCCTTCCACTTCTGCCAGTCTCGAAGCTTCGTGCTCCCGACCGGCCTGGTCGCTCACGACGTGCCCGAGTTCTTCGCCAAGGTGGCCTCCATCTCGAACGCATCGCTCTACTTCCATTTCTTCGAGGCGCGGCTACGCCTTGGCCGACGAACAAGCGACTTCTCGCGCTGGCTGTCGGACCGTGGCCGAGACGACCTGGCCGGCGCCATCGACAAGCTGAACCCCTATACGCGTTCGCTCGACGAGCTGCGTGTCGACATCGTCGCGGTGGGCGGTGCGAACGGGGGTGCGGCGTGACCGACCACCATCTCGACGACTATCGCCCCATCGTCGGCGACCAAGTGATCGACGAGCTGCACGTGCTGGCCGACCATGTCCGCCATCGGCGACTCCAACACATCAACTCCACTTCCGTCGGGGGTGGCGTGGCCGAGATCCTCACTCGCATGGTCCCGCTGCTGCGGGACCTGGGGATCGACACGACCTGGGACGTGATCAAAGGCAACCAGGCGTTCTTTGCCGTCACCAAGGCGTTCCACAACGCGCTGCACGGCGGCAAGGAGTCGATCACCGAGGAGATGCTGGACGTCTTCCGTGAAACCACGGCCATGAACCTGGCCGACCTCAACGACTACGGCGACGTAGTCATCGTGCACGACCCCCAACCGGCGGGATTGATCGCGAAGCGTCCAGAGGTAGGCGGACGTTGGATCTGGCGCTGCCACATCGACGTGGCTACGCCGGATCCGCGGGTCTGGAACTTTCTCCAGAAGTACGTCGAGGGCTACGACGCGTCAATGTTCTCGATGCCCGACTTCGCCCAGCGGCTGTCGATCCCGCAGTACATGGTGCCTCCCTCGATCGACCCGCTGAGCGACAAGAACCGCGACCTGACCAACGACGAGGTCCAGGCCGTCGTGGCCCGCTACGGACTGGACCCAGAGCGACCGATCGTCACGCAGATCTCGAGATTCGACCGATTGAAAGATCCGCTGGGCGTGCTGGCGGCCTACCGCCTGATCCGCCGACGCCACGACTGCCAGCTGCTCCTGGCCGGTGGGGGCGCCACCGACGACCCCGAGGGCGAGGAGGTGCTGAACGAGGTCCGCGAAGCGGCGGGAAACGACCCCGACATCCACGTGCTCGAGCTGCCCCCGTTTTCCGACCTCGACATCAACGCGCTGGTGCGCGCCTCGACCATCGTGATGCAGAAGTCGATCAAGGAGGGCTTCGGACTGACGGTCACCGAGGCACTGTGGAAACGCAAGGCGGTGATCGGCGGCGCGGTGGGCGGCATCCGGCTGCAGCTGCTGGATGGCGTGACTGGGTTCCTCGTCCACTCGCCCGAGGGCGCCGCGAACCGGGCCATCGATCTGCTGAACGATCCCGAGCTCCGCCAGGCGGTCGGCGACGCCGGTCGCGAGCATGTCAGGGAGAACTTCCTGACCACCCGCCATATGCGCGACTACCTGCTGCTGATGCTCGCGATGGAGCACCAGGGAGAGGAGCTTTCCGTTCTGACGACCCGGTGATTCGGGCTCGTCAGGCTTTGGGCTTTGGCACGACGTACTCTCGTGCACGTCCGTTGCCCGCACCTGAACGGTCTTGCTCTACCTAAAACCCAAAGCCCAAAGCCAAGCTCGTCCCCCTCAGGGGACGAGCAAAATCTTCCCGATGTGCGTGCTGGCTTCCATCTCCCGGTGGGCGTCAACCACCTGATCGATCGGCACCCGACGGTGGATGACGGGGCCGACGCGGCCGGCTTCGACCAGCGGCCACACTCGCTCCCGGACGGCGTCGACGACCGCGCCCTTCTCCTCGACGCTCCGGGCCCGAAGCGTGGAGCCGGTGACGGTGAGGCGGCGGAACATCAGCGCGCTGAGATCGATCTCGGTCGTGGCCCCCCCCATCAGGGCGATCAGCACCAGCCGCCCCTCCAGGTTCAGCAGGCCGAGGTTCATCGCCAGATAGGGCGCCGCCACCATGTCGAGAATCACATCGATGCCCGCGTCCCCGGCGGCGGCCTTCAGCGCTCCAGCCAGATCGTCGTCGCGGTAGTTGATCGCCTTGGCGGCGCCGAGCGCCTCACAGGCCTGGCACTTCTCGGCTGAACCGGCCGTCACCAGCACCCGTGACCCGAGCGCCCGCGCCAGCTGGATGGCCATCGTGCCGATGCCGCTCGAACCGCCGTGAACCAGCAACGTCTCGCCGGGTCGCAACCGAGCGCGGTCGAAGACGTTGGTCCAGACGGTGAGCGCCACTTCAGGCAACGCGGCGGCGTCGACCAGGTCCACGCCGGCGGGCACGGGCAGACATTGCCGGGCCGGCACGGCGGTGTATTCGGCATAGCCGCCGCCGGCGAGAAGCGCACAGACGGGGTCTCCAACCCGCCACCCCTCGACGGCGGACCCGAGAGCCGCGACCGTGCCCGACACCTCGAGCCCGAGCAGGTCCGATGCTCCCGGGGGCGGCGGGTACTGGCCGCGCCGCTGCATGCAGTCGGCCCGATTCATCCCGGCCGCCGCGACCTTGATCAGCAGCTCGGAGGGGCTCACCTCCGGCACCGGCCTCGTGGCCAGTGACAGCCCCTCGGGAGGCCCCTCCTGCTCCACCTCGACCGCCCGCATCACGTCCGGTATCGCCATCATAGTCCGAAGTATAATCAGCCACTCCGACGACGTCCCGGACACCATGAACATCAGGATCAAGCAGATACGACTCTGGCGGACCGAGGTCCTGCGCCGACCGGGTGCCCTCGCGCAAGCGCTCGAGCCGCTCGCGCAGCATGGGGCCGACCTCAAGGTGGTGCGAGTTCGGGAGGCCGGGGGTGGGCGGGGCCGACGCAACATCGTCGAGGTTTACGCGGGCGAGGGCCGGCGGGCCGCCGTGATGGCGCAGGCAGCGGGGTTCAGCTTGACCAAGGCCACAACCCTGCTGTTGCAGGGAGAGAATCGCTCGGGATTCGCCTACGCCGTGGCCAACGCCGTCGCCTGGGCGGGCATCGAAGTGATCGACCACGAAGCCGGTGTGGTCAGCAACCAGTTCTCGTCGACGCTGACGTTCGAAAGCGAGTCGGATGCGACAAAGGCGGTCGCGGTGATCCGCAAGGTGATCCGCACCTTCCAGGCGGCGGACGGTTAGGCCGAGCGATGCGACTCGTCATCATCGGATACGGTCGGATGGGCAAGCTGGTGGACCAGCTCGCCGATGCCTACGGGTTCGAGGTCGCCGACCGGCTCGACATCGACAACAACCCCGGTGGCTCCGGCATCACGGCTGACGCCATGCGGGACGTCGACGTCGCCATCGACTTCTCTACCGCAGCCGCAGTGTCAGACAACCTGCCGCGTCTGGCCGAACACAAGGTCAACTTGGTGGTGGGCACCACCGGCTGGCAGGGCGAGAAGGAGTCGCTGAAGAAGCTCGCGGTGGACGCGGGCATCGGCGTCGTCGCCGCGGCAAACTTCTCGCTCGGGGTGAACCTGTTCCTCGCGCTGACCCAACGCGCGGCGCAACTGTTCCAGCCGCACGCCGACTTTGGCGCGTGGATTCACGAGATCCACCACAGCGCGAAGATCGACGCCCCATCGGGTACCGCCTTCGCCATGCGACGCGCGATGGACGCAGGCCGGTTCGACCGCGACGTCGACATGGCCTCGACGCGCGTCGGCTCCGCGCCAGGCACCCATACCGTCGGATTCGACGGGCCGGCGGAGACAATCGCGCTGACCCACACCACGCGCGACCGGGCCACGTTCGCGCGGGGCGCCCTCGAAGCGGCCCGCTGGGTGCACGGACGTCGGGGGTGGTTCACGATGCAGGATGTCCTGGGACTCGACTGACGATGCCTGCGGCCTTCACCGGATGCGGCACGGCGCTCGTCACCCCCTTCACCGCCGAGGGCGCGGTGGACGAGGCTGCGGTGCGTCGGCTGGCGGCGCGGCAGATCGATGGCGGCGTGCACTTCCTCTGTCCGTGCGGAACCACCGGCGAATCTCCGACGCTCTCTCGCGACGAGCAACGGCGGGTAGTCGAGGCGGTCGTGGAAACGGCCGATGGCCGCGTTCCGATCCTCGCTGGCGCCGGAGGCTATGACACGCGGTCGGTGGTCGAGACGGCGGCCGAGATGGAACGCGCCGGCGCCGACGGACTGCTGTCGGTCACGCCCTACTACAACCGGCCCACCCCGGAGGGGCTCCAGGCGCACTATCGCGCGATCACCGAGGCCACGGGCTTACCCGTCGTGGTCTACAACGTGCCGGGTCGTACCGGGTGCAACGTCGACGTCGACACGCTCTGTCGGCTGGCCGAACTGCCTACGGTGGTCGGTGTGAAAGAAGCCTCCGCCAACCTCGCCCAGATGTGCGAGGTGTGCCACGCGCTGCCTGAAGACTTCAACGTGCTGTCGGGCGACGACCTGTTCACACTGCCGCTCATGGCGGTCGGCGGAGCCGGGGTCATCTCGGTGGCCTCCAACGAAGTGCCGAACGACATGGCCCAGCTGGTCGAAGCGGCACGCGACGGCGCCCTCGACCGCGCCCGGGCCCTGCACAACCGGTTGCTCCCGTTGATGCAGATCAACTTCATCGAAAGCAACCCGATCCCGGTCAAGGCGGCCATGGCCCATCTCGACCTGCTCGACCTCCACTACCGGCTACCGATGCTCCCGCCTCGACCCGAGTCGCTGGCGAAGATCGTCGACGTGCTCGACACCCTTGGCCTCTCCCGCTGATCCGCGGGCGACCGCACCACGGAGAACCCTGTGAGCTCTGACGTTACCTCGTTGCAAACCTCGATCGAGCGCCTGGCCACGGCGGGCGCCGACGCGGACCGCGCCGAAGCCCGGGCGGTGTTCGCCGAGTTCCGCGCCGCGCTGTCGTATGGGAGGGTGCGCGCGGCCACCCCCGATGCCGAGGCTCCGTCGGGCTGGCAAGTCAATGCCTGGGTCAAGCAGGGCATCCTCGTCGGCTTTCGCTGCGGCGACATCGACACCTTCGCCGCCCCTGATCCCGAAGTGCCGTTCCTCGACAAGGACACGTTGCCTCTCAAGCCGCTCGGCGTCGAATCTGGCGTCAGGGTCGTGCCTGGGGGCTCATCGATCCGGGACGGCGCCTATGTCGGTCCCGGCGTGATCTGCATGCCGCCGATGTTCATCAACATCGGCGCCTGGGTAGGACGTGACAGCCTGATCGACTCTCACGCGCTGGTCGGCTCCTGCGCCCAGGTGGGCGAGCGGGTTCACGTGAGCGCCGGTGCGCAGATCGGGGGTGTCCTGGAGCCGGTGGGCGCGATGCCGGTCATCATCGAAGCCGACGCGCTGGTGGGCGGAAGCACCGGCATCTACGAGGGCGCGATCGTGAAGCGCCGCGCCGTCATCGGCGCCGGCACGGTCCTGACCGGGTCGACCGCGGTCTACGACCTGCCGAACGAGACGGTCATCCGACCCGAACCGGGCTCTCCGCTCGTGGTGCCCGAAGGTGCGGTCGTCGTACCAGGCACGCGTCAGGTCACGGCCGGCGCCGGCCGCGACTGGGGCCTGGCCCTGGCGACCCCGGTCATCGTGAAGTATCGGGACGACAAGACGGACACGCGCACCGAGCTGGAGGCGTGGCTCCGGTGAGCGCCATCGATGTCGTCGAGCTGACCCGGGCACTGGTCGACATCGAATCGACCAGCGGGAACGAGGGCCAGGCGGCGCGGTGGCTCGCTGGGTGGCTGCTTGAGCGCGGCTTCTCCGTGGACGAGCAGCCGGTGGAAGACGACCGCCTGAATCTGTACGTGACCCTCGGCGACACCGACCCGGACGTGGTCCTCTCGACCCATCTCGACTGCGTGCCCCCGTACTTCCCCAGCCGGATCGAAGACAACCGACTGTATGGCCGTGGCGCCTGTGACGCAAAGGGCATCGCGGCCGCCCAGATCGGGGCGCTCGCCCAGCTACGCGAAGCGGGTGAGACCCGCGTCGGAGCGCTCTTCGTGGTCGGCGAGGAACGGGGCAGTCATGGAGCCAGGGCCGCGAACCGCACCCCTCCCGGCAGCCGGTTCCTGATCAATGGCGAACCGACCGACAGCCGCCTCGCGCTGGCCACCAAGGGCGCATATCGGGTGCTGCTGCGAGCCAGCGGCCGGGCCGCCCACTCGGCCTATCCAGAGCAGGGCGAGTCGGCCATCGACAAGCTCGTCGACGCGCTGATGGCGCTGCGCTCCATCGAACTGCCGTCCCACCCGGTACTGGGCCCGACCACCTGCACCGTTGCCCTTATCGAGGGCGGCGTGGCTCCCAATGTCGTCCCGCCGCACGCCAGCGCCGAAGCGACGTTCCGGATCGTGGGACCGAAGGAAGAGGTACGGGCCGCCATCGAGCCGCTGTCGCGGTGGGTCGAGTTGGAGGATGTCGTCGTGGTGCCGGCGGTGGAGCTTACGACCGTGCCGGGCTTCGACACCACGGTCTGCTCGTTCACCACCGATATCCCGTTCCTCGACGCCTGGGGCCAGCCGCTGCTGTTCGGGCCAGGCTCGATCCTGGTGGCCCACACCTCTGAAGAGCACGTCGATATCGACGAGCTTCGCGCCGCACCCGCACACTACGCCGGAATAGCCAAGCACCTGCTGCCCAGCTAACGCGACATCAGCCGGACCTGGCGCAACTCCACCCGATTCACCGGTTCCTCGCCGTTGGTCTCGGCCTGCTCGATCTGTTCGACGGCCTCGATACCGGACACCACGCGGCCGAACGCCGAGTAGACGCCGTCGAGCTCGGGCGAGGTATCGGTGACGATAAAGAAGGATGTCTGCGCACTATCAGCCTCGTCGCCCCGCGCCATCGAGACGATGCCCTTGACGTGCGGGGTCTCGCTCAACTCCAACGGCACGTTCTGGATCAGGGTTCGCTGCTCCTCGCTCAACGGAGTCGACCGCGTAGGCGGAAACCCGGTCTGAATGACGAATCCCGCCACCACCCGGTGAAACGCCATCCCATCGTAAAAGCCGGCATCGGCGAGCCTGAGGAAGTTCCGCACATGTTGCGGCGCCCGTTCCGGGAAGAGCTCGATGGTGATCGCCCCCGCATCGGTCTCGAGCACCGCGTGATAGGAGGCCAGCTCCTCCACCGTTTCGGTGGTGAACGACGGTGGAGGCAGAGGCGCCCAGTCTCTGACGGTGGCGGTCAGAATCTCGACTCGCTCGGTGGCGTTCCCGTTGGCGTCGACCGGCGTTTCCGAGATCCTCGCGATCACCGGAAGCCCCTCGGCGACCCGACCCCAGATCGTGTACTGCCCATCCAGACCTGGTTGATCGACCACGCAAACGAGGAACTGCGTGCCGCCACTGTTGGGATCACCAGCCGCGGTGATGGCCGACACGGTGCCGGCGCTGTGTGTCTCGTCGCTCGGCTCGGCCGCCACCAGCCCCAACCCCCCGCGACCAAACTGGTTCGGCGCCGACGCGTCCTTCGTATTCGGGTCGCCTCCCTGGACGATGCCTCGGAGCACCATGCGGTGAAAACTGGTTCCATCGAAGACGCCTTCGGCCGTCTGCTGCATGATCAGGCCGACGTGGTTGGGCGCGGCATCGACCAGCAGGTCGATCACGACCGTCCCCTCGGTCGTCTCGAAGACCAACTGCTTCTCCCGCATCTCCTCGACGGGCAGCGTGGCAACGAACGGCTCCTGGGCCACGACGTGGGCGGTCCCCATCGCCCAGACCACGAACGTCCAGGCGACGTATCTGATGAATGACGGCGAAGCCATCCAGCTTCCTCCTTCCTCCTGCCTCCGCCGCGGACTTGCGGCGGCCCCTGTCCTTCTGTCTCCTGTCTTCTTTAGAATCATAGAGATGTCGTTGTTGGAGCACCAGACAGAGCCGGAGCCGGTGGACGACGGTTCTCACGTCGGCCGCTACGTTCTCATCGCGCTGCTCGTCGTCGGCTGCGGGGTCGCGGCCTATCTGTCGATGCCGCCAGCAGAGGAACCGGCCGCCCCGCGACAGGCGAGCGCGCCAGCCGCCGCCGCGGCGCCAGAGCCGGAACCGGCCACCGAGCCCGAGGAGGCAGCTCCCGCCCCCGAGCCCGCTCCGGAACCGGAGCCTGAACCTGAGGCGGTCATAGCCGAGGTCGAGGTTCCCACCGCCGCGCTCCCACCCGTGCTCAGGGTGGTGAGTGATGTCGCTGGCGCGTCGGTCTTCGTCGACCGCAAGTATCTGGGCACGACGCCCTTCGAGACGGCCGACCTCCGTCCCGGGCCGCACCGGGTGAACGTCTCCGCCGAAGGTTACGAAGGATTCGTGGAGACGGTCGAGATCGGTGACGAGGTGGTCTCTCTCGACATCCGGTTCCGAGAGATACGCCTCGACGTATCAGTCGCCGTCACCCACAAGCACCGGTTTGGCGATTGCGAGGGGACCCTGCGCGCCGACCTCGACGGCATCCGGTATGACACCGACGACGACGATGCGTTCTCGCTGTCGTTCGACGCGATCGAAATCCACGAGTTCGACTATCTCGAGCACACGCTGACGATCAAGGAACGCGACGGTCGGACCTACAACTTCACCGACGATCAGGACACCGCCGACGCGTTGTTCTCGTTTCACCGCGACGTGGAACAGGCGCGGGAGCGGATGAACCGGTGAAGGAACCGACCCGCTGCGCCTGGGCCGGCGACGACCCGCTGTATCAGGCGTACCACGACGAGGAATGGGGCGTTCCACTCCACGACGATCAGCGGCTGTTCGAGTTCCTGCTGCTCGAAGGGGCGCAGGCCGGA
>MDTE01168745.1_pt1 | contig 15341 bp, 15 predicted proteins | sample 811231 | NCBI WGS metagenome assembly MDTE01 (sample SAMN05326651, study PRJNA326480) | marine metagenome | isolation source: seawater | place: Indian Ocean: Red Sea | collected 2010 | reverse complement strand
TCAATTGCTCTAACCAATAATCGATAAGTGGTTTACCATTTATTGGTACAAGACATTTAGGAATGGTATCAGTAATCGGTCGTAACCGAGTGCCAAGGCCCGCTGCTAACAATATTGCACGCATTTAAGTTAGCTCTTTCAATAGCTCTTTACTTTGTAATGGCGTATTTCCTAGTCTGCCTACTTGGATTGAAGCAGCAAGAGATCCGATAAGTGCTGCCTCCCATATTGTTCCACCTCTCGCCATAGTTAACGCACAACTGATTAACAGACTATCTCCTGCACCTGCAACATCTCTTGGGTTAGAGTTTAAGGCTCCAATACGATCAGTTAACCATGGATCATCTCCATTACTATCATTGGCGTGAATTAAAACCCCTTCTTCGCCAATTTTAAGTAGGATGTTTTCTGCAGATGATTGCTGGCGCAACTGTTCTGCCAAAACTACTAAACCATCCTCATTGTTACGTGCACTAATTCTTGCTTCTCTCTCGGTAGGCGTAATTAGATCCATATTTTTAAAACGGGAAATATCGCCAATCTGAGATGATGACTGGCTATCTGCGGCTAGCATTATATTGTTTTCTTTTGCTAAAGTTACTATTTGATCGACTAAGTCTTGCGGAAGACATCCATAATTGAAGTCTGAAAACACTAATAAATCAACTTTATCAATTATTGATTTTACATTCTTTAAAAAAATACTTTTTAAGCTCGGACTAATTGTGGATTGATGAAGATGACTAACACGCAATAAAGTTTTTCCCTGGCTCCGAAAGCGCTGTTTAACTGTCGTTGGTCGACTATCATCTACAATAAGCGATGAAGTAACGCCAAATTCACTTAACTTATTTTCAGCAAAGGTATGAGAGCTGTCATTACCAACAACAGTGATAAGCTTAACCTTAGCACCCAGTCCTGCAGCGTGTGCAGCAACAATCCCAGAGCCGCCTATAAATCTTGTAGTATCCACGGGCGTAACAACAATAGTTGGATCCTCTTGTGACATCCCCAACGGCTCACAGGTGATATATTCATCCATAATTAGATCACCAACCACACAAACTCTAAGTGATGAAAAATCGTCAATAATACTTTTTATTCTTCCACTACTAATCTCATGCCTTTTCATGTACTTAAAAGGCAAAACAATGTCATCCTTAATAGTTTGAGAGAACTCTTTACGCAATAGATCAAGAGAAGAAAATACTATTTGTCCAGAACTGAACAATAATTTACCTCCATACTCTTTTAGAGCATCTAGTTCAGGATTTATTTGGCCAGTATATTCTTTCCCTTTTACTACTATGTCCGGTTTAATTTTTTTTATAACCTCTATGACTGGCTCGTCAACTAAGAAACATTCACTTACCCAACTATTGGACCGAACTCCTTCTAACCTAAGTTCTTGAGGAACATGCACACCATCTCCCCCTAATTCATCGCTATGCACACCTACTATCAGCTTATCACCAAGTTCACGAGCAAAGCGAAGCAAACGGAGATGGCCTGGGTGAAGAATATTAAAATTACCTGAAACAAATATAGTCTTACTCATAAAAATATCCTTCTAGTGCTCCATCCTCCTATTTTCTTAAAAGAAGATCATCTTTTATAATAAACTGCTCTTTAAATCTTCTTTTACTCCACATAATTCTAAATAATTTTATTAATTGCCACTTATAGACAAACAAATAAATAAGGCATTTAAAAATAATTTTAATAGGCCTAAGCTCAAGAAATCTATTTTTATTATCATGGAAAAATCTTCTATTTAAGTAAAAATACTTAAAAGATGTCATCATATCTGTTAAATAAGATTTTGGAACTAAATCAATGAACTCTTCTGAAGAACATACTTTCTCAAATTTTAAGAATAATTCATTATTTAAGTTTTTATTTGAAAAATGTTGCTCTGCATACCCAGAGTAGTATCTCCAACTTGCCAATGTCTTGGGAGTAAAACATGCCCCAAACTTCGAGGAAATTATTAAAGGAACAAATTGATCAGAAAAGTGTTCCAGGCTAGGATTAAATTTAATATCTAATTTCTTAAATGCGCTTTTATTAAAAATCATTGTTTGTCCAACTATCCAAAAACCATATTTAGCAAGGTATTTTTTAACTTTTTTAGGGGTTAAATAGATTGATTTTGAGCTAATAAGAGGGCTCCTAATCAAATGTTCGAATTTGCCATTTTTCTCCATCTGGTATGCTAAAGCGCTGAATAACCCTGCATCAGGGTAGTGTTTGAATTGTTTAGCAGCTTCCTCAAATAAGTTTGAACAAATCCTATCATCTGCAGCAGCAAAATAAATATAATCACCGGAAGAAATTTCAAGTCCATGATTCAGTATATTGAGTGGACCTATATTTTTTTTATTTTGAATAAGCTTAATAAAAGGGTATTTATCAATTATCTTATTGATTATTTCGACACTATTATCAGTTGATTTGTCGTCAATAATAATAATTTCATGGCATTTATAAGTTTGGTTTACCATAGACTCAATTTGCTCATTTATAAAATGACCGTGATTATAATTAGGAATTATTACGCTAAGTTTCATTGAAATAAAATATTTATAAAGATTTGTTGGTTAAATTATAATTCTTTAGCATTCCAAATAAAGATAAATCAGTTGTTTTGAAGAACACCATGCTTCTCAATAATATCTTCTATTTCATTAAATTGAGGCTCTTTAGTATCCATGATTATTTCTCCATATTAATTACACAACGCCCTGCAAGTTCACCATTTCGCATTCTTTGAATAGCAAGGTTGATATCTTCGAGATTATAACGCTCAGTTATAAGAAAACTAAAGTTAACTATGTCATTTCTAATTAATTTTTGATAACGAGGTATGTCTAAATGCGGAGTAGCTTCTCCTCCATGGGAGCCAATTATGGTTTTACCAAAGTGTAAAGGAAGGGTATGAATATTAATATTATTTTCTTTACTTGGAACCCCAACGAGCACTACTCTTCCTTGTTGGCTTGTCAGTGAATAACCCATCTCAATAATTGACGGTTGTCCTGTATTATCTATGAAAACATCTAATTCATCTCCCTCTAAAAATTGCTTTATTAAAACTTTAGCATCTTGACTTTTAGAGTTGATGACATGTGACGCACCACACTCTTTTGCCAGTTCTAATCTAGAGTCATGTAAGTCTATGGCTATGATAGGATACATGGAAGAACTAGCTGCGGCTTGTATCATATTCAAACCGACACCTCCTGACCCAAAAACAACAATTGATTCGCCTATTCTAACTTTGGCATTATTTTCTATTACTCCAAAACCAGTCAAAACAGCACAACCAAAAAGAGAAGCAACTTCTTGATTTTGAAAATTACTTACTTTTGTTAAACGATTTTCTGAAACTATCGCGTATTCATTGAATGTGGTCACGGAACCAGCATTAAGCTTATTTCCATTCCATTTATATATTGGAGGTACGGAATCTATTCCTTGACTTTTTCTCCAGTGAAGAACGACATTATCATCTGGTTTTACAAACTGAACACCTGGACCAATTTTCATTACACTCCCAGAACCTTCATGACCAAGAAGGTGAGGGAGGAAAGGATCTTCTCCTTTAACTCCGTCAATTTCGCCTAACTGAGAACCACAAATTCCACTTGAATGTATCTTTACCAGAACTTGACCCACTTCTAGAGATTGAGGGAGCTCTACTTGATCAACAATAAGAGGCTTATTTTGTTTTACCAAAATAGCGGCTTTCATGGTCTTAGGTGTATTCATAGTTTTTGGTAAGTTAATTGTATTGATCTCTATTTTAAACTATGAAATTTATCAAACAAATGAATTAAAAGAAAGATAGGTATCTATAGCTTCAAATGGAGAAGGGGATCTTATACCAATTGATTTAGTTGAACTACAATCCATAGTAGCAAAATTTGTAATATCAAACTTCTTTTCTAGATTTTTACAAGAGGTTGGATTAATCAGACTTTCATCTAACCCTAAGTCTTCACATATATAGATAGCGGCTTCGGCATAACTAATATCTCTAGTAGCAGACAGTTGATATATCCCTTGTGTTTCCTTAATTGCTAATTGGAAAAGAGCTTTACAAGCTAATTCTAAGGAAATAGGAGAAAAAAATAAGTCATAAAAAGGATTTATACTTTTATTCTCTTTCAATGATCTAACCCAGTCCTCAAAAAGAGGGAAAAGCGAGCCTATAATTTTACTAAACCTTAAGACTGCAGTTTTTTCTGGGTTAATGCTCCTTAGACTAATCTCCATTTCAGACTTTTGTTTAGCATATTGCCCCAAAGGATTTACTGGATCATTAATCTTAGGTGCTTGCACCTTGCCTCCAAATACCAAGCTGGTTGAAGGATAGATCAAGAAGGTATCTTTACTCAAAAGACGACGGCATAATTCCAGTGAATTAGTTACATTTATTTTATAAGAATAGTCCCTCTCTGACTCGCAAGTATCCTGACTAGTCTCCGCTGCACACAAAATAGCTACATCAACTTCAATATTATCTAAATTCTTGAAACTTTCTGCATCATTTAAATCTATATATATCTCTTGTTCATTTAATGAAGTCTCTTTTCTCGAAGTAGTCCGAACTTGGTGCTTAGAAAAAGAAGGATTCTTTAATATATGTTGCCCTATTGAACTTGAAGAACCAATAATAAGTATTTTCTTTTCCATTACATCACATAGGTAAATTTAAAAAGAGGCAACTAAAAGATTAACATAAAGGTAACTTAAAAAGCTCTTCCACTACTTTAATATTATTTTTTGCTGCTTGTGCATTGCCCTGCTGAGTAGAGTTTTGATTACACATTTCAATGAATGCTTCAGCTTGATTAAGAAAAGACCAAGACCAGTTGGGCCGTGAAGAGATAGTTTGATGATTGCTATTCCCGCTAATAATTTGTACTTTTGCAGGGACATTCTTCAGTAAAGCAGGTGGAAAGGTGACCTTAACAATATGATCTTCATAGACAACAGTAATATCTTCATGCCATTCACTTAATTGGGATTTAGAAGTAGAAATTTCTACAGGCGTATTTCCTGATCTAAACAAACTTATCCCTACACCTTCATTGTTTATTGTAGTTGCAATAGGCAATAAAGTATCACTTTGAATATCATGGATAGCATGTATTAAGTGTGAAAATACGTTTAGAAAATTTTCATAGCCAACTTGTCTTTCTTTGGTAAGCCAATTGGGTAAGTTCTCAATCTCGGTCTTTGGTAAAACAACATTTTGTTCAGACTTAAAATCTCCTATAGGATTACAATAAGAATCTCCCATAAAGCAATTAGCTTTTAGAAATAAAGGGTCTTTGCCTAAAGAAGTAAGACGGGATAATTCTTGCTTGAAGCTAATAAACCCATGGTCAAACTGTTTCATATAACCAACATACAAAATTAATTTATTTATTTTAGAGATATTTACTAATTCTTCGGCTGTCTTCAGGTTCAACGCCAAAGGTTTCTCTGTGAATACATGCTTACCAGCTAACAAGCTCTCTTTAACAACTCCTGCAGTTAATTTTCTTGGCAAAGTAATAACAACTGCATCAATTGTTTCATCAGCAATTAATTCTTTATGATCTCTATATACTTTTTTTATTCCGTTTCTTGAAGCTAAAAGATCTGCAAGATCTTTCTGTAAATCACTCAAAGCCTCAATTTTACAATCTTTAATCAATTGAAAGCAGGGAAGATGGCATTGCTGCGCTATGAAGCCAGTTCCTATAAAACCTACCTTTATTTTCATTTATATTTACTCTTTTAGTGTCTTATGAAACTACTTAATCCATTCAGAGTAATTATTTTTATCAATAATAACAACCTCAGGCCATAAAACTAAGAATTTGCCCCCTTTTTGTAAATAATCAACACTTTTACTAATTATATTTTTTGAGTGCAACCAAGCTAAAATGACTGTAAGTGACGGCATTTTAATAATCAACTCAGAAGTAGGTAAAACTTTAAGAGATTCAAAGGCTGAAAATTTATCAACTTTAGAAGGATGGTCATCATATAATGAGGTAAGGGTATTCTCTAAGCCAAGCTGAATTGCAAGAGTAGGTCCAGATCTTGCGGCTCCATATCCTGCAATCTCACCTCTTTTTTGTTCAATTTCTTGAACAATAGTGGAAACGATATCCCGGTTCTTTCTTATAGAAGAATTAAATTCTTCGAACTTAGAACCATCAGTATATCCATCGTTATTTTCTAATTTCTTTAAGATAGAAACCGAATCTTGTTCCTCTAATATATTCCCTTTTTTTACTGCTGTAAAAATAATAGATCCTTTTTGGATGCCATTTCTTTGTGCATCTATAAGAAGCATGTCATTATCTTCCAAGAAATTTTGAGCACTATTAACTGAATAATGGATCATATGTTCATGAAATATGGTGCCGATCAGTTTCTTATCTAGAATGTCTTTAAGATATTGAACTTCAAAAAAGAAAATTCCATCAGGAAGAAGAGCTCTTTTGACCCCGTCTATCATGCCTTGCATATCGTCAGAGTGAGCAAAAACATTAAAGGCAGTAATAATTGAAGCGAAATTTTTTCTATATTCTTCAGGAAAAGAATCCATCTCATTTGAAGAAAAAAGACCAACGTGGGTTTCTATTCCATGTGAGTTAGCTATATCAGCAACTGTGTCAGCTGGGTCCACACCAAAAACTCTACAATCTCTTGATTTAAAAGCTTTTAGTAAAGTTCCATCATTGCTACCTATATCAAAAACTATAGAGTTCTTTTCAATTTGATATTGATCTAAAATTTTTAGTGCAAATTCTTCTTGATGCTTGATAATCCCATCAGTTTGGCTAGAAAAATAGGTGTAGTCTGACCAAAGATAATCGCTGTTTATAGAATCTAAGGTTTGTACACAATAGCAATCAGAACAATTATAAAGGTCGACAGGGAAACGTTTATCAGCTTCTTTGTCTGGATTTTCTAAATACTTTTCTCCTATAGGTATAGCTTCTAAAGGTATAACCTTGGACATATTTTCCGAGTTGCACAATCTACATTTAGTCCTTTTCCAATGCTCAATCATCTACGTTTAACCTCTTATTTAATAAGATATTGATATTACTTCTCAAAAAAAACATTGCGTTTGAATAAGAAAAAGATCAATTCTTAATACATAGAGCAAGGTTATAGTGAGACATTGAACTATAGCCTGTATGCACTAATTCATCATTCATTGAAAAGATAAAAACTCTTTGGAATTTCTTTTGAAGGGTTTCTTTAAAAGTTTTCTGATCGAGACAAGAGACGTGGCCTATTTTACTTCTCTCTGAAGCATATTTTTGAGATTCAATAGAGGGCATGCCTATAATTGCACACCCGCCATCATTTAGAGACAAGCAAATGTTATCGAGGAAAAGTTGATGTTTGCCGCTAGGAATATGCTCCATCACATCACAACTAACAACTCCATCAAACCCTTCATCAATTGGACCATCATCTAAAATGTCATGGATTCTAAAATCAATTGGCCAAGTTTTACTCTGCCTCCTCCTCGCATCATCTATGAACAATTTATCTATATCAATCGCTACAAGGGAAGAAATATTTTGTAGCAGCAATCTTGATGCAAACCCATCACCACAACCTATCTCTAAAACCTTGTTCATTCCATCAAACATCTTTGATACAAACTTATATCTAGATAAAGTAAAAAGTAAATGTCTTGGATCATCATGATAAGCCCAAGCCACACCAATCCCAAGTTCTTTAGCTTCAGGTCCAAGGTCATTAATAATATCAATCACTTCAGCATAATGGTCTTCAACATTACTCATACGGGCCCTTGGGTAGTTATTAAATTAGTCAATTTTTATTTCTTATACTTGCTGTTAAAAAAAAGGTGAAAGGATTTTACCACATAATCCAACTCCTTTTGAGTTAGTTTTTCATGCACAGGTATGCATAAAATATTTTTTACGAGCTCATCAGCTTTCGGAGTTGAACTTAAAAATGACTTATAGGCAGGTTGTTTAGACATAAGTTTAGGATGTTGTATTTTAGTTTCAATTCCTTGGCTGTTAAGAAAATCTTTTAACTCATCTCTTTGCTTTGCTTTTATAGTGTATGTGTAATAAACATCCGATCTATCAGAAGAAGATTCTGGAATCTCTACATATTTAGAGAGCGATTTGTTATAAAATTCAGCATTTACTCTACGTCTTGAAATGATGCTTTCAAAAGTTTTTAGTCTTTCTAAAAGAATAGATGCCTGCAACGTATCCATACGTCCATTTAAACTTGGTTCAATACAAACTTCTCTATTAATGGTGCCGTTGTATCTCAAACTAACGAGCCTTTCGTATATTTCTTTTTTATCACAAGTTATTGATCCTGATTCTCCACAAGCTCCAAAAATTTTCATAGGATTGTGACTAATTGCAGATAAATCACCAAAAGACCCACATTTTCTTTCTTTATAAGTTGCCCCGAAAGACTGAGAACCATCTTCTACTAATTTAATTTTATGCTGCCTAGCCAAATTACATAATTCATCCATGTCACAAATACGACCGGTAAAATTAACTACAAGAATAGCTTTAGTATTTTCAGATATAAGTTTTTCAACGCTCTTATAGTCTATATTTAAATCATTATTTATATCAGCAAATACTGGTTTTGCTCCTGTTAAAGCTATTGCGTTTGCAGTAGCTATCCAAGATAAGGAAGTTGTAATAACCTCATCACCGGGTCCAATATCTAAGGCCTTCAATCCTAAAAAAAGAGCATCGGTTCCAGAACCTACAGCAACAGCATATTTTCTTGAGCAATACGTAGCTAGCTTTTGTTCTAGATCTTCTATTTCAGGCCCCATAACTAAGCGACCATGATTAAAGACTCTTTCTACTGAAGAAATAAGAATATCTCTTTCCTTGCCACGAATTTTTAAATCTAAAAAAGGTACTTTCATATTTTTTACAACTTCTCAAGCTCTATCTTGATCGAGTAAAAGTCTCCCTGAATTTTAACTTTAGCTCCACTTGTAGGTAAGAAGTCGTGAGCGTTAACAATCCTAATAAAGTTTTCAACAGTAGTTTGTTGCTCTAGTTTTAATAGCCTAGTTTCTTCTAATTCTTTTTTTAGATGATATGATCCTGAGCCATAAGTTTCAGGGTCAATTAATAGAACATTTCCTGAATAAATTTCATGCCATCTATCTTTAAAAAGTTCGCATAATTTCTTTTTGGCAATATCACTTAATTCTGAAGCTCTTGTCATTAAATCAAATTTGATCTCTCTTTGAGCATAAATTTTACCTGCATCAATATCCTCCTCCATCTCAATAAGTGATACTCCAAACTTAGAGTCTTCTAATATACTCCATGAAGCACTATGACTACCCCTCCCCCAAGGTATAAACGAAGGGTGAAAATTAATTCTTTTGTTGAATTTTGATAATAAATTGGCCTTTAAAATCTTAGAACACCAAGCATTAATCAACCAATAAAATTCTCCATCATTAATCTCTTCGACAGCATCATCAACCAAACTACACTTCACACCACTCTCTTTACAGAGCTCAACTAACTGCTGATTACTTCCATAGTCTGGCACTGCTACAAGTCCCAAGGGGTAGTTTCCCTCTAACAAATGTATCACTGTTTCTAGGCCTACAAAAGTTGAACAAAAGACGCAAATGTTTTTTTTATTTTTGTTCATTCGTTAATTCATAAGTTTTCAGTAAAGCTAATTAATTCACGTTGTAGTTATTATTTTGTCTAGCTTTTATCCTGAAACGTATTATTCGAAAAAGATAAGAGAATAGTCTCCTGTATATCCAGTATTTTTAAACCACCACTCCCACTCCTCAGGAGAACAAAAAGCTTCACAAGTCACTTGCCAGTATAATAAATTAGCTTTCTCTTTCTCATTTCTGTAAGACTCAACACATAAATATTTATTATTCTTTCCTACCCTTTCAAATTCTATTAGAGCTTTTTCAAGGTCATAATTATGTAGATTATGAAAGGTATTTAAAGAGAAAACGAGATCATAGGAATTATCTGCAAACGGAAGATCATTTGCATTGCCAATCTCTATATAATCTTTAATCTCTTCCTTACAATTATTGACGGCATAGTCCGATATATCGATGCCCTTAATATTTAGCTCTGGAAGTAGTAATTTCATCTCATAAAGTAGGTAACCTTTACCACACCCAACATCTAACACTGAATCTCCAGCTCTTATATCGTAGTGATTGATTAAAGCTTGGGCTACTGGTTTCCACCTTCCCGGTATGTATTTATAACCTCCATAACAAATCCGTCTATCGCCATCCCAGTAATCGTAACCCCACTTTTTAGATAGATCAGCAGCAATATGTTTTGGATATTCACTATCATTTACTCTAGCAAGATAATCTCTAGATGTGCTTTTGTGAATGGAAGATAGAAAATCAATATACATTAGTTTATTTTTAAAAGAAGGGTCTGAGCTTTATCTAATTGAGTTTTTTTAGCGTCTTCTATACTGAAACTTGGATTAGAAAAAACTCTTCTCTCAACTATATTAGGTAAAAATTCGTTGAGTATTATACAACACCATTTAACCTGAAACATAGGAAATAATTTAAGAGTTCTTTCAAATTGACGATCTTTATCAGGAAATCTTTCTAAGGCCGATAAGCTAAATTCTTCAAAATACTGATGAGGTACCGGGATTTCAGGTTGAATAAAGAAGTCAGAAATAAATTTTGAAGAATCGTCTAGACCTGCATACTCAAAATCTAAAAAGTAAAGCCCTTGGTCTGTTTGAAGGGCATTATGAAAACCAAAATCAGAAGGAGAAACACACAATGAAGCTTCATTAGATAAGAAAGCATGTTCTTTTATAAGCCTCTCCTTTACATTCTTCCAAATCTTCTGGAGGTCATTTATAAATTTAATTAATAATTTTTCTTTATTTTCTAGGGCAACTTCATTTAAGAGAAGTATTTTATTGTCCAATAAAGTAATGTAATTATCTAAATTCAAGAAGGCTTCTGAAGCGTAGTTAAGGTTTATTTTACTTAAGTTATCATTGCAAAGATTTAGAGATTTAAAAAAATTAGCAGCTAACATCACATTTTTAAGATTAAGCTCGTCTTTTAGAATTTTTTTTCCTTCAATAAATTCAAATATCCCCAGATTAATCGAGTCTGCTTTTAAAATTGTCTCAGGTACGCAAGTTATATTTTTCTCTCTTGCAAAATCTAGAAATTTAAACTCGGTCTCAAGTCTATTTCTTTTTTCAGATTCAGCAAAATAATAAAATTTTGCAAAAAAATTTTTGTCTCTACTGCTTACGCAATAAGATCTGTTATTTTTACCATGGCCTACAGAATGAATGTAACTAATTTCTTTTATAAAATTGGCTTTTATTAAGGTTTCTTCTATTAACTTCTTATCTTCTTGATATTTCATGTTTTAAGTGAGAAATTATCTGCCCCCAATCTGAAAATTTACAATCCCCTTTATAGTCATTATTATTTCCTTCGGGATCAAATAAACACTTAATAGTTTTGTTTGGAAAATTCTCTAAACAAAATATCTCTGGTAAATCATCTATGAAAAAGTTGCATTTCTCTAGGCCAATCCGCTTAGCTTTGTCTTGTTGAGTTGTTTCAAAAAAAATTTTATTTTCAGGGATAAAGTTTTTGCCATCTATAGAAAGCCTCTTCGCTATAAACTCTCTCGCTGAATCATGGAGATTATATTTCTTACCTCTGTAAGGATAGACTGTTTTATGACTAACAATAGAAAGATTGATTTCATTCTTTTTTGTAAATTCCAGAAATTTCAAAAACCCAGGGTAAATTTCTGCTTCGAGCATTCTTTTACCGTATACATGGCCTTGTAATTCAGTCCAGATATCATTTTCATCAATACTTCTAAGATAATCTCGAACTGCCATCTTAGATTCTTTGATCTCTTGCGGAATTAAAGACTGTTCTAGAGCTACAGCATAAAATACCTTATCGTAACTCACGATCGTATTATCAAAATCTATGCCTATATTCACTGTTACTATTTTTTGAAAGCTGAATAGGTTTTCTTATATATATTCTGTGAATCTAAACCAAACTTTCTTCTTGCGTAATGCTTAGAGCCAATATCATGCATAAATTCATCCTTTGTTCCAAAGCTTAAAACTCTTGTGTTGTAGTGATACTTTTCAAGAGACCTCCACTCAGCAATAGCGCCATAAAGACCTCCTATTTGACTGTGTTCTTCCACGACGGAGATGAGACTAAATTTTTTGAAAATCTTACGTAAAGAATTTTTATCTAAAGGTTTGATAGTATGAAATCTTTCAATATGAACAGACACATTTTTGTTTTCTAGCTTCTCAGCAGCTTTTATAACTTCAGGCATAATTGTTCCAGTCCCTATCAAGCAGACATCATTTCCTTTTTTATGTGTAACTGATTTTCCTATTTTTAGTTTTAAGGATTTATCTGTGATTATTTCTTCACCTTTCTTTCCAATCCTCATGTAAACAGGGGAATCTAACTTAAGTGCTTCATTTAGACATTTTTTTAGTTCAACCTCATCTGAAGGGGCCAAGATAGTTATATTAGGAATCGCTCTGAAGATTGCAAAATCTTCTAGAGAATGATGAGTAGGCCCTAAGCTAGCGTAAGATAGACCTGAGCCGGTGCCGACAATAATAACCGGAACATCATGGTAACAAGCGTCCACCCTAATTTGTTCTAAGCATCTAGTTGTGGTGAAAGGTGTTATTGTATAGATGATAGGTTTCAATTTTGACATGGCCAAACCTGCGGCAACTCCCATCATATTCGCTTCAGCTATACCACAATTTATAAAATTACTATTAGGTATTGCTTTATAGTCATCAAACAATTTATTTCCGATGTCTCCAGACAACAAGACTAATTTAGAAGACTTTTTTGCCAATCGGGTTACTTCTTTTGCAAATGCATTTCTCATAAATCAATAGATAATTCATTAAAAGCTAGTTTGACTTCATCAAAAGTTGGGATTCTATAATGCCAATTATTATCATCTTCCATAAATGATATGCCACTTCCTTTGAGTGTGTTGGCAATAACTGCCGTAGGTTTAGCTTTTTTCGGTTTTTTAGAAAGGACTTTAGTAATTTCTTGCATATCGTTACCATCAATTTCATATGTGTTCCATCCAAAAGCTTCCCATTTATCTACATGAGATGGATTACCCAACAAGTCTTTACTTCTATCAGTGGCTTGCCATTTATTTGAATCTATGAAGACTGTCAGATTATCCATCGATTGAGCAGAAGCCATATTTGCCGCTTCCCAAATGGAACCTTCATTACACTCTCCGTCCCCAAGAAGGACATAAACATGATAAGGATTATCAGTAATCCTTGACGCCAAGGCCATCCCTAGACCTATCGGGAGGCCATGACCTAATGAGCCTGTTGCAGCTTCTATTCCGGGAAGATAATCAGGCGCCGGAGGATGTTCTGCGAAAATACTTCCATCTTGACCATAGTCATTGAGGAGCTCTTCGGAATAAAAACCCCTCATTGCAAGTATTTGAAAAAGTGCAGCAGCTCCATGTCCTTTACTTAAAATAAACCTATCTCTACTTAAAGAATTAATATCATTAAGGTTTATCTTTAGCTTACTAAAATAGAGTGCAATCAGAATATCTACACAAGACAAACAAGATCCTAGATGAGGTGTATTTGTTTTATGAGAATTCATTATAATTCTAGATCTTGCTATAGCTGCTTTTTTTTTCAGTTCTAAAATTTTCATCACTCTGACAACTCAAGGTTCTTCATAGTCTTCACAGTATGATATTCGTCTTTATCTACTAACTCTCCTGCAGCATATCTTTTAATAATTTCGTCTATAGCATCTTCAACCGAGTAAGAATGAATGAAACCAGTGGATAATAGTTTGTCTGAGTTTTGTCGATAAGATCTGGGATCATTTGATTCGGTTATTACAATTTCTGATGAAATTTTAGCAGATATATTTTCAGCAATTTGCAGAATGGAAATATTCTCGAAACCTGCATTATAGTTTCCTGATTTAATATTATGATTTTCATTTAGAAAATGCTCATAAACCCTGATCATATCTTGTATGTGTATATTAGGTCTGACTTGAGAACCTCCAAAAACAGTTATTTTATTATTTTTTAAGGCTTGAAAAGTAAGCATATTCACACTGACATCAAGTCTCATTCTTGGAGACCATCCACAAACTGTTGCTGGTCTAATATTGTGTATTTTTATATCATTCGAATAACTTAGGAGAACCCTTTCGGAAACCATTTTCGTTTTATTGTATACAGAGATTGGTACTAGATCTAAATCTTCTGTAACCTCAGGTTCATCTTTTACACCGTAAACACTGCCAGAGCTCGCATATATAAACTGTTTTACTCCTGACTTAATAGAAAGTTCTGCCAATCTTTGCGAAGCTAAAACATTGACCTCCCAAGATAAGGTTGGATTTAGTTCAACGCCTGGATCATTTGCTATATTTGCGAGATGAATCACAGAATCTATTTCATTGAATTCTCGTTCACTTATCTCTCTAATATCAGATTTGATAAGCTCTAAGTTTTCATGATTTTCCAAATTGTTTCCGAACCATTGAGTGTCGATAGCTCTTACTGAATGACCTTTTGAGAGCAAGTAGGGAGTAAGGGAGGATCCTACGTATCCACAAGCACCGGTTATAAGTATTTTCATTGTTTAATCTTTATTGTTTATGTATATAGTCAACAGGGAGAGATTTTAAAATTCCTATGTTGGTATCTAGCCATTCTAGGGTTTCAATTAAACCATCTTCCAACGATATGTTATCAGTCCAATTTAATTCATTTCTAAGCTTGCTGCTATCTAGCAAGTAAGATTGATCTTTTCCCAACCTTTCTTCTGATTCTTCAATGACATCTTCGAAAGGTCTATTAGTAATCTTGCAAGCCATATTAACTAAGTCTTTTATTGAGATTATTTCATTTGTTGAAATATGATAGGTTTCTCCAGGCGATCCATCCTTTAAGACTTTGTAAGTAGCATGGATCACATCTCTTATATGAATAAAGGATCTTGTGGAACTGCCTCCACCATGTAAAGGTAATTTTCTTTTTAATCTTGACGATAAAAACGCTCTCGGGATAATTCTGTAGAGTTGTTGGCCTGGACCATAAACATTAGCAGCCCTCGTGAATATGACAGGGAAGTCATATGCATTGAAGAAACTAAGTAAGTGAAGATCGCAGGACGCTCTTGAAACCGCATAAGGAGTGCTAGGAGAAAAATTGTAGTTTTCTTTTACCCAG
>MDTE01089302.1_pt1 | contig 15342 bp, 15 predicted proteins | sample 811231 | NCBI WGS metagenome assembly MDTE01 (sample SAMN05326651, study PRJNA326480) | marine metagenome | isolation source: seawater | place: Indian Ocean: Red Sea | collected 2010 | reverse complement strand
GCAAGCCGAGGAACTGCTCGAGCATTTGCTGCCAAAGTCCGGCGGTTCGATCCGCATCGGGATTTCCGGCGTCCCCGGGGTCGGCAAGTCGACCTTTATCGAAAGTTTCGGGCAGGACTGGGTCAAGGCGGGGCACCGTGTTGCCGTCCTGGCGGTCGACCCATCCTCGCAGCGCGGTGGTGGTTCTATTCTGGGCGACAAGACGCGTATGGAAGATCTCTCGCGCGCACCCGAGGCCTTTATTCGCCCCTCACCGACGGGCGGGACCCTGGGTGGTGTTGCCCGCCGGACGCGCGAGGTGCTGCTCGCCTGTGAGGCGGCCAGTTTCGATGTGGTCCTAGTCGAAACCGTCGGGGTCGGCCAGTCGGAAACCGCGGTGGCGGACCTGGTGGACATGTTTGTTCTGTTGCTGCTGCCGAGCGGTGGCGATGAGTTGCAGGGGATCAAACGGGGCATCATGGAGCTTGCCGACCTCGTGGTCGTCAACAAGGCCGACGGGGATCTGGTCGATGCGGCCGAGCGTTCGGCGGCGGAGTTCACCAATGCCCTTCGCTTGCTGCATCCGACGACCGGCGACTGGGTGCCCGAGGTGCTGACCTGTTCCTCGCTTGAGGGCACAGGCATGAGCGAGGTCCGACAGCAGGCCGAGAGATTCCGTGACTTGGCCACGAAGGCCGGATATCTGGGCGAGAGGCGTGCGGAACAGGCGCGGCGCTGGATGTGGGGAGAGGTCGACGAACACCTGTTGGCGGCCTTCCGGCGCCATCCCGGGGTCCGTGAAAAGGTCGGGGAACTGGAACAAAAAGTGTCTGAAGGCGCGGTCACGCCATCGTCGGCGGCCCAGCTGCTGCTTGATGCGTTTCGCCAGAGCTGATTCTGCCCGCCACCGGACTTGACCCGGCCGGAACCATCGCCTAAAACCTCGGCCCGTCGCGCCATTTTCGGCGCGTAACCTGTTCATGGAGCGAGAAAAATGTCGCGCCGCTGCGCCATTACAGGCAAGGGCGTGCTGACCGGAAACAACGTCAGCCACGCACACAACAAGACACGCCGCCGGTTCCTGCCGAACCTGCAGTCCACGATGCTGTACAGCGAGACCCTCGCCCGCGGCGTCCGTGTGAACCTGACGGCACGGGCCATTCGCACCATCGAGCACAAGGGTGGCGTCGATGCCTTCCTGCGCGGAACCCAGGCGGCCAAGCTGCCGCGTGAACTGCGCCGGATGAAGCGCGATCTGGAAAAGGTTGCGGCCGCAGGCTGAACCGGCACCCGGATGCACTGGAAAGAGCCCGCGTTTCGCGGGCTTTTTTGCGCATGGGGTATAAGATCGCTGATCCGATGTCAGACATGAGCCTGCCATGACCGGGTATCCCGGCTTCGCATTTGAAGTGACGCAGACGATGACGGCCGAGCCGGGCTGGCCGGATGCGGCACGCCGTGGCGTGATCACCACGCCGCACGGTCTGATCGAGACGCCGGCCTTCATCTTTTGTGCCACTCGTGGGGCGCTTCGCGGCGTGGTGCCGAGCCAGGCGCGCGCCGAGGGGACCCAGATCATCCTCGGCAACACCTATCATCTGATGTTGCAGCCGGGCGCAGAACGCGTTGCCGCGCTGGGGGGACTGCACGCGATGATGGGCTGGGACGGCCCGATGCTGACCGATTCCGGCGGCTTCCAGATTTTTTCCCTGGGTCAGGGGACGGGCGCGAAGGAGATCAAGAGCAGCCGCACCAATGCGCGCGATCCCTCATTGTTGTCCATCGATGAGAACGGGGCCTCGTTCCGGTCCTATGTCGACGGTTCGAAGGTCACGCTGAGACCGGAGGATTCGATCCGCATTCAGCGCCAGATCGGCGCTGACATCATCCTCGTCCTCGACGAGTGCACGCCCTACCACGTGGATCGGGACTACACGGCCCGGTCGATGGAGCTCACCCACCGATGGGCACAGCGTTCGATCGAGGAGTTCGGGCGCGCGGCGGAAGGCTCGGCCGGGCCACAGGCGCTCTACGGCATCGTCCAGGGCGGTGTGTATGACGATCTGCGCCGCGAAAGTACGGACTTCACGGCGGCGCAACCCTATTTCGGTTATGCCGTAGGTGGCTGCCTGGGCGGGACGGCCGAGGAAATGGACGAGGTTGTCGCCCTTGCGATGGCGCCGCTGAATGCGGCGACCCCGGAACCGCGGCCGATCCACCTTCTGGGAGTCGGCAGTGTCCGTGATGTCTGGAACGGCGTTGCGAAGGGGATCGACACCTTCGATTGTGTCAACCCGACGCGGCTCGCCAGGCACGGCAGCGCCTATCTGCGCCCGGGCCTCGGGGAGACCGAGAACGGGCGTGAGTATATCAACCTCAAGAATGCGAGATTTCGCGAGGATGACGGACCGATCGATCCTGAATGCGACTGCGCGACCTGCACTAGCGTGTCGCGGGCCTATGTTCATCATCTGGTGAAGGCCGGAGAGGTGAACGCGATCCACCTGCTGGCGGTCCACAATGTCCGGTTCATGAACCGGCTTCTCGAAGATGTGCGCGCCGCCCTGACCGACGGCAATTTCGCCGCCGCTCGGGATCACTGGATCCATGGTTAGCCGCGCCGGGATGCCGTCAGGCTAGGGCAACAATTCGAAACTCAGCAGCAGGGTGCGCTGATCGTCGAAATCCAGTTCCAGCCCGCCGAGCCAGATCAGGCGGCTGACCTGCTTCTGGCCTTCGATCGTTTCATGCAGAGAGACCAGGCGGCTTTCCGCTAGCGCCGGCGCAGACGCGAGCAGAGTCAGGGCGGTGAGCAGGGTGAGAAGGCGGTTAATCAGATGTTTATGCCTCAAACCGCGGCGCAATCAGGGCGGATTTGTTGGCGTCAGGCGACGCGGCGGGCGCGCCCCTGTGGCCGGCTGCCCTGAAACCCGCCTTCTTCATCGAACAGTTCGGCCAGCTGATCCATCACCGTGCCGCCCAGCTGTTCGGCATCGACGATCGTGACGGCACGCCGGTAATAGCGGGTCACATCATGTCCGATGCCGATGGCCAGCAATTCGACGGGCGAGTAATTCTCGATCCATTCGATGATCTGGCGCAGGTGGCGTTCGAGATAGTTGCCGGCATTCACCGACAGGGTCGAATCGTCGACGGGCGCACCGTCGGAAATGATCATCAGGATCCGGCGTTGTTCGGATCTGCCGAGCAGCCGGTTGTGGGCCCACTGCAGGGCTTCGCCGTCGATATTTTCTTTCAGCAGGCCCTCGCGCAGCATCAGGCCAAGGTTCTTTCGAGCCCGGCGCCAGGGTGCATCGGCCGACTTGTAGATGATGTGGCGAAGATCGTTCAGCCGTCCGGGGTTTGCCGGCTTTCCGGCCGCGAGCCAGCTTTCCCGAGCCTGTCCGCCCTTCCATGCGCGGGTCGTGAAGCCGAGGATCTCGACCTTCACGCCGCAGCGTTCCAGCGTGCGCGCGAGGATATCGGCGCTCATCGCCGCGACCGAGATCGGCCGGCCACGCATCGAGCCCGAATTGTCGATGAGCAGGGTGACGACGGTGTCACGGAAATCCGTGTCCTCCTCCATCTTGAACGACAGCGGGTGGGCCGGGTTGGTCACCACGCGTGTGAGACGCGCCGTGTCGAGCAGGCCTTCCTCGAGGTCGAACTCCCAGTTGCGGGTCTGCTTGGCCATCAGCCGACGCTGGAGACGGTTTGCAAGCCGGGAGATCACGCTCTGCAGGTGTCCCAGCTGCTGGTCGAGCTGCTGGCGCAGGCGCGAGAGTTCGTCGGGGTCGCACAGTTCGTCGGCCTCGACGATTTCGTCATGTTCCGTCGTGAACGCGCCATAGACGAATTGTTCGCCCTGGTTGTGGCCGTATTCGGGCGGGCGCCAGGGTTGTCCCGGGGCGTCGGGGTCTTCGTCACCGGCGCCGGGTTCCAGGTCGCCGTCGCCGTCTTCCATAGGCATCTCGACTTCTTCGCCGTCGGCGCCGGCCTCTTCCTCGCCGTCGCCGTCCATGGCGCGGGCCTCGCCCTCGCTTTCGCCTTCGCCGTCGCTCTGGCCGTCCGCATCCTCCTGATCGTCGCCGGTGCTGTCATCGGCATCGGGTTCGGCGGCAAATTCCTCTTCGGCCAGACCCAGGTCGGAGATCATGCGCCGAATGACGTCCTGGAACGCCTCCTGGTCATCCAGGCTGTCGTCGAGATCCGCGAAGGCCGGCCCGATCTTGGGCTCGATGAAAGGCCGCCACAGATCGACCATCTGGCGGGCCGAAGGTGGGGGTGCGGCGCCGGTCAGGGCCTCGCGGACCAGCAGCGCCACGGCTTCCGCAACCGGGGCCTGTTCGCGCTGGGTGATGCGGGCAAAGCCCTTGTCCCGGCAGCGCATCTCCAGGGCCGCGCTGAGATTGTCCGCGACACCGGCCATGCGCCGCGCGCCGATCGCCTCGACCCGGGCCTGTTCGACGGCGTCATACAATTCGCGCGCCGCGGGCGCGGTAGGGACACTTTCCCCATGCAGTTCGTCGTTGTGATGCCGCAGGCGCAGGGCAAGCGCGTCCGCCTCACCGCGCACGATGCTGACATCGTCGGCGGGAAGATCGCGGCTGGGCAGCGGCAGCCGGGCTTCGGCGCCCGCCACCCCCGGCTGATCAGGCGTGAAGGACACGGTCAGTTCGGGTTCGCGTGCCATCGCACGCATGGCTGCCGCCGTGACCCGGCGAAACTCCTCGACCGGTCCGTCGTTGCCGCCTCTGTTGGAACCCGCCATCGGCGCCTTACTGGGTCTGGGTCGGTGCGACCACGGCGTCGTCGAGATCGGTCCCGAAGCAGCGCTGATAGTATTCCGCCACCGTTGCGCGCTCGACTTCGTCGCACTTGTTCAGGAACGTCACCCGGAAGCCGAGCGGAATGGACCCGAAGATGCCGGCATTGTCGGCCCAAGTGATCACCGTGCGTGGCGACATGACGGTCGAAATATCACCGGCCACGAAGCCGGAACGGGTCAGCTCGGCGGTGGCGACCATGGCCGAGAGCTTCTCGCGGCCCTCGGTGCCTTCATAATCCGGGCATTTGGCCAGCACGATGTCCACTTCCTGCTCGTGCGGCAGATAGTTGAGCGTCGTCACGATATTCCAGCGGTCCATCTGCGCCTGGTTGATCTGCTGGGTTCCGTGATACAGGCCCGTCGTGTCGCCAAGACCGACCGTGTTGGCCGTGGCGAAGAGGCGGAAGCTCGGGTGCGGGCGGATCACCTTGTTCTGATCGAGCAGGGTGAGCTTGCTGTCCGCCTCCAGCACGCGCTGGATCACGAACATGACGTCCGGCCGGCCTGCGTCATACTCGTCAAACACCAATGCGCAGGGATGCTGCAGCGTCCACGGCAGCAGGCCTTCGCGGAATTCCGTCACCTGGACACCGTCGCGAAGAACGATGGCGTCCTTGCCGATCAGGTCGATGCGGCTGATATGGCTGTCCAGGTTGACGCGGATCGTCGGCCAGTTGAGACGGGCGGCGACCTGTTCGATATGGGTCGATTTGCCGGTGCCGTGATAGCCCTGGATCATCACCCGGCGGTTGTGGGCGAACCCTGCCAGGATCGCCAGTGTGGTGTCGTGATCGAACTGATAGCTTTCGTCCAGGGTCGGTACATGTACTGTCTGCTCCGAGAAGGCCGGAACCTCCATATCGGAATCGATCCCGAAAACCTGACGCGCCGACACCATGATGTCGGGTTCCGGGTTCGAGGGCATGTCTGTGCTTGTGATTGATTCTGCCGGGTCCATGGTCCGATCCATTTTTCGTCAATTGTCTCTTGCGCGGACGGTCCGGTTACGGACCGACCGATTGCATTAGGCTCGTATAGGCTTGGTTGATCGTCTTGAGACGTTCTTCAGCCAGCTTGTCGCCGCCATTGGCGTCGGGGTGGTGCTGTTTGACCAGCTCTTTATAGCGCCGCTTTATAGCGTCTGCTGTGACGGGTGGCGATAGATTCATTATAGCAAGTGCTTCGGCCTCGGGAGAGTCCTGCAGCCCTGCATTTTGCCGGATGTCCTGGTCATTCTCGGAATCGAAGAATCCGAAATCGTCACGAATCCCGTGGGCGGTTCGATTTCCGTTCAACGGCCATGTGGGGCGGTGCCAGAATGTCGTACCGTGCCGGTCCGACTCGATCTCTTCTTCGCTCATGCCGGCGTAATAGTTCCACTGGCTGTTGTAGTCCCTGACATGTTCAAGGCAGAACCAGATGTAATCGCGGACCTGATCCGGCGAACGGGGCGCGCGAAACTCGCCTTCCAGCTCGCAGTCCGGATGCGCGCAGATTCGCATGTCCGCCTTGCCGTGCGGAGATTCCGCAAGCAGGTCGTCCAGATCGATGGTCTTGCGCCGTTTCGTCATGGGCGGAATATGTCCGGTGCACCTGCGCGAGGCAACAACCCGTGCCAAATTGTGAGGAGAAAACCATGAACCGTGCCAAACGCATCCAGGCCGCGATCCAGTCGGCCTTCGACGTCGAACGAATTGAGGTTCGAGACGAATCTCATTTGCATGCCGGCCATGCGGGTGCCCGCCCGGAAGGTGAAACACATTTCCATTTATTGATTGTAAGCCCGGATTTTGATGGTCAGTCGCGTGTCTCTCGCCAGCGCGCCGTTTATTCCCTGCTTTCCGCAGAATTCGAGGGTGGGTTGCACGCATTGTCGATCCAGGCCACGACTCCCGCCGAGGCCCAGGCTGAAACAGAATGAAACGTTAATAAACTTTGTGTTGTACAAGTGTCGCGCTGTGACTACCTTGGGTTCCGACAGCAACAGCTAATGCCAACCGGGCCTGAAAGGGCGGCAAACATGCTTGTTAACCGCAATATCACCGTCGGTCGCCTGCGCACGAGCGTTCGCCTCGAGCCGCAGTTCTTGGATGCTCTGTCCGCTATCGCATCGCGCGAACGGATCAGCATTGATCGGCTTTGCACCGTCATAGATGCCAATACCGGGGAATTGGGCCGGACCGCGGCCATTCGCGTTTTCATCGCGAGCTATTTTGCGCAGTTGCGCGTCCGCGAAGAACGCGCGCAGGCCGAACAACAGGCCAGCACGTTCGAGCGCACGGCATCATTCCAACCGACCTACGCGACGGTTTCGCGCGCCGGGTAATCCTTGGGTATTTTGGTGTCTGCGCCCGCAGGCACGGTGCGCCTAATTGCTTTCCGGCCCGTCATAATGGTCCGGCCAGATTTCCTTGACCTTTAGACCGTCGCTTCGAAACGCATGGCAGGTGTTCAGCAGCCGTGGCGGGCGGCTTGAGCGTGTGGTGCCTTCGGGGTTTTCCCGGTTCTTGAGCGGATAGATCGTCTGGAACGCCGTCGTTGCCACCGGGCCCAGAAGCTCGACGATATGCGTGCACCCCTCGACGCCGCCGACCCTGTCACGAACCCGTTTGCGCCAGCCCGGGCCAATGCTGGTGCCGACCAGGCGCTCGAAATTCGGTGCAACCTGTTTGCACACCGCGAACGGGCTGTAGTCGGTCACGACTTCCACCGCGTGGATCTTCAGATCGTCGTTGACGGTGAGCCGAACCCACATTTCATGGACCGGTTCGCCCGGCGGCACATCGCCACGCTCGTTGTTCTGGAACGTGTAGGTTTTCACATCGACGAGCTGTCCCTCGATGTCCCAAAGGCCGTCCGCGCGGCGGTATCCGTTGCACTCGACCGTGCGGTTGTGGATGTGTTCGCGCTCCGTCGGTTGCGACAGTGGCATGGGATGTGTCCTCGCAGGTGAATTGGGTCGGGCCGGTCTATCGAAGGACGCGCGCCCGGGTCAAGAAATCGCTACGTTTTCGATGTGTCGGCCGGCTGCGGTTCGCCCGAGTCCGGTTTGGTATCCCGTTCGGTGACGCGCAGGGAACGCAGCTGATTGCCATTGCGGCGCAGAACATCGATCTTTAGGCCGTCGATTGCGAAGCTCTGGCCTTCCTCGGGAATGAATCGAGCTTCGTGCAGGACCAGGCCCGCGATGGTGGATGCCTCGTCGTCGGGCAGGGTCCAGCCGAACTCGCGGTTGAGATCGCGGATGGTCACCCGGCCGTCGACGATGTAGGAACCGTCGGTTTGGCGGCGCATGCCCGGCACCGGGATATCGTGCTCGTCATCGATTTCCCCGACGATCTCCTCGATGATGTCTTCCAGGGTGACGACGCCCTGCAGTGCGCCATATTCGTCCACGACCAGGGCGAAATGCTCGCGCCGGTCGCGGAACGCATGCATCTGGTGCAGGCAATCGGTCGATTCCGGCACGAACCAGGGCTCCGACGCCACCGAACGAATATCCATCTCGTCGATATGACCGTCGTGGTTCTGGACCTCGCGCAGCAGGGCCTTGGCGTGAAGAATGCCGACAATATTGTCGGGATCGTCGGCATAGAGCGGCACGCGGGTATAAGGGCAGTCCAGAATCTGGGTCACGATCTCGCCGGCCGACAGCGCCGCGTCGGCCATCACGAGATCGGTCCGGTGGGTCATGATCTCGCCGACCTCCACCTCGTCCAGGTCGAGCACGCCGCCCAGCATCAGGCCCTCATGGGCGGCGGTCTTGTCGGTGTCCGCGTGCAGCCGTATCGCACCGCGCAATTCCTGCTCGCGCACCTGCTCCGCCTCACCGCCGGACGATCCGCCGATCAGGCGAAGCAGCACGCCGACGATCACCTCGATGGTTCGGGTGGCCGGCGACAGGATGGCGATCACCGGCCGGATCACCGGCGCGACCTTCAGCGCCATATCGTCGGCATTGCGGATGGCATAGGTCTTGGGCATGACCTCGGAAAAGATCACGACCAGGATGGTCATGGCGATCGTTGCATAGGCGACGCCGGCATCGCCGAACCAGGTGATCATCAAGCTGGTGGCCAGCGCCGAGGCCAGGATGTTCACGATGTTGTTGCCGATCAGGATGCCGCCGATCAGCCGCTCTTGGCTTTTGTGCAGCAAGTTGACCGTGCGCGCCCGCCGGTTGCCCTCTGTTTCCAGCTGGTTCATCCGCGGCCGGGAGGCGCCGGTGAGCGCGGTTTCCGAGCCCGAGAAAAAGCCCGAGATTGCCAGCAGGATGATAATCCCGATGACGATGAGAATGACTGGATCGTTCATAGCCGTCACGCCTGGTTGCGGATGTCAGGCCGCCGCCATGTCGTCGAGCAGGCAGACGACATCGTCGGAAGCCACTTCGTTTGTCAGGAACGTATCACCGATACCGCGGGCCAGAACGAAGGTCGGCCGGCCCTGCTGGACCTTCTTGTCATGGCCGATATGTTCGAGTAGCCGTTCCGCGTTCCATGAACCGGACGGGTGCTCGGGAAACGCCGTCGGAAGGCCCGTGGCCGACAGATGGGCGCGGACACGCTCGGCATCCGATGGAGGGCAGAGGCCGAGCTTCGCGGACAGATCGAAGGCGAGGATCATGCCGATGGCGACCGCCTCGCCGTGGAGCAATGCGCCGTCATAGCCGGTTTCCGCCTCCAGCGCGTGGGCGAAGGTGTGCCCCAGATTCAGGAGCGCCCGGCGTCCCGTTTCCCGTTCGTCCTGGTTGACGATTTCTGCCTTCATTTCGCAGGCGCGCTCGATCGCATGAATTTGCGCGTCGCCGTCTCCCGCAAGCAGGCTGGCGCCGTTGTCCTCCAGCCAGGCGAAGAATTCCGCATCGCCTAGGAGTCCGTACTTCACCGTTTCGGCATACCCGGCGCGCAACTCGCGCGGCGGCAGCGTGGACAGGGTTTCCGTGTCAGCCAAGACCAGGCGCGGCTGGTAGAAGGCGCCGACCAGGTTCTTGCCATGGCGCGAGTTGATCGCGGTCTTGCCGCCGACCGAACTGTCGACCTGGGCGAGGAGCGAGGTCGGGATTTGGACAAACTCCACGCCCCGCAAGGCGATGCTCGCGGCGAACCCGGTCAGGTCGCCGATGACTCCGCCGCCGAGTGCGATCAGGACGCTGGAGCGTTCCAGTCCGTGCGCGATCAGGTCCTCGACCAGCTCTTCGAGCTGGGTATAGGACTTCGACGCCTCGCCCGCTTCTATGACGATCCGGCGGGACTGATGGCCGCCGTCCGAGAGTGACGATTCCAGGCGTTCGGCGTAGAGTGACGCGACATTGGTGTCCGTGACGATGACGGTCGGGCGCTCGCCCAGACGTTCGGCCAGCAGACGGCCCGCCTGATCGACCAGGCCCGGGCCGATGGCGATGTCATAGGATCGTTCGCCGAGGTCGACCTGGATCGTGCGTGAATTGTCTGATGGGTTGCTGGTCATGACGCGCTATCGGTTCCTGCTGCCTTGAATGCCTCGAGGGCTGCGACGACCCGGTCGACGGTTTGGTCCGGCGGCCCGTCGTCGCTTTCGACGTCAATATCCGCCTGCTCATAGATCGGGTAGCGGGTTTCCATCAAGTTCTTCAGCGTTTCGGCGGGGTCGTCATTGTTCAACAGGGGCCGGTCGCTGCGGCGCGATGTTCGGCGCACCAGGGTCTCCAGATCGGCGCGCAGCCACACGGAAATTCCCGACCGGCCGATGGCTTCGCGCGTGTCTTCGTCCATGAAGGCACCGCCGCCCGTTGCGAGAACCTTGCGGGGGCCGTCGAGCAAGCGGGCAATCACCCGGCGCTCACCGTCGCGAAATGCTGCCTCGCCATGGCGTTCGAAGAATTCCGCGATCGTACAGCCGGCCGCAGCCTCGATCTCGGAATCGGCGTCGACGAACGGCAAATCAAGCCGTGACGCCAGGCGGCGGCCGATGGAGGACTTCCCCGCGCCCATCAGCCCGACCATGACAATGCTTCGGCCGTCATCGCCTGATGAAGCCCGCGGCGCCGTCCCGGCGGGTTTGGGTTCGACTTGCTCAGAATCGCTCATGCGCTGCTATTTTGGTGCGATTCGGTCCGGTGAAGGATTCGCCGCGTTATCGCCATTGTTCGGATGGTATAATAGGGCTTCGTGCAACGACCCGCGACACCGGAGATAGCTGCCGGTTTCGGTGGGGACCGTGATCCGCGTGGAGGATAGTTTGGCCAAGTACATCATTGTCGTCATTCTGATAGGGATTGTCGCAGGCGGAGTCTTCCTCGCGACATGGGAAATCCCCGCGCCGAGTGAACGCGTCGAGAAAACGATCCCGAACGATCGTTTTCCGCGCTGATCTGCCAATGCTTCGTATCGCACTGACGGCCACCGTCGCGATCCTCCTGGGCGCGGGGCCCGCGCTGGCGCAGCAAAGCGGGCCGATCCGCCTGGCACCGCTGCCGCCGGCCGAGCCGCGTAGCGAACCCGAACCGGCAGCCGACACCGGCGAAGACGCCGCCCCCAGCAATGTCACGATCCGTGATCTGGATGCCGTGGATCAGGACGCCGTCGGCATGCTCGGCGATGGGGATGGCGGCCTGGGCCAGGACATGTGGTCCGGCACCGCGCGTGTGGATGCCTTGCGTCTGGTACGCAATCTGCCGAACAGCTATGCCAGCCAGGCGGCGCGTGCGCTGAGCCGCCGGCTCTTGCTGACGGTCGCGACACCGCCGGCCGGGCGTGACGAAGCCGCAAACCTGCTTGCCGCCCGGGTCGGGAAGCTGGTTGAGATCGGTGCTCCGGACGATGCCCTTTCGCTCGTCTCTTCGGTGAGTTCGCGGACCGTGCCGCCGCACCTCGCGGCACCGGTGGTGCGGGCGCACTTCCTCAAGGGCGATACGGCGCGCGGATGCGATGCGGTCAACCAGTATACCGGGGGCTACGCCGAATCCTTCTGGCAACAGGCCTTGATTATCTGTCAGATCGCCGACGGCAAGGGCGCCGAAGCGGCTCTCGGTCTGGATCTCATGCGCGAGGAAGGCGGTGCCGTCGGGGCCGTCTTTCAGGACGTTGCCCATACGGCCGCGGTCGGGGTGGAGGTGACACCCGAACAGCTTGCGCAACCCGGCTCGCCGGACCTTTTGATGTACACGCTCCTGCGGATCGCGAAGGCGAAACTGCCCGGCTGGCTGCTGGACAGCAAGGATCCGGCGCTTGTCCGGGCGATGCTGGCGTCCGGAGATATCGATGCCGATGATCGGCTCACCGTCACCCACCGGGCACTGCGTGCGGGCCTGATCGGCGGCCGTGAGTCCGCGGCGGTGTACCGCAGCCTGGACGTTGCCGACGATGAACTCGCGGCCGCGCTTCTCGACCCCGAATCCGTGGTGCCGGAACGCTTGCCGGCCTATCTGTACCTGACAGCCCAGCGCCAGACCTTGCCCAATGCTCGTGCCGAGGCCCTGTGGGAGGCCTGGACATTGTCTGAGGCAGCCGAGGTGGACGATATCGTCATGGTCACCACGGCGCCGCTATTGGAAAGCGTGCCCGTGACGACGGATTTCGGCTGGCTCGCAACCGTTGCCGCGCGCTCCGCCCTTCTGGCTGGTGAAGACGAACTGGCACTGGCTTGGTTCGAGTTGGTTGTGCGGCAGGCACGGCAGGTGGCCGATACGGCGCGTGCGGCCACGCTCATGTGGCCCGAAATGCGGGTCATCGGCCGCGTGATGCCGGATGGGGAAGCTGCCGATCCGTCCACGCCCGAGCCGATCGAAGCGTCCAGTGCGGCGCCCGAGACGCCGCCGCCGGTTGAGACAGCCCTGACGCGGGCGCTGGCGGAAGCACCCAGACTTCCCGTCGCGCCGCGTGCGCCCGTTCCCTGGAGTGCCCGCCGGCTGGAGCGCTGGATCGATCTCGCCGGGGCAGGCGGCGATGCCGGCCGGGTCGCGGATACGCTCTATCTGCTGCAGGCGTTGGGTGACCCAGTCAGCGATGTCCATTGGCGCTCCGTGAAACCGGGCGCGGGGCAAACCGGTGGTGTGCCGTCTGTTGCGGTGCTGGCCGGGCTGGAGCGGGCGGCGGCGCAATCGCGCCGCGCGGAGACCGTGCTCTATGTCCTGCATGCGTTGGACGGCGCCGGCGAACAACCCCATGCCAGCGTGGTGGGAACGGCCGCCCGGACTCTGCAGCAAATCGGTCTTGAGGCCACCGCCCTGGCGATCGTGCGCGAGGCGCTTGTTGCGGGCATGCGATGAGCCGGCGGCGTACCGAGATCGCTTCCGAATGCGTCAGCCGCTATTTCGAGGCATTCCTGGAGATGCTGCTCGCCGAACGGGGCGCCTCGGCGAACACCCTGGCCGCCTATCGTCGTGACCTGGAAGATGCGGGACGGTTCCTCGCGGCTGGCAATCCCGATGCCCGGGCGGTCCTGGACGGCGCGACGACCGAGGATCTGCGTCGCTACCTGTCCCACCTCGACGGGCTCGGCATGGCGCCGCGGACATCCGCCCGTCGCTTGTCCGCGCTGCGACAGTTCTATCGATTCCTGTACGGCGACGGTTTGCGCACCGACGACCCCTCGGGCGTGCTGGAGAGCCCGCGCCAGGGCCGTTCGCTCCCCAAGATTCTTTCCGAAGACGATGTCGACCGGCTGCTCGAACAGGCGGCCGCGACGCGCGGTGCGGAAGGCAAGCGCCTCTGCGCCCTGGTCGAGCTGTGCTACGCTACGGGCATGCGTGTGACTGAGCTGGTCGGCCTGCCATTGTCGTCGATGCAGCGCGACCCCGAGGTCCTGGTCGTTCGCGGCAAGGGTGACAAGGAGCGAATGGTTCCCCTCAGCCCGCCGGCCCGCGGCGCCGTGCGCGCCTATCTGGCGGTCCGCGACGATTTCGTGCCCGAGGGCACCGACAATCCTTTTCTGTTCCCGGGTCGCGGCGGCAAGCATCTAACGCGCCAACGTTTCTTCCAGTTGCTCAAGCTGCTGGCGGAGAAGGCGGCTCTGGACCCGCGGAAAGTCAGTCCGCATGTGCTTCGCCATGCTTTTGCAACGCATTTGTTACATCACGACGCCGACCTGCGCAGTGTCCAGCAAATGCTGGGACACGCTGACATTTCGACAACCCAGATCTATACGCACGTGCTGGATGAACGGATGCGCCGCCTGGTGGCAGAACGTCACCCGCTTGCCAGGCGCGCCACGCACGGATAGAAGCCCGCCATGCCCCATTTTCTGGATTTCGAAAAACCGATCGCCGAACTCGAAGGACAAATCGAAGAGCTTCGGCGACTGTCCGACAATGGCGATATCAACATCGCCGAAGAGGTCGGCAAGCTGGAAGACAAGGTCGAGCGGCAGCTGCGCCAGACCTACGGAAAGCTCTCGGCCTGGCAGAAAGTGCAGGTGGCGCGCCATCCCTCGCGCCCGAAATGCGGTGATTATGTCGCGAGCCTGATCGAGGAGTTCGTGCCACTGGCCGGGGACCGGGGCTACGCCGAGGACGCCGCATTGGTGGCCGGCATCGGGCGCTATCGCGGCCGGCCAGTTGTCGTCCTCGGCCAGGAGAAGGGCAATGATACGGACAGCCGTCTCCACCACAATTTTGGCATGGTCCGCCCCGAGGGGTATCGCAAGGCGCAACGGCTGATGGAGCTGGCAACCCGGTTTCAGCTGCCGGTGCTGTCGTTTGTCGACACGTCGGGCGCCTATCCCGGTGTGGGGGCCGAGGAGCGCGGCCAGTCCGAGGCGATCGCGCGGGCGATCCAGGTCTCTCTCGGCCTGCAAGTGCCCTTCGTGTCTCTGATCATCGGCGAAGGCGGGTCGGGTGGCGCCGTCGCCATCGCGACCGCGAACACGGTGTTGATGCTCGAGCACGCGGTCTATTCGGTCATCTCACCGGAGGGTTGCGCCTCGATCCTATGGCGCGACGGCGAGCGGGCGCAGGATGCTGCCGAGGCGCTCAAGATCACGGCTCAGGACCTGGCGGAACTGAAGCTGATCGACGGTATCGTCGATGAACCGCTGGGCGGCGCCCACCGCGAACCCGATGCGGCGATCGCGGCGGAGGACGAGGCGATCGACAATGCCATGCGGGCACTCGATGGTATGGCCGGGTCCGCGCTGCAGGCCCACCGGCGCGAGAAATTCCTCAATCTCGGGAATGCGGGTCTGGCCTGAGTTCACGCGAAGCGTGGCATCACCTCGCCGGCGAACAGCTCCAGCGAGGCCGAGGACTCCTCGAAACTCAGATCGCCATAGGCGAACCGGCAAACGAAATAGTTGAGGCCGGCGACGTCGACTTGTCGCGCAATCTCGGCGGCAACATGTTCCGGGGTTCCGGCGATCACAGCATCGGCCGCAAGCGCGGCGTCCAGGGTCGCGGGGTAGGCCGGATCGACGACGCCGTGCTGGCGCCAGAGATGGATGAAGTTCTCGTACCAGGCGGCATAGCCGCGTGCGGCTATGCGTTCGGCCTCGGCCTGGGTCTCTGTGACATAGACATGGCGAGCGACGCCGATCCGTGTGGTCGGATTCCCGCCGTGGCT
>MDTE01055292.1_pt1 | contig 15342 bp, 10 predicted proteins | sample 811231 | NCBI WGS metagenome assembly MDTE01 (sample SAMN05326651, study PRJNA326480) | marine metagenome | isolation source: seawater | place: Indian Ocean: Red Sea | collected 2010 | reverse complement strand
TCCTGGTGCCAGATAACCGTTAAAAATTAGTTTGCGAACCCCCTTTGCCGCTTCTTTCGACAACGTAGCGTGGCGGAAAGGCGTCTTTTCTACCATTACGTAACAGGATCAATCGAGCGTTCTAAGATTCGTGCAACATGCACTGCTTGTCTATTCGTCCCATGAAGAATCTGGTGACGGCAGCTGGTACCATCTGCGACAATAATTGTCCCCATGTCAGCAGCGCGTATAGAAGGGAAAAGTTTAATTTCCCCCATTTTCATCGATTCATCGTAGGTTTCCACTTGGTAGCCAAAACCACCCGCCATACCGCAACAGCTAACATCTAAAATATCCACGTCTAGATCAGGGATTAATTTTAAAACTTTTTTGACATCGTTTATGTCAGATAAAGCTTTTTGATGGCAGTGTCCGTGCACCAATGCTTTTGTCTCATTTAACGGTCTTAATTTAAAATTTGCGTTACCTCTACCCAATTGGTCTAAAATAAACTCTTCAAATAACTTTACGTGCTGGGCAATTATTTGCGAGTTTTCACCGGGGATCACTGCCATTAGCTCGTCTCGCAATGTTAATAAGCAAGATGGCTCTAGACCAATAACAGGGATATTCTTTTTTACGTAGGGCAATAAGGCCGTTAAAAGCCGTTTCATTTCAAACCTAGCCTCGTCTACTAGCCCGACCGAAAGAAATGTCCGTCCACAACATAAAGGTCGCTTATTATCGACCGGTTGCAAAATTCTTAGATTATAGCCAATAGAAGAAAAAACATTCATGGCAGCCAATATGTTTTCCGGTTCGAAATAATAACTAAAGGTATCAGCAAATAATAATGCTGTTTTTCCATCGCCAGATGGATCAGGTAAATTTTGCTGTGGCAATAACCGATGAGGGGCCCTTTGCCACCTTGGTAGTTGCCTGAAGCGACTAATTCCTAAATTTTTTTCAATTACAGTCTTCGAACCAGGGACTAAATCAAAAGAGTTTAGCATCCATCGTAATTTCTGAGCGAAGGGGGCGTACCTGGGCAAGTAACCTATCAGCCTATCCCGAAGTTTTATTCCCTTATCCCGATTATACCGATGTAAGAACTCGATTTTCATGCGAGACATATCAACACCGGTGGGACATTCACGCTTGCACCCTTTACAACTAACGCAAAGCTTCATTACATCTAACATCCCGTCAGAAATAAGTGCATTTGCGCCTAACTGACCAGAAATTGCCAACCGTAAGGCATTTGATCTTCCTCGGGTCAAATCTCGTTCATTTTTGGTGATTCTATAAGACGGGCACATTACACCAGAATCAAATTTTCTGCATGCCCCATTATTGTTGCACATCTCTACCGCTTTTCCAAAATCACCCCAAAAACTCCAATCAAGTGCGGCACCAGAATTTTCAATCATGTAGTCCGATTTAAATCTAAATAGGGAACGGTCATCCATTCTGGGTGAACGAACTATTTTCCCTGGGTTCATCCGGTTTTCCGGATCAAAAGTATCCTTAATTTTTTCAAATGAGCGAACTAATTTGGAGCCAAACATTCTTTCATGAAATTCGGAACGAACCAATCCGTCTCCATGTTCACCTGAATGGGAGCCTTTGTATCCACAGATTAAATCAAAGGCCTCTTCTGCAATATTACGCATCTTTTTAATATCTAGCTCTTGCTTAAGGTTGAGAATCGGTCGAACGTGCAAGCAACCAACAGAGGCATGTGCATACCAAGTCCCATGAGTGTTGTATTTATGAAAAATTTCTGTAAGACGGGACGTGTAATCAGGAAGATCTTCAAGTCGCACTGCACAATCTTCAATAAATGAAATCGGTTTTCCATCTCCGCGCATAGACATCATTATATTCAGCGCGGCTTTTCGCACACTCCAAACGGCTTTCTGTTCTTTTGTTCTTGTCACTTTCACAACTGACCGTGGAAAACCTAAATCACTTATAAGCTGGTCAAGATGATTAAGACGGGAAATATTCTCAGACTGGTTCTCTTCGGAAAACTCAACTAATAACAATGCTTCAGGTTTTCCTTTGACAAAAGTTTCAATCGTTTGCTTAAATAAGGGGATACTATACGCTAATGAGATCATTTTACTATCAACTAGCTCAACCGCGCTAGGGCCAAGCGCAACGATAGACTTGGTCGCTGCCATTGCTTGATTAAACGTTGAGAAATGACAGATTCCAAGTGCTTTATTTTTAGGAATCGGCTGAAGTTTCAACTCTATGGCAGCAAAGTATGCGAGTGTCCCTTCTGAACCAACAAGAAGATGTGCAAAATTTTGCCGATTAAGCTCTGAGTGCACTAAAGGGCTACTCCACTCTCCTCTAACTGGCCCCCCAGGTATCAGTGCATCAATATTGTAACCGCCAACTCTCCGCATTAAATCCGGAAGGCGTTTTAAAACTTCTTCTCTTTCCTCTCGACCTATTGTTTGAAGGGTAGACTTAAGTTCTGCCTCAAAGTTAAATTTTGCGGATTCCTCCGAACTCCCCTCGTTTTCTTCGCCAAACCACATTTTGGTGCCATTAGAAAGTATAGCATTTACTCTTTTTACATTGTCGCGCATGGTCCCATAAATGATTGATCGGGAACCACATGAGTTGTTACCTGCCATGCCACCTATTGTCGCTTGAGCACTGGTTGAAACATCGACAGGAAACCAGAGTCCATAAGACTTTAGGTGCGCATTTAGATGATCAAGAACCAAGCCTGGTTCCACTAAGCATGTCTGTTTTTCCAGGTTAAACTCTAGTATTTTGTCTAAATATTTTGAAGAATCAATTACTATGCTTTCCCCGACTGTCTGGCCACATTGCGATGTACCACCGCCTCTAGCCAGTATCGATAATCCCTCCTCTTCAGCTATTTTCATAGCTGCAGCCACATCGGCTATTGATCTTGGGACAATGACCCCTATAGGATCAATCTGATAGATTGACGCATCAGTAGCATACATTCCGCGCGTGAACTTATCAAAGTAGACATCACCTTGAACCTTGGACTTAAAAAGTCCTTTTAAATTACGAATCATTTTAACCGTTACAAAAAAATCAATTTATGTCTTTCAAACCCTCAGAAACTTTTTTTATAGCGAAATGCTATCCTATAAATTGCATTCAAAAAAGAAAAATATATATTTTCCCTTTTTATTTAGTTACTTACATTTTATAAAATGAATGCAAACTATTTAATGAGTCAAAAAAACTATGACATATAATGATGGTTTCCATTTTCTGCAAATACCTGGACCTTCAAACATTCCTGGCGAAGTACTTCGCGCTATAGAAAAGCCAACAATCGACCACCGTGGTACCGATTTTGGGATGTTTACGAGAGAACTTTTAGAAAAAATAAAAAAAATCTTCCAAACTAATAGCCCTATAATAATTTTCCCTGCTAGCGGCACCGGGGCTTGGGAAGCTGCGTTAGTCAATACACTTTCACCTGGTGATAAAACACTAATGTTCGAAACTGGACATTTCGCATCTCTTTGGAATGACCTTGCAATCAAATTAGGCATTAAAACAGAGTTTATTGAGGGGGACTGGCGTCATGGAATTTCTAGCGATAAATTGCAAGAACGTCTCTCAGCCGATCGTAATAAAGAAATTAAAGCTGTTTGTTGTATCCACAATGAAACATCCACCGGAGTAGTTTCTAATATTGAAGACATCCGAAAGGCAATTGATTCTGAAAATCACCCTGCTCTTCTGCTTGTTGACACCATTTCTTCATTAGGGTCTATTGACTACCGACATCAAGACTGGGGCGTTGATGTGACAATCGCATGTTCCCAAAAAGGTTTAATGCTTCCCCCTGGTTTAAGTTTCAATGCCATTAGTGAAAAGGCCCTTTTAGCTTCTAAAAAAGCTAAATCAGCGCGTTCTTATTGGGACTGGGAACCTATGCTAAAAAATAACATTGAAGGTTTTTTCCCTTATACACCTGCGACAAATTTATTATTTGGCCTTGATGTAGCATGCGATATGCTGTTATCAGAAGGTTTAGATAACGTTTTTTTAAGACACGCTCGATTTGGTGAAGCAACACGCCAGGCGGTTCAGGCCTGGGGGCTTGAAACAGTGTGCATGGAGCCCTCTCAACACTCTAATGTTTTAACTGGCATATTTGTGCCTGAAAATCACGATGCTGATCACGTACGAAAAATTATTCTCGAGCAATTTAACATGTCGTTAGGTACTGGCTTAGGAAAATTAAAAGGAAAAGCTTTTCGAATAGGCCATTTAGGTCACTTCAATGATCTTATGTTAATTGGCTCGCTCGGAGGAGTGGAAATGGGATTTGAATTAGCGGATATACCGCATCAAAAAGGTGGGGTTTCTCGAGCAATGAACTATCTTATATCTACTGCCACACTATAAATTCACTGTTTTGAAGTTTCGCTCCTAGTGGTCCTTATAAAGGGGTCATATCTCCTGAATACTTCAACGCCAATTGCGTTCTCTCGCCATAGATAAATAACTGACCCATCACATTTACTCTATTTGGAGACAGACATGAACGAAAAAAAGCCCGGTCCACTTCAAGGTTTAAAAGTAATTGAACTCGCCCACATAATGGCTGGTCCTGTTTGCGGTTTGATGTTGGCAGATATGGGGGCAGACGTGATTAAGGTTGAGCGTGTTCCTAGTGGCGACGATTCCAGGTTTTTTACCCCACCCGAAATAGATGGGGAATCCGCTGCTTTTATGATGATGAACCGAAACAAACGAGGCATTGCCATTGATCTTAAATCTGAAGCTGGCGTAGAGGTGCTTAAAACCCTTCTAAAAACTGCCGATGTCGTAACCGAAAATTATAGACGAGGAACAATGGAAAAACTCGGACTTAAGTACGATGCGCTGCGAAAGTCTAACCCTGGCCTAATTTATTGTGAAATTTCAGGATTTGGACGGACTGGCCCTTATCGAGACCGCCCAGGCTTTGATCTAATTGCTCAAGGAATGTCGGGCCTAATGGCAATCACAGGGGAAGCCCCGGGGAAAGCCCCGTGTAAAGTGGGCGCCCCTGTAACAGATATTACGGCTGGTATTCTAGGTGCGCTAGGAATAGTTGCAGCTTACACTAACCGACTGAAAACAGGAATAGGAGATAAAGTAGACACCTCACTCTTCGAAGCTGGAATAATACACACCTACTGGCAATCAGCCATCGCACTAGCAACAGGGGTGTCACCCCAACCCATGGGGTCGGCGCATCCGCTGAATGGTCCCTACCAAGCTTTTCCAACTGCTGACGGCTGGATTACCGTAGGTGCTGCCAACCAAGCTAATTGGAAACGTTTGTTGATGGTTCTCGAAGTTCCGGAATTAGCTGCTGATTCACGGTTTCATGATAACTCTATGCGGATGAAACATCGCAAGAAACTTGAAACAATTCTTAGTGATCTTTTCCGTCAACAAACTTCTTCTTTTTGGCTTAAAAAGCTAGAAAGAGGTGGGGTTCCAGCGGGTCCCGTATTGGACATCTGTCAAATGCATTCAGACCCTCAAGTAAAGGCACGCCAAATGGTTATTGATATTAATCATTCAAAAATTGGATCTGTACCCACAATTGGCCTCCCCATTAAATTTACAAATAATCCCGGTGAAATAACATCGGGCGCACCGCTATATGGTGAACACACCCGGGAGGTTCTAAGGGAATACAATTACTCCGAAAAGGAAATTGCTGATTTAATTGACGTTGGCGTTGCGATTGCCTGCTGAAGCTAGAAACAGAAATCCGAATTTCGAAAAATATGGGCACTCCCTTTTGCTCGTGCATAACCTCGCTATTTGCTAACTTGATCCGACCTTAAACTCCTAAAAAGCTCCTTTGAATAGGCCGGATATTTACAATTTATTCTGATTTTTTGTCCCTTGATGAACCCTTTTTGACTAGATCAAGTTCCGCTGTTCTTCTTAATTTTTCTCGTTCTCTTAGATAATCGTCAGTTGTTTTTGGTATTGGAACAGCCCCCGACGCCAAGGGGTTAGCATCATTTTCCGCCATGTCAATGATCCTACAATCGTCACACATCGATAGTCGGTCAAGTGCCCCTGCTTTGGAAAACATTGGATGATTAGTCAATTTTTCTGTCATCTTTTTAATAGTTGCTTTTGTAGCAAATGGCTTTCCACAGCGAATACATTCAAAAGGGTCCTCTTCTTTTATCAATTGATAGGCTTGTGCGGTTGGCAAAAAATTTAAACGAGGGTTTAGCGTTATCACGTTTTCCGGACAGGTTCTTTTGCAAAGCCCGCACTGTACACACGCATCTTCCATAAAACTTAAACTAGGTTTATTCGGGTCATCTTTAAGTGCGCCAACAGGGCACGCTCCAACACATGCGAGGCACAATGTACAGTTATCTAACTCCACCTCAACACTGCCAAAGGGAGCTCCGGTTGGCAGCTTAACTTCATCAACTCGATTTGGCGCGTTCGAATGCAGCTCATTTAGCGACTGGCGCAAGAGCGAGCGTTTACGGCCGGTAGGTATAAACTGACCACTTGGAAGACCTGGAAATGGTTCAAGCACATGCAAAAAATTTTCTATGGTTTGGGGGTCTTGCTCACATAAAATTAATGACCGACCGTCTCCATACCCTAAACTTTGGAGAACAATATCTGCAACGGAAAGTTCAGTTTCAAATAATGGCAACTCATGCTTTTTCGTGGGGGGAACTAAAATTATCACGCGCTCAAATCCAAGCGCTGATGCAGTTAACATAAAATCTAATCCCACAATGCTTGATTCATTTACAACAAAAGGAATGACATTGGCTGGTAAGCCACGCCCAAACCGAGCCATAGCCGCAACCATCTGATTGCCCCACTCCCCATCATAAACTAAAATCTGTGGATTTTCACCACCCGCCTTTTTATATGTGTCAACAAGAGCACGTAACCTTATCATTAAACCATTATCTTCTGGCAAAGAATACCTAGCAGCCCCCGTGGGGCAGAACGATGCACAATTCCCGCATCCTCCACAAATATAAGGGTCAAAGGATACCTTATCATCTTGAGAGTTAATAGCGTTTGTGGGGCAGCTGTCTAAACATTTAGAACAACCAGTAATTCGACTTGAAGCATGAGCACAAATAGAAGGGTCATAATTTATATATTGAGGCTTTTGGAACTCCCCAACCATATCGTAAAGTTCTAGAAGAGTTTCTGCAACAAGCGCTCTATTCTTGGAATCAGGGTTGTAATAACCATCGCGGTGCACAGATGTGCCAAACAATGGTTTTTTTTCTCTAAGATCCAAAATCAGATCACAGTCCAACACTGCCTTATCAGACTCCCCATCAAATATCAATTGGGTCTGAGATGATGGGCTAGCAACTTGGAAATTTATTATTTCTAAATTGAAGGCACCCAAATAACCTGATGCTGTGATGATTTCACCCGAAAATATGGGAAATTGTGAAACATTAGGTGCTACAGCAGTAGAGTTAGGTTCCAGCAACACAGTGGGCTCCAGCCTTCCCGAGAGATTTTTTGCAGCCTCTATAGCCTTTTCATCGTTCCCTAAAATGATCAATCTGCCTTCTGATTTCATGGTTACTGATCTTGAAGGAGAGATATCCAAGGCTGCTTCCGAAATAAGCGCTGCTATTTTTGCAGACAGATTACGTGAAGGCTTTTGTTTTCTGCCGTCTTCAGACCATCCAGCAGTTTCACGTATGTTAAAAAAATCGATGTTCAAAGAATCTGTATCTGCCTCCGATACACAATCCAAGAATAATGGGGCTTCCTGAGTGCAGCCAACCATTAACGGCGCACCGTGACTTGCAGCAATCTCAAATTTCTCTAACTGTGTGCGGCACAGGTGACTCGCAATTGATAAATCGCCCTTACCTCCCAACGATTCACCAATTTTTTTCCCATCGATAGTCATTGTATTTTCGCAATTACATATTAGGAGTTCCTTACCTTTTAATTTCATGATTTTCTAAGTCCTCCCACTCTAATACCGATTGCCGGTTCACCTTATCGTCTTCAATAATTTAACATTGCTAACATACTTAATCTCAATATAACACCAACATCTTTTTTTACTTGGGATAGGTCAAAGTTGTTTTGTGATTCTTATTTCCCCTCTGATACGTAAGACTTATCATGTTTCCAGGACGGTATAGATGAAATATTGAAAAAAAGTGACTTGGGCTATTTATTTTTTTGCTATCTATGAAAGTAATAACATCTCCTACTTCCAGTCCGGCCGCTTCGCCCGCGCTTTCAGACTTAATAGCCTGAACCAACACTCCGGATTCGCTTGCCCGCCTTTTCTTGGGCAACGCTGTTAAGCTAATACCCGGGTCTCTCCTTATGACTTTTCCATATCTCTTTAAATCATCCACAACACGAGTTACTAAGGGCATAGAAATAGCAAAATTGACACCAATATTCGCATCACTAGATTTTGTAAAAATAGCAGAAACTAAACCAACTAATTCGCCCCTTAAGTTAACAAGAGCTCCTCCTGAGCCGCCAGGATTTACCGTTGCATCTGTTTGAATGAAATCTTCAATCAAATTAAAGCCCGTCCCTGTTCTGTGGACCCCAGACACTACCCCACAAGTTACTGATAGCCCAAGGCCAAACTGGTTACCCACAGCACAAACCTTGGTGCCCAAGACTGGAATCGACGAAACTTTCAAAACTGGAAAATCAATTGGCGCTTTTAAAAGAGCTATGTCAGTTGATGGGTCACGTGCAACTATTTCAATAGAGATCTCGCGCCCGTCGGCAAGTCGTATCTGCGCTGACTGAGCCAAACCGATTGCATGATTATTGGTCACCAAGTATCCACCTGGCCGTATAGCAACTGCAGTTGCTTCTGGCTCATCATAGTTTTTGCGATTCTTAGGCCATTCCGGTAGCAAAACCACAACGGAAGGAAGAACATTAATCTTAAAAGCAGACGCACTTCCTGCCAGAAGCATGAAAAAAAGAGGTATTAAAAAACAACCACGCATTAACCTAATTAGAGCTTTCAAATCAAGACCCCCACCAATAGAAAACCAGCAAATCCCTCTTCAGGGCACGCCTTCGCTGATTTGCCTGAACCAAGAGCCCAGGTTTCTTGTCGATCCCAAACCTGCCTCTTGTCTCTTATTCTTGTCCTTTCCTATCTCATCTACCGAACGTGCTTGTTGTTCCATCCCAAACTGCCTGAGAACTTTATGCGTCGCATAATTCTGAGGATCTAGTTATTTAAATTTTTGCCTGAAAGCCCCGTCAATTTACAAACAAACTTTGATCTACAAATAAGGCGTTAAGTGGCAAAACATTTATCACTCGCGTAAAACTGACTGCCCATTCAACGCGAAAAAAATTCACAAGTTTGTCCCTCTCGCAAGAATATGGCCTCCCAGAGAGGATTTGAACCTCTGACCTTTGGATTAGGAATCCAACGCTCTATCCGACTGAGCTACTGGGAGTCCTTGCTCTGGGCCATGCAATTCGCATATTTCCGAAAATAACCACAAACTAGTCATCTATTCTGTTTTCATAAACAATTCGTGTAAAAAATTCGTGACCGCAAACGCGTCACAACATATTGCCTTTATTACCAATATTAGCCCCCAAAATAGGATGGTGTATATGAGATCGTTTCCACTCTATCCAACCAAATTACTGGACTACTTTACAACCCTCAATAGGGCCAAACAAGATTAGATCTGCCCCAACCCGAGAACAAAAAATGTGGCCATTTTGGCTGTTCTGGCAAAACAACTAATTTAATATTTTTCGATTTCTTGGCGTCTCACATTCAAATTATTCATTTATACCATTTAGTTAAATAATTTTTCAAATGGGATCGAATAATTAATCATGAACGATTCAGTGCCAGGATTATCATCACCTAAACTAGCATTCGAATAATGCGATATTGACAAGCCTAAACGAGATCTATCATCAAAACGATACGCTACTTCTAACTGGGAACGAAACTCAATAACGTGGCCTAAATCTAAGTCATCCGTAGCTCCACGCCAAAGAGTTGGTGCAAAGCTTGGCGTGGTAACCCAACGTGGGCCCCAGTATATATCTAGGAGTACACCGGCCCCTATAAAAGTCATCGCATTGCTGACCCCGGCTAAAGTAAGAAATGGTTTGAATTGCCAGAATTTCTGAGCTGACCTGTACTCCACTCGAAACTCCGCTCCAGGATCCTTTTGCCTGTTAAAGTCGAACCAACCAGTTGAAATCGTCAAAAAATTGGGGTCCTCTGCTTTTGAGCTAATAGGTATGACTGCGCTTATAAGTAAAACGCACAGTAATAGATTGCTAATCCACGTATTCGAGAAAAAACGAATTTTTCGCACTTTTACTCCTTGATCATCAATCATCGCACTAAGTGCGCATAATACTTTTTTATACTTTCTAAGCAAGGGCCTCCCTTTTTCCCTTAAACATAATCCTTCATTTTTTCGGTAGCGTTTACTAATGCTACCCTTGTTGCCGGCTCCATTGCGGAATGTCCAGCATCGGGAATAACTACTAACTTTGCTTCTGGCCAACGCTCACTTAGGTTAAATGCAATCTGAATTGGACAAATAATATCATAGCGACCATGAACGATAATTGAGGGTACGTGTCGCAGATTACAAATTGAATCCAACAAATAATTATCCGGAAAAAAGCAATTCGCCATAAAATAGTGTGCTTCTATTCGTGAAAGAGCCAGTTCATTTACGATTTTTTTGTGCGTGTTACTTGTTTTTTTTGTTGGCAACAAGCGCGAACATGCATTTTCATACGATGCCCATGCATTAGCAGCCGGCCCGAAAATCTGTTCATCAGAACTTAGCAATTTCTCATAGTAGTTTTCTAGAAGGTTTTTTCTCTCATTTTTGGGGAGAAATTCGTAAAACTTTTTAGCAACCTCTGGGAAAATATATCCCATTTTAGAAAGAAACCATTTTATTTCGTTTTTAGAGCCTAAAAAAATTCCTCGAAGCACTAACCCAGCACATCTTTCAGGATATTGAACTCCGTAGGCTAATGCTAGGGTTGCACCCCAGGATCCGCCAAAAAGAAGCCAACGGTCAATCTCCAAATGCTGGCGAAGTTTTTCAATATCACTAATAAGGTGCTTTGTTGTATTAGCAAAAATAGATGCATAAGGTATAGAGTTACCAGCCCCACGTTGATCAAAAAGAATAATCCTATAATACTCTGGGTCAAAAAACTGTCTGTCACGTGGCGCCGAACCTGCTCCTGGGCCACCATGTAAAAATAATGCGGGAAAACCTTCTGGATTTCCTGTTTGTTCCCAATACATTTTATGGCCTTCTCCAACGGGCAGCACACCTCTCCGATAAGGTTCTATAGGAGGAAACAATTTTTTCTCCTCAGGATGTGCTGAGCACATGATTAACGGGTTCTGTTTTTCGCAGAAAAAATGCTATCCAAATCATTTGGGCTAACAACATCAAATGCTTAAAACGCATTCGTACCTAAAGCAGCTCCTACAAACTCCGAATCTTCAGGCTTAATATAACCGTGTCGGACCAAAAAATCTATGGCCACTAAACCCGAGTTAAATTTAAAGCCGCTTCCTTCTGCAAGGCTTTTTTTTACTTTACTCAATGGCCAGAGGAAAAAATCACTAACTTCGCCATCAACATTAATGGGAACAAAATTATCAGGAAGCTCGAGATCAAAAACGTATTCCATATCGTGGCGGAGCCCATCGGGGCGTTCTGTCAGGTAGGTGACGACACCGACTGATTGCGCATTTTTTGCAATTTCGCGCGGAATTGACGCTTCTTCCCAGCATTCTTTAATAAGATTATCCTTAACAGATATGCCAATTGGCATTCCGCCTGCAACTATTTGATCAAATTTTCCAGGTCCAGTAGGCTTCAAATGAGAACGCTTCCCTACCCACATCAGGGTTTGTTTTTTTCTTTTGACATAACCGTTCAAGTGCACCCCACTCCCTCGAACTCCCAATAAAGAAACAGCTGCTCTCTCTACCGAGAGTAATGGCGCCCCCCCAAATCGCCGAACAACTGGATATTGTTCGTTTCGCCAACCTGGGACAAATCCCATTTCACGAAGCTTCAGCAAAACCTTTTCTACAGCTTTTGTCCGCTCATCAGGCGTTTCTAGACACGGATTCAAGTAAAGCTTGTCGTTTTCGGATAAGAAAGTGGACGAAAACGAACTATCGATCAACCTAGATGCAAACTTCTTTTCTGTATAACCGACATGCTGGTTGGCAACAAAAAAATGAACATAGCGGTCCGGATTAAATAGTGAACATTCGGCAATCCTATCCAAGAGGCCCATTTTTAATCTCAAAAAAACTCCAACAAACTTTTTTTCATTTGTTTTAACTGGGTTGCCTGGCGACTTAGCTCTCGATGAACTTCTACAGTGCTTTTGCGCCAACTTAACTTTTCTGTTGCCAACCAAACAATACTACGCAATCGCTGGCTGCCTGCCTCGAATGCCCTTTGCTTTCTCATCTCTTCCAGGTCGCACATAAGCCGTTTTACAATGAACATCACAATACGGCTTATCTGGCACTACCTTTTCACCACAAAACCGAAAATCAGATGTACCTGGTTCCCCATAGGGCCAAACGCACATATTTGAGCGCAACTTTTCCAAGTCAATTATTTCGGCAGGTTTTTTTATTTTTTGCTTAATCGGTGATCCGCGCTTAGGAAGCCCCAATCGATGAACCTTTCCAACAACTGCATTTTTTGTTACCCCTAATTTACTTCCAATTACGCTAGTGCTATGCCCTTCCTTCCAAAAGACCATGAGAGCACTTATTCTCTCTGACGTCCATTCGTATGTCATTAAATTTCCTTTTGTGCAAAAATTAGATTTCTTTTTCGTTGAATATCTTAGCGTGGTATTCTTCAGTTGTTGACGTTATTAATAGCTATATATTGTGCATAAATACTAAAAATATACAACATATAATAATTAGTACTATATATAGATCAGCAACATAGAGAGTGCTTCTGGACCGGTAAACTTACACCAGACCCCAGGCTATCAAAGTGACTTCCGAAATTTGATACTGAAGTTATAATGGAATTAAAGTATTTGTAATATTAAAGAGACTTGAAATGGTTATCAAAAAACAAAACGACTTTAAACGCTGGGTTGATCAGGCGAGAGTGGAATTAGCAGGAAAGCTACCTGATGACCTCCATTGGGAGACGCCAGAAGGAATACAAATTAAGCCGTTATACACATCCAAAGATCTTGAAAGTCTTAACCACATAAATAGCCTTCCTGGGATGGAACCGTATATACGGGGCCCAAAAGCTACTATGTATGCCGGGCGACCGTGGACTATACGTCAATACGCAGGATTCTCAACTGCGCACGCGACAAACGAATTTTTTCGTAAGAGTCTAGCCTCAGGACAAAAAGGACTATCTGTTGCATTTGATCTTGCCACACACCGGGGTTACGATTCAGATCACCCTCGCGTGGTTGGCGATGTAGGGAAAGCAGGGGTCGCTATTGACACTGTAGAAGATATGAAAGTTCTTTTCGAAGGCATTCCGCTCGATAACATGTCTGTATCAATGACTATGAACGGCTCCGTACTTCCCATCATGGCAATGTATATAATAGCGGCCAAAGAACAGGGAGTGCCTCCTGAAAAGTTATCTGGGACCATACAAAATGATATACTAAAAGAATTTATGGTTCGTAATACCTATATTTTCCCACCTGAGCCATCCATGCGAATTGTAGCTGACGTAATAGAATATTCGGCCAAAAATATGCCCAAATTCAACTCCATTTCCATCTCTGGTTACCATATGCAGGAAGCAGGAGCTACAAGTGTCCAGGAATTAGCATATACGCTAGCTGATGGCCTCGAATACGTCAGGGCTGCTTTATCTACAGGGCTTGATATTGATAGCTTTGCCCCGCGTTTATCTTTCTTTTTTGGAATAGGGATGAATTTCTTTTTGGAAATTGCAAAATTGAGGGCAGCTCGCGTCATCTGGTACAAACTCATTCAGCAATTTAACCCTAAAAACCCCCGCTCTGCTATTCTTAGAACACATTGCCAAACCTCTGGCGTTTCCCTCACCGAGAAAGACCCGCACAATAATATAATTCGCACAACAGTTGAAGCAATGGCCGCTATTCTTGGCGGGACACAATCACTTCACACAAATGCATTCGATGAGGCTATAACATTACCAACCCAGCTTTCTTCCCATATTGCCCGTAACACTCAGCTAGTACTCCAACATGAAACCGAAATTAAGCGTGTAATTGACCCACTTGGCGGAAGCTTTTACGTAGAGAGTCTCACAGAATCCTTGGTAGCCGAAGCCGAAAAGCTTATTGATGAGGTTGAAATACTTGGCGGCATGACGAAAGCTATTATCAATGGTCTTCCAAAACAACGGATTGAAGAATCCGCTGCTCGAAAGCAGGCACGGATCGACCGCGGTGAAGAAATTGTTGTTGGAGTAAATAAATTTCAACTCCCGTCGGAAGAGGAAATCGATATACTCGATATTGATAACAAAGTCGTTCGCGAAACACAGATAACACTCTTGAAAAAAATAAGGACGGAACGTGATCAAAATGCCTGCGAAAATTCATTGAAAAATTTAACCATTGGGGCACAAACCGGCGAAAAAAATCTTTTAGACCTTTGTTGCAAAGCGGTACAAAATAGAGCAAGTGTTGGCGAAATTACTGATGCCTTAGAAAAAGTTTTTTCCAGATATAAAGCTATACCGCAATCAATCTCAGGCATCTATGGTGCTGCTTACAAAGGCGACAAGGGCTTTAAGAGGATCCAAGCCGAAACAGAAAAATTTGCATCTCTTGCAGGTCGACGGCCTAGAATTCTTGTGTGTAAGCTTGGTCAAGACGGTCATGACCGGGGTGCTAAAATAATAGCAACGGCGTTTGCTGATATCGGGTTCGATGTAGACCTCGGCCCTTTATTTCAAACTCCTAGTGAAGTAGCAAAAGAGGCTGTAGAAAACGATGTCCATTTAATCGGCGTTTCCTCGCAAGCCGGGGCCCACAAGACATTAGTTCCATCCTTAATAGACGAATTAAAAAGCCTTCACGCGGAAAATATTTTAGTGGTATGCGGTGGAGTAATTCCCACTCAAGACTATGATTTTCTATCTTCCAAAGGAGTAGCAGCCATCTATGGCCCAGGTACAAATATACCGGTTGCAGCTTCACATATAATAAATCTGCTTATAACCCAGTGCAATTTAAGGTAGTATTCTTAACAATCTGCAAAATGAATATTTGCATAGAAATGAAACAAAAATTTTTCGAACGGAATGT
>MDTE01203698.1_pt1 | contig 15343 bp, 16 predicted proteins | sample 811231 | NCBI WGS metagenome assembly MDTE01 (sample SAMN05326651, study PRJNA326480) | marine metagenome | isolation source: seawater | place: Indian Ocean: Red Sea | collected 2010 | reverse complement strand
TAGATTTTTTAATTGTAGCAATTTTTATATTTTCATTTGAAATAAGATCAACATTTTCTAAATTATTTTTTTTAATAATTTCAGATAAATATTCTTTAGAACCTTCGGTAGCATGAAAAATATAATTATAATTTTTTTTTTCTTCATTCATTTTTTTAATAAAGTCAATAAGTATTGGCACATGTGATTGCAATTCAGACAATCTACTACCTGGAAAAATCGAAATAATTTTCCCCTTTAATAATTTATTAATTTCAATCTTTTCGTGATTTGTGTTATCTAAAATTGGATGACCAACAAATGTATTTTTTAATTTTTCTTTATCAAAATATTTTTTTTCAAAATTGAATAGTAGAAGAATATGATCTAAAAAAGTTTTCATTTTTTTTACTCTACTCTCTCGCCAAGCCCAGACTTTAGGTGCTATAAAATGAATAGTTTTGATACTTGGTTTCTTTAATTTAATTATTTTTGAAACACGCAATGTGAAATCAGGACTATCAACACTAAATAAAACATCAGGGCTGAACTCCAAAATTTTTTTTACTGTTTCATTTATTTTTCTTTTTATCTTAAAAATATTAAATAATACATCTGTAAAGGCTATATAGGTAATATCTTTTTGATCGTATATTGATTTAATACCTAAAGAGTTTAAATGATGTCCTCCAACGGACAAATACTCAATATCTTGTTTTGATTTTCTTAAATTTTTAATTACTTCTGAAGCTAATTTATCGCCGGATGGCTCTCCAGTTAAAATAAAAATCTTTTTCATTTTGCGACAACAAATATATTATTTTTATTAGCAAACTTAATTGCTTCGAGTTTGTCTAAAAATATATTTTGACCAGCTTTAACTACTATTCCTTTAATTCTAGCTTTTTTACAATCTTTTAGTGTGTCTAAACCAATTGTCGGTAAATCAACACGTAAATCTTGTTTAGTTTTGGGGAGTTTTAATAAAATTTTATTTTTTAACTTATTATTTTTTATTTTTTTTAACATGTCTTTTGTACCTTTCCTTTTTTCAAAAGAAACGACCTTTTCATTATTTATAACTAGTGCCTGTACATGATTAAATGCGTTAGATTTATTTAATATTTGAATTCCTTTTTTAATTATAAGTTTGTCAGTAGAACTGGGTTTAGATTTAGTATAGCATCCTTTAATAAGAGTTAATTCTGGATTATAAGTATTTAATTTTATAACTTTTATTTTATTTTCTAATAAAATTTCAATTAATTCTTTTAATATTGCTGCATCACCTAACTTTGAAGCTTTTATTATTCTAGGCATATAATAAATACCTTTAAGATCTAATTTTAAATTAGATATTCTAGGTTTAACAATGTTTCCAGCAAATAATACTTTTCTACATTTTTTTGAATTAATTATTTATAAAATTTTGCCAAATTTTCCAATATTAATAGAATAACTATTTTTATCATATTTAAATTTATTATTTTTTGATAAATCTATTATGAAATAATTAATTTTTTTTTTTTTTAAACTTTTTAAAATTTCTAATGGTAATTTTTTTTCTCCTAGAAACAATCCTATCATTAAAGGTAATTAAAATTTATTACTATTCTGTATTTGGTATCGGTATGATCTACTGCACAATGTTTAAGATTTGAATCAAACTCAACTACTCGATTTTCCTGACTAGGTATTTTATCGCCTTTATCAAATAATGTATAACCATTATTTGTGTTAAGGTAATAAATTGCTGTTTTACAATCTTTAAAATCAATATGCATATCTGATTGAATATGTTCATTTTGCTTCAAAGTTAAATTTGCTTTTATTCTTAGTATTTCTTTTGCACCTAATTTTTTCAAAATAGGATGAAGTATATCGAAATGCTTTGATAGAACTTTGCCTTTAGCTATAAACAAATGGTAAAATTGATAATTATCATCTCCTTCATGAACTTTGAATGGCATAAAGTACCACGGAAAATTAGAGAGATGAAAAGTTTTATTTATATTTTCAAATTCAGATTTGTCTAAAAAATTATCAGTTATTTTCATTTTTATTTACAGGTAATGATATAGGTCTTTTTTTATCAGAATTTAAGAAATCTATTATCAATTTAACATATTTATTTGCTTTTATATTTTTTTCAAGTTTTTCAATATTCGATCTAAAATTTTGGTCAGCAAATACTACATCATAAAAATTTTGTAATATTTTAATATCTTCGTTTGAAATTTTCGCTCTTCTCAATCCTATAAGATTAAGTCCAATTAAATTATTTCTATTTCCCAAGGATAAACCAAATGGAATTACATCACTTAATACACCTGTCATTCCACCAACCATTGCTAATTGACCAATTCTAGAAAATTGATGGATTGCACAACTTCCTCCAATTATAGCATTGTCTTCAATTTTTACATGACCGCCAACCTGAACATTATTTGCTAAAACTATATTATCTCCGATATTACAATCGTGAGCTACATGACAATAAACCATTAATAAATTGTTATTACCTAATTTTGTAACTGTTCCACCATGTGAAGTGCCAGGATTAATATTCACATATTCTCTGATTTTATTATTATCACCGATAATTATAGAATTTTTTTCACCTTTATATTTTAAATCCTGTGGAGGAGTTCCGATTGATACAAATGGGAAAATCTCATTATTTTTCCCAATTTTTGTATTACCATTAATATTTATATGAGAATGTAATTTTGAATTTGATCCTATTTCAACATTTGAGGCTATTACACAATATGGGCCAATCACAACATCTTTAGAAATTTTAGCATTTGGATCTATTATTGATGTTGGATGTATCACGTTTAATTAATAACAAATTATTATCTAAATTCTTATCAAGAATTACTACTAATTATTTCTTTCTGTCAACTATAGTTGCTGCCCACTGAGCATCAGCCATTTTTTTTCCATCAACAATAGCTTCGCCTTTATATTTCCATACTTTTCCATGCGATCTTATAGCTTCAATATTTAATTCTAGTTTGCAATCAGGTATGACTGGATTTCTAAATCTTGCTTTATCAACGGTCATCAAAAAAACTAACTTATTATCATAAGTTTTTTTATCTATACCTGAAGCAGTTAATGCTGCAGCGGCCTGTCCAAAAGCTTCAACAATTAAAACTCCCGGCATAACAGGTTCACCAGGAAAATGACCTTGAACAAAAAAACTATCTTTTTTAACATTCACTATTGCAGTGGCTGATTTAAGTTTTTTAATATTGATTAATTCATCTATCAGTAGCATTGGCTCCCTATGAGGAAGCAAATCTTTGATCTGGTTTTTATTTAATTTATCTGTCATTTATTTTCTTTTAAAAAATTTCTTATATCCTTGGCAGGATATCCCATGACCTTAGAATTGTCTGGTATATTTTTTACAACTCCACTACCTCCTCCAATTTGTACATTATTTCCAATTTTTAAATGTCCAGATATTCCAGTTTGGCCACCAATTAATACTTTGTTGCCGATAGAAGAACTTCCGGCAAATCCAACTTGAGCTGTTATTATACAATTCTTTCCAATATTTACATTATGGGCTATATGCACCTGGTTATCTAAAAACGTATTTTTTCCAATAACTGTGTTTGATAAAGATCCTCGATCTATAGTATTGTTGCATCCCACCTCTACATTATCATTGATAATAACCATTCCGATGTGAGGATATCTTAAATTTTTTGTGTCATCAGGAAAAAAACCAAATCCTTTTTTTCCAATTACTGCTCCATCTAAAATACGTACATTATTACCTATTATGGAGTTTTTTATAATTACATTACTACCGATATCACAATTATTTCCTATAATAACATTGCTCTCGATTATAGTGTTATGGCCAATCTGGGTTTTTTTACCAATTTTAACATTTTTACCAATTAATATATTTTTGGCAAATTTTACATTTTTAAATTTTTTTTTTTCAGGAGACTCTACATTAAAATCAATATTATCATTTATAGATGTAGGATAGAATAATTGTGTAATACTTGCGACCGCTTTTAATACGTTGGTAACAATTATAGGATTACAAAATTCTTTTACTATTTTTTCATATTTTTTATGAGTAATAATATTATTAGCTTTTGTTAATTTCAAACTCTCAAAATATTTTAATGAATTAAAGAAAGATAAATCATTAGTCTTAGCACTATTTAAGTCTGAAATATTATCTACTTTAAAATTTTTTTTTGGTATTTTAAGATTTAAAATATTAAATATATCTCTAATATATATATTATTTTTTTTTTTAAAAAATGGATTTTTAATTTTCATTTATTAATTTATTCTTTTTAATCTCTTCATTAAATATTAATAAAATTTGATTAGTTATATCTAAAGTTTTCACTCCAACAAGAATATTTTTTTTTTCAACAACTAATGATATATTATTTTCTTCAACATAATTAGTTAATATAGGATTAAGAGTTTGTAATATTTTATTACTGTAATTTTTTTTATCTTTTGAAATTTCTTCATTAAGTTTATTTCTCTTTAATTGATAATTTTTAACTAATTCATTTAACTCTTTAATTTTATTGTTCAACTCATCTTTTTTTAAAATATTTTTTTGGTTATTTATTTCTTTTTCTTTGCTTTTTATAATTGCGGTTTCTGTTTTAAGATCAGATTTTATTTTATTTTGTTTGTCTAATAATATCTCTTTATAATTTTTTCCTAAGTTAGAATTATCTATAATGAACTGGATATCAAGATAAACAATATTATTATTACCATATGCAATATTGTTAATTAATAAAGTTAAAAATAAAAAAATTATTTTTTTCATCAAAAGGATGTTCCAATCTGGAATCTAAATCTCTCAGTTATGTCAGTATTCGCTTCACTAATTGGAATTGCATATGAAAATGTTAATGGTCCAATACCACTGAACCAATTTACAGCAATTCCAGATGCTGATCTTACTTTGTTTGAATCAAGGGCATCGTTATAATCAACTTCCCAAACATTTGCTATATCTAAAAAAAAGCTAAAATCTATACTTTCGTTTTCAAAAAATAAATTTGGTAACGTGGAGTTTAAATTCAATGAAGCTGCATAATTACCTCCAATATACTGTGTACCGTCTTTAGGACCAATTTTTCCTCCCTCAAAACCTCTCAATCTACGGCTAGGAATAAATACTCTTTTAGAAATCCTTACATTATCATCTAAAGAATTTATGGTTCTTAACAAAAAGTTTGCTGATAAAACTAAATCTTCACTTACAGAGTGATAAGCAGAACTAACTAAACGATTTTCTATAGATTGATCATCTGAATAAATTGGTAAAGTTTGTGAAAACAAATTTAAAAAACCATCTGTTGGTTGAAAATTTTGATCTAACTTATTATATTTAATAGAATAAGATAGTAAATTTTCAAAATAATTTCCTTCTTGTCTTTGTACTATATTTGTAGCGGATGATGAGGTTTCTAAATCTTCATAATAATTTGAAATTTCAAGATTTACAAAAAGATCATTTTTTTGCTCAAATTCTGTACCAAGCGTAATACCAGTTCTGCTAGTTTTATAACCACTTGATGTCATAAAATCATCAACTGAGCTTTCAATTACTGTTTTAAGAGATTTATCAGTGTTATTATAATTTGGGTTTATTACTGAAAATTTTCCTTTAATTGTATCATCTGTTAAAGTGACGTTTGTATCTAATTTTATCCCCAGCCCAAGATAATTATTTTCTTTAATACCACCAGAAATTGATGATCCTGTTGTACCTGTTCCGGCACCTGCAAATAATTCTCCAGTCGCTTTTTCTTCTACAGTTATATCAATTACTTTTTTTAACTCTTTATTTTCAACAGAATTAAATTCTACAGACTTAAAAATATTTTTTGACTTAATATTCTTAATCGATTTTTGAAATAAAATGTCATTATAAGGATCTCCTTCATCAATTATCAAAGAATTTCTTATTACTTTTTCATCAGTGATAAAATTTCCAAAAATATTTATCCTCTCTACATAAAATTTTTGTGTATCCTCAAAATTTATTATTATATCAATTTTATCTTCATTGATTATTGTTTCGTTAAAATTAGCATTAACAAAAATAAAATCATTTTGAAGTGTAAATTCATTTAATTCATCAATAAGATCTTCTAAGGCATTTTTAGAGTATTTTTTTCCTTCTAAATTATCGAATTTTTTTTGAAATAATTTTACATTATCTATTGAAAAAGTTTCATTTCCTATAATTGAAATTTTATTAAAGTAGTACTTTTTATCTGCATTTATATTAAATATAAGCTCGAAATCACTTTCCTCACTAATGGTAGCTGTGGTCGATTTTATTTTAACATTGTAATAACCTCTATTCTTGTAAAAATTTTCAAGTCTTGAAATATCTAAACCTATTCTATTAGTGTTTAAAAATTTATTTTTTGTTATAAATTTCCAAAATTTATCTTCTTCTGATACAATTACATTTCTTAAAGTGCTATCTCTAAATACTTTTTCACCGATGAATTTTATTTTTTTAATTTTAGCAATTTCACCTAAATTAAAATTATAAACTAAGTCTATTGTGTTATTATTATTAAAATTAACAATGGTGTCTAATTTTACAAAATAATAGCCATAAGATTTTAAAATATTATTAAGTAATTGAGTTTGCTCTTTTACTTTTGACTCTACAAAAGGATATTTTTCAATCTTGGATGTTATTTTTTTTATATTATCTAAAATATTGTTATCATCTATCCCATTTATAATAACCAATTGTATTATTGGATTTTCAACAACTTTTATATTAATTATTCCATCTTGATTAGTAATCAATATATCTTTAAAATAATTTGTCTTATAAAGCTCCTTAATAACTTCATTTAATATATTTGTATCAATTTTTTGACCAATTTCTAAATTCGAAAACATTACTATTGTTTCATCTGAAACACGATCATTTCCAGTAATATTAAATTTTTTTAAGGTCTCTGAAGCAATAGAATTGGAACCAAAGAAAATAAAAAAAATAATTATGAAGATTTTTTTTTTTATTTTATCTTTCATAATATTTAATATTATTTTTAAGATAATTTTTTGTTATCATAATCATATTATTTATATCATATATATTATTTGGTTTTAATTTATAATATTTCTTAAAGTATGGTTTTTTTAATAAATTTAATAAATTAAGTTGTATAGACAGATAATTTATATTTCCATTTAAATACATTTCAACCAAAGTGTCATTCAAAGTAATTAATATTACCTCAAAATAAGAGTCCCCTTCTGGCATCAAATTTATAATTTCTATGACTGGAAATTTTTCTTTTTTTGGAAGATCAAAGCTTAAATTATTAAGTTTTGTTAAACTTTCTCTAAATTCTTCTTTTTTAAGTTTATTTTTAATACCTAATGCATTTGATATAGGTATGGTCATTTTTGTTTCATGAGCTAATAATTTGATCAAATTCCCTTTTAAAAAGACTATTGCATGAACATAAGATGATGGATGTATTACAATTTTAATATTATTCTTTTTTAAATTAAATATTTTTTTTGCTTCAATAAATTCGAAAATTTTATTCATTAGATTTGATGAATCTATAGATATTTTCTTTCCCATTTTCCAATTTGGATGTTTTAAAGCAAATTTTGGTTTTATATTTGAGATAAATTTATTTTTCTTTTTTAAAAAAGGGCCACCAGATGCAGTTAATACTATCTTATCTATATTTTTAAAATGCTCATTTTCAATGAGACTCCATATAGAATAATGTTCAGAATCTAACGGTATAAAGTTTGTCTTAAATTTTTTTAATTTTTTATTTATTATATTCCACCCACAAATAATTGACTCTTTATTTGAAATTAAAATATTTTTAGTTAAAGGTATAATATTTAAAGTTGGTTCTAGACCAGAAATACCTGAAATAGAGTTTATACAATAAGTTACTTTATTTTTTAAAATTTTATTTATATTTTTAATACCTAAATGTAATTTAATTTTTTTTTTTTCAAATATAGTTTTAAAATAAAAATATGATTTTTTATTTTCAACAATAACATCATTTATATTATACTTAATTGCTTGTTTTAAAGCTTTATTTAAATTTTTATTTGTAGTTATTAATTTTATTTTATAATTTCTTTTATTTTCTAATACCTTTAATGTTGATGAACCTACTGATCCAGTTGATCCTAAAATAACAACTTCATTTATCATATAATCTCGAATAACATATAACCTAGAGGTATTGCAAAAATTAATCCATCAAATCTATCTAGTAATCCACCATGACCAGGTAAAATTTTATCAGTGTCTTTAATTTTTGATTTTCTTTTTAAAAAAGATATATATAGATCACCGATCTGTGATACAGTAGATATAATAAGTGCAAGCAAAATCAACATATCAATTGATATATAACTTTTAAATATTAAAAAACTTACTGATAATGAAGATAAATATGACCCTATCAATCCTGAGTATGTTTTATTTGGGCTAATTTTAGTTAATTTCTTACCTTTAAACAATTTACCAAAAACATATCCTCCAACATCTGAAGAAATACAAATAGTTAAAATAAATAATAATTCAATTTTATTTTCTAAATGAATGCTTGATAATGTATTCCATATATAAAACAATATAAAAAACAAGTAAATGATAATTAATTTTAATAAAATTAATATTATAAATTTTTTTTTTTTTAAAATTTTTTTTAAGATAAATTGAGTTTCAAAAATAATCTGAAAAAAAACTAATATCAAACTTAATAACAAAATAAATTTGTAATTATATGCTAAATACAACAGGGATAGTAAAAGAATAGAAGTAAAAATTCTCTTATATATCTCTGCCATTTAAACCACCAAAATTTCTATTAATTAAATAAAATTTTTTTATTATGTTATCAAAATCTCTCTCTGTAAATTCTGGCCACATTTTTTTTTCAAAAAAGATTTCGGTATATATAGATTGCCATATTAAAAAATTGCTTATTCTTTTTGTATTTCCAGTTCTTATAAGAATATCTGGGTCTGGTATGCCAGCTGTATATAAATTTTTTTCAATATTATATTCTGAAATTTTAATTGATTTTTTTTTTATTTTTTTTATTGCATTAATAATTTCATCTCTTGAGCCATAGTTAAGAGCCATATTTATTTGAATTAATTCATTAGATTTTGATAATTTTTCAATATTTATAAGTTTTTTTTTTAAAGAGATTGGAAATGGTTTAATATCTCCTATAATTTTAATTTTAATTTTTTTTTTTATTATATTTTTAGTTTCTTTATCAATATATTTACTTAACAATGATTGTAAAAACTTTACTTCTTTTAAAGGTCTTTTCCAATTCTCTGTTGAAAAAACAAATAAAGTTAAAAATTTTATTTTTTTATCAATTGCAGCATTAATTATTTTTTCTACTGTTTCCAGACCTTTTTTATGACCATAGTTTCTTGATTTTTTTTTTTTTATTCCCCAGCGACCATTGCCATCAATAATTATGGCTACATGTTTGGGAGAAATCATATTTTCATTATTTCTTTTTCTTTTGATGACACTTTCTCATCAACCTGATTTATGCTGTTATTGGTATATTCTTGGATAATTTTTTCAAATTTTTTTTCATCATCTTCAGAAATATCTTTTAATTTAAGAAGTTTTTTTAATTCATCGTTAGCTTCTCTTCTTATATTTCTAATTGAAACTTTACATTTTTCACCTGTAGATTTTACAATTTTTTTCATTTCTATTCTTCTCTCTTCACTTAAATCGGGGACAGGAAGTCTTATAAGCTGTCCATCTATTTGTGGATTTAGACCTAACTCTGATTTTTTAATTGCGTTTTCAACTAAAGCAACATTATTAAAGTCCCACACTTGAACATTTATTGTTCGTGGTTCTGGTGTAGTAATTGTTCCTAATTGGTCTATAGGCATTTTTTGTCCATAGACATCAACTTTGATTAAATCCAGCATGCTTGCATTTGCACGTCCAGTTCTTAAAGAATTTAATTCTTTAGAAAAGATCTCAATTGTTTTATGCATTTTATTTTGATAATTCTTATCTAAAAACATCACTCTCCAATTTTTATTCTTACAAACTCCTTTATTTTAAAGTCAGATATATTTAATTCAGATATAATATCTTTAACCTTTTTCTTTGGTTCCATAACCCAGTCTTGTGTCATTAAACTATTTTCTTCTTTAAATTTATTTATCTTACCTAAACTTATTTTTTTTACAATTTCGGGAGTTTTACCAGATGACCTAAGTTCCTCTGCAATTAATTCCTCTTCCTTGTCAATAATTTCTTTCTTTATACCTTCTGGACTTAATGCTAAAGGATTTGAAGCAGCAATATGCATAGATAATTGCTTTCCAAATAATTTAATTTGATCATTCTTCTCATTAGTTGCTATAGATACTACAACACCTAATTTAGAAATATTGTCTTTTATTATTGAATGCTGATAAACAAAATTGTGAGAATTAGGATTATTTATTGTTTTAACTTTGCCAACTGTAATTTTTTCACCTATTTTTGCAATTAACGCAACTAGGTTATCTTTAACAGATTTACCATTGGACATATTTGAGTTGTTTAATTTTTCAATATCAGAAGAACAAGAATTATTGATTTCACTTAATTCTTTAACAAAATTTATAAAGTCATCATTTTTTGCTACAAAATCTGTTTCACAGTTTATTTCTATCAAAGAAGTTTTGTAACCATCTCCACTAATCGCGATAACTCCTTCTCCTGCCACTCTAGACATTTTTTTTGATGCTTTTGCGATACCTTTAATTCTTAATATTTCAGCAGCTTTTTCAATATCTCCATTTGATTCTTTTAAAGCGGCATTACAATCTTTAAAACCTGCTCCAGTAGACTTTCTTAGTTCTTTGATTTTTTCTATTTCACTCATGACTTTTAGATAATTTAATTAATTAATTGTCTTTTTTTTTTGAATCAATTCAGACTTATTATCTATTTTTTTATCATTGCTTTTTATGTCATTATCCATGGGTTTAATATTTTTTTTTGCATCTATAATAGTCTCCTTCATTAAATTACAATATAAATCTATAGATCGTCTAGCATCATCATTTCCAGGAATTGGATAATCAATACCATCTGGATTTGAATTTGTATCTAGAATTGCTATTATGGGTATGCCTAGCTTAATTGATTCTTTTATGGCTAATGACTCGTAATTTGTATCAATAATAAAAACAAGATCTGGAATTTTTTTCATATCCATGATTCCTCCTAAAGATCTTTGCAGTTTATCTCTTTGACCACTCATTTTTAATAATTCTTTTTTTGTAAATCCTCTATTCTCTGCTGATAAATCAGAATTTATTTTATTTAATTTTTTTATTGAGTTAGATATTGTTCCCCAATTTGTGAGCATACCACCTAACCATCTATAATTAACAAAATACTGTTCTGTATCTTTTGCTAACTGAGCAACTGCTTCTGAAGCTTGTTTTTTTGTTGAAATGAAAAGTATTTTTCCACCAAGTGAGATTGTATTATGCACTTTTTCTAATGCCGAATTTGTTAATTCTAGTGTTTGAGTTAAATCAATAATATGTATTGAGTCTCTTTTTCCAAATATGTATTTCTTCATCTTTGGGTTCCATCTTAGTGTTTTGTGTCCAAGATGCACACCTGCTTCAAGTAGTTGTTCGATAGTTATTTTTGGTATTTTCATATTTTTTCCCGGTTATGCCACCACAATTATTGCCCTTTAGGGACCGGAGGTATAAAACCACTAACTGTGTGCGTTTAATTTTTAAGATAGATACTAATTTTTAATTAAAAAACAACCTTTTTTTAATCAATAACGACATTTTCTTGCAAATTTAAGCTATTTAAAAGAATATTATTTACTTTTCTCTTATCTTTTAATTGAAAAGCTAATATTTCATTTTGTTTATCGAGAAGTATCGTTACATCAGTTTCGCCATCGGTTTTACTAAGATTTTTTAATTTTTTTAAGTCTATAAAATTATTAAATTTAAATGTTATTTTCTTTATTGGTTTATTTATTAATTCTTTAAGCAATATTATTTTTTTACATTAATCCTTTTATAGGTTTTTTTATCGTCAGAATAGCTTTTCATTAATGTTAACATAACAGAAGTTCCTTCTTTTAAGAGATCTCTATTAGTCTCGAAAATCTCAGAAAAAATAAATAATTCAAATAAATTTGATAAATCTGAAAACCTAACTATTCCATAAGAATTTCCCTTTTGGGTTTTTTTTTCTTGAACTTTGAGAATTGTACACGCAACATTAGAACTAAGTATATCATTGTTATTTTCAAAATCATTATAACCAGTGATATTATATTGTTTAAAAATTGAGTTATATTGGTTAAGTGGATGATCAGAAATATAAAAACCCAAAGTTTCAAATTCTTTATTAAGTTTAATATCATTATTCCAATCATCAACATATTTTAAAAAATCTGTCTCAGATACTTCTTCATCTTGAAATAAATCAATTTGATTTAAAGATTTATTTTCATGTATATTTTTTGATTTTAATATTATATTGGGTATTGAATTATATAATAATTGTCTATTAGAATTTATTTGATCAAAAGCACCAGCTTGCACTAAACCTTCTAACTGTAATTTATTAATATCTTTGGGATTAATTCTATTAATAAAATCTGATAAATTTTTAAATACTCCATTTTTTAAACGTTCTTTAACTATATTTGAAATTGCTTCATATCCAACATTTTTTATTGCACCCAATGCGTAATAAAAATTTTTACTATCAGAGGAAAAATTTGCATACGATTTGTTAATATCTGGTCTAATAATTTTAATATTAAGTCTTTTTAACTCCTCATAAAATTCACTTAATTTTTTTTGGTTTGATATTTCCATTGACATTGATGAAACAAAAAATTCATGTGGATAGTAAGTTTTAAGAAAAGCTGTCTGATAAGCAATTACAGCATATGCAGCAGCATGACTTTTATTAAATCCATATTCTGCAAAAGGTTCTATCTTCAAAAAAATACCTGCAGCTACATCTTTGCTTATACCATTATTATATGCGCCTTCGACAAATCTTTGTTTCTGCTTCTCTAATTCACTTCTTTTTTTTTTCCCATTGCTCTTCTTAAAATATCGGCTTCGCCAGCAGTAAAGCCAGAAAGAACTTGAGCAATTTGCATAACTTGTTCTTGATAAATTATTACTCCATATGTTGGTTTAAGTATTTGTTCTAATTTTGGATGAAGATAGTCAGGCTCTCTTTTACCATGTTTACAATCATTATAAATTGGGATATTACTCATTGGTCCAGGTCTATATAAAGCTACCAAAGCAATTATATCTTCAAGTCTATTAGGCTTCATATTTATCAAAGCATCTTTCATTCCAGAACTCTCAAGTTGAAATAATCCTACTGTTTTACCACTTGATAATAATTCATAAACTTTCTGATCTTCATAATTAATTTTTTCAATATTAAATTTAGGATCAATTTTTTTTATTAATTTTTGAGCTTTATCGATTACAGTAAGTGTCTTTAATCCTAAAAAATCGAATTTAATTAGCCCTGCGTTTTCTGCTGAATACATATCAAACTGTGTCGAGGGCAATAGTAAATTTGCTGAATTATCTTTGTACAATGGCACAGTTTCAGTTAATTTTTTATCTGCAATTACAACACCTGCAGCATGTGTTGCAATATTTCGATTTAAACCTTCTAATTTTAGAGATAGTTTAACCAAACGGTCGACCCTTTTATCTTCTTGTATTAATTTTTGAAGTCTAGGTTCTACGTTAATACATTGTTGTAGTGACATTGGTCTAGAAGGATCAAAAGGAATCATTTTACAAATACTATCAATGAAGCCATATGGTAATCCTAACACTCTACCAACATCTCTAATGACCATTCTGGCTTTTAGTTTACCAAAGGTAATAATATGAGCTACACTATCTTTATATTTGGAGATTAAATATTCAAATACCAAATCTCTCTTTTCCTCACAAAAATCTATGTCAAAATCAGGCATAGAAATCCTATCTGGATTCAAAAAACGCTCAAAAATAAGATTAAATTTTATAGGATCAATATCAGTTATAGACAAACACCAAGCAACCAAAGAACCTGCACCAGATCCTCTTCCAGGTCCTACTGGTATTTTGTTTTGTTTAGCCCACTTAATGTAATCCGAAACAATTAAAAAATAACCAGAATAATTCATTTCTACTATTATTTGTAATTCATGATCTAATCTTTTTTTATATTCTAAATATTTTTCATCTTTCTCAATATTTATCGGTTGTAAATCAAACATTAATTTAAATTTATCCTTCAGTCCTTCAATAGACAGATGTCTCAATATTTCATTAGGGTTTTTTTTGGAAGATGAAATACTTGGCAAAATAGGTTTTGAAGAATTAGGTTTATAAGAGCATCTAAAAGGTAAATTAAAATTATTCTCTAATGCTTCAGGTAAATCATTAAAAAGCTCAATCATCTCATCTGAAGATTTAAAATAATGTTGATTTGTAAGTTTTATTCTTTTTGCATCATTAATGTAAGTTTTTTCACCGATGCACATTAATGCATCATGTGCTTCGTACATTTCTTTATCTAAATAATAAACTTCATTAGAGGCTATAATAGGCAATTCTAATTTTTTTGAAACTTTTAAATTGTAATTCTCAAAATCTTTCTCATACAAATCATTATGTCTTTGTATTTCTATATAAATATTGTCATTAAATTTTTCTTTTAACTTAATTAATATTTCCTCAATTAAATTAAATAAACCTTTATTAAAAAGTGAACCAAACATACACTTAATTGAACCAGTTAAAACTATTAAACCTTCAGAGTTATTTACCAAATCATCAATTTCACAGTATGGAGAGACTGTTTCTGAATTTTCTAAATATGATTTTGATGAAAGTTTAATGATATTTTTATATCCATCATGATTTTTAGCTATGAGAGGAATTAAACCTTTAAACTCTTTATATTTAAATAATATCTGGGTTCCAATAATAGGATGTGTTCCGACAGATGATAAATTTTCTGAAAATTCTAATGCACCTGATAGATTATAGGTATCTGATAGACCCAATGATTTAATTTTATTCTTTTTACAGAAATCTTTTAATTGATCAATTTTAATTGCACCTTCACAAATTGAATATTGAGTGTGTATTTTAAATTGATTAAATGTTTTATTAATTGATTCTTTCATTGGTGATGTTCATCTTACCACCAATCATTTTAATTTTACAATCTGCCATATTTGCAAAATATCTATTGTGGGTTGCAAAAATTATAATT
>MDTE01089876.1_pt1 | contig 15344 bp, 17 predicted proteins | sample 811231 | NCBI WGS metagenome assembly MDTE01 (sample SAMN05326651, study PRJNA326480) | marine metagenome | isolation source: seawater | place: Indian Ocean: Red Sea | collected 2010 | reverse complement strand
CTGTCAGGAGTATGGTTGAAAATACATGGCCTGTCAGACACAATATTAAAGTAGAACCAAATATTGCAGATATTGATTTAGATGATGATTTAAGAGCAGAAGTAGAAGTTCCGATTGATGAGCCAATGTATGTTGAATATACTAATTGGACACAAGAAGAACCAGAGATACCTTTCATGTATGGTAAATCAAATGAATTTATTGTTACATGGGAAGATGATTACATAGTTAAAGTTTGGGTTGATGTTGAACTTAATCCCGATTATCCATATCAAGAAGAATGGGAAGATGAATATGATTTCGATGAGGAAGATTGGGAAGACCTAACTGATACTGATAATGAAACTACTGATAACGAAACAGTTACAGACAACGAAACTGAAGTTATAGATACATCATTGTTAGTACATCTTAAGTTTGAAGAAACACATGCTACTGTATCGGGAGAATCAATAGTTAAAGATCATAGTTCTTATGAAAGAGTATTTAAAAAATGTTCGAATTCATACGGTTCGGGTAATGCAATGTATGATGCAAGTGTTTCAACCCTAACAGATGCACCTTCTGGTCAAACTGGAAACTTTTTAGGTAGCAGTTGTATAGAGACTGAATTTAGAGATAATGGTACTAGCCCAATAGGATTATCCGATGATTGGACTATTTCATTTTGGATATTACCAAAATTGAGTGATCAAAGTTTTGATCAATGGCATTCAGTAATGTCAACAGGAACAAATTCTACGAGTGGAGGTAGATTTCAAATAGATCATGATGGATATGAAAAGTTAAGATTCAATGAAACTGTTGGTGGCGGTATTATGAAAGTAGATATGGAAGAAGATTGGATGTTTTTTACTTATACAAAAACTACTGATAATTCTACTGGTGATAATCAAAAAATTAGAGTATATAAAGATGGTGTCCTTAAAACTTATTCCTATCCTATAAGTACTTTATGGGATAAACTTAAAATAGGAATGAATAGAAATGGTGGTGGTGGATGGATCGGTTATATTGATGAGTTCAGAGTATATAACAGATCATTGACCGCTGATGAAGTTAAAAAGTTATATGAGAGTTATGAATAATTTGTCAAGTACTTATTGATATTTTTTTCCAATTTTCCTATTTCAAATTGCATAGGGTCATCAAAATACTTAAAATCTAACTCTCTACATTTATCTGCTAATCTTTTATGTCTATCAATTCTTACTGGTAAATCATTATAAACTTTTCCATCATCATAAATCCAATACATTCTAAATGGAAAATTTCGTGGAAATCTTTTATCTTTTATAAGAAATCCTTTTTTACCATATTCTTCCTTTGCCCTTGTTCTAGGTTTAACTCTCATTAATACACCAATGTACAATGGTTTTAATATATCATCATAAGGTTTAAGTTTTTCTACTGTATCCAAGGTATCCAAAAATTCTTCTTCTGTTTCTGTAGGATATCCTACAAAAAACATACTTCTGGTTGTAATGTTTAATCTATGACATTGACCCATAAAATATACCAAATCTTCTTTTGTATATTTTTTATCCATTTCTTTTAGGGTATCTGTACTACCGCTCTCTATTCCAATTTTTATGTGATGTAATCCACTTTCTCTTAATCTATCCCACATATCTGGTGGCATCTGTTTTTTAGCTCTAACTGCAAAATAGGCACTCCAAGCAAATTTAATATTATTTTCCTTTTGATATTGTAAAAGTCTATCAACCATTTTGTTCATTTGTTTTAAAACACCATTTAAAATATTATCTACAAAAACAAAATCAGCAACTCCATAAGTTTCATAATAATGGATCATTTCTTCGGCTACTTCAGTTCCTTGTCTCGCTCTATAGACACCAAATTCCCCACGAACATTACAAAATTTACAATCAAAAATACAACTTCGTGTACCTTCAATAAACAAACTAGCTACACCCATAGTATTTTCGGCTAATTCATATGCATCTTTTGGATATTGAGTAAAATCAAAATCACTATAATCTGGATATTCAATTTTACTCAAATCAACTTTAGGTGTTCTAGGAGCCTCAAGTTTCCATTTAGGATTATACGTATCTTTATTATAAACACCACTAACATTGCTATCGTTTAATAAATTCTCAATACCATGTTCTCCTTCTCCCACAACTATCCAATCAAGGATATCCCAACCCAGTTCTAAGCCAAAATGTTCAGCAGCTGAACCACCTAATACTGTAGGAATATGTGGAGCCCGTTCTTTTAATTTTTCTAAAAGTTTTCTAGCAGTTGATTGGCTTCTTATAAAATGCACACTTATACCAAAAAATCTAGGATTTGCTTCTGCGATCAAATCAACCCATTCTTCTACAATTTTTTCTAAAGTTACATCATAAAAATCCTCAAACATTATAGGGTCTTGCCATAATTGCCATTTATCGGAACCTTCCCAAAACCTATCTTCATCCGATTGAAAAAATTCTTTATCCTTCTTTAATCTGTGCCATAAGTCTAAATTTAAATCAATACAGTAACATTTTTTTCCTACAGTTTTAGCAAAAGATTTTATTCTGGCGGGACCAATAGGTGGTCGTAACTCAATACTTGGAATATTAGCTATAACAATATCTTGGTTTTTAGGTATCTTTAGACTATATGGCATATAACATCTCTAAGTATTCTTGTTTTTTTCTTAGTACATTTTTACTTTGGGCCTTAATACTACCATACTTTTTTCTAAATTCGGCAGCAGGAGTAGATTTTACAGTTTCCATATCAAAACCCATATTAAATACTCTAGATAATTGATGAGCATTAAAATGATTATGATTTTTAAATCTATCAGTCATTATGACTTGTATATTTTTTGCTTGTTTAAAATTTAAATAACCGTTATCCCATATAAAATGTCCTTTATCTTCTGGATCTATATTTGTATAACCCCATTTATAAGGGTCTACCATTAATCTACTAGTATTAAAATGACTTCCAGACTGACTTGGAATACTTAAAGCATAAACCTCTTTATTATCTAAAGGACAATCTTCACTATCCAACCAATCCATAGTTGCTTCTATACTTTCTAAAGGTTCAAATGGCAAACCTATAATAAACCCACTTCCTAAATTTAAGTTACTATTTTCTTTTATATAATACAAACCTTCTATAGTTTTTTCTCTAGACATTCCTTTTCCAATGGCTGATCCTGCTTTTTTATAAAGTGTTTCTATACCGAATTGCATACCAATACAACCACTTTCTTCTAATATAGGCAATGTATGTAAATGAGAAATTAATAAATCAGACCTTACATAAGCACCAAAATATACTTTAAAAGGTAAACTAGAAAAAACATCATACACATACTCACACTTTTCTACGCTATCATTTAATAAATCATCCATTATGTCATAATGTTGTGTACCGAAATTTTCATAATTGTATATTAATTCTTCTTTTAAAATAGATTTATCTTTTAGGTGTTTATATGTTTTACCTTTTCCATTGCCGGGATAATAGCAATAACTACATCTAAATTTACACCCTCTTGCTATTTCTATAGGTAAAGCTTCTTTTGGAAAAATACAATCTTGTTCTGTAAAAATTGTTCTGCTAGTATTAAAATCATCATAAACAAAATCTTCTCCACAATTTACAACTAATTGTCCATTAAAATCTTTTCCTTTTATAGTATCATTTGCTATATGAATTATGGCTTTATCAGCAAAACCAATTACTAAAATATCAAATACTTTTTTTGCTAATTTGGTATATCTAGCTGGGCCACCCCTATTACCACCCAGAATTACCTTTAAGTCATATTTGTTCTTGTATTCCTCTATTAAAGGTAACATCCATTCTTGGCCAAAAATATAATTAGAATCATCATATAAAAATGTATCACTTACACCTAATATTTTTGTTTCTTTAGTTATAAATTTTTTGAATAATTTTGAAGCTTCTTTTTCTGTTAACCTACAAGTAAAATCTATAACTTGTACTGAATATCCTGCCAGCCGTAATTCTGTTGCCAATTTATAAGCACCAGCACTTCTCATCCAACCTTCGGTATATACATCAGATAATAATACTATTTCCACGTTCCACTATCCAAAGAAGGATAACTATCTTGTCCAATAGATACTTCATTTTTAAAATGATTTAACACAATATCTTTTTCTAAAGTACTAGTAAAAACCATATGATATCTATCTGTTTTAGAACCATTAATAAATGTATGTGATTCTGAAGTATCAACATAATATATTGTTCCATCAGCTGGTAAATGTACTATTACTCTATGTCGTTGTTCTGGAAAAATAAATAAATTACTAGGATTTGTTATAATTGGTAAGTGGAATTTATATGTCATATCTCTATGGAGTCTATATGACCTCTTACTTTTAATTCTTAAAATTCGTGCTCTGGTAACAGTTATTGGAAATAAATTAATAATATCTTCAAAATATGAATTTTTAAACAGATCATTAATATTGTCAAAACTATCTTCTGTTAAAGGATTTGTAAAAACATCTTTTGCTAAATCTGCTTGGGGCCCACAGCTTTCATGATATGGATTATTACTTCCTACCTTTCCATGAATAGCAATTTGGGTTTGGTGATCGGTTCTACCAGTAAAGCCTTCCCACCAACCAATTTCTTCTATTTTAGGAATAAAATTCTTTAATTCTTTTTGTAATTTTTCAATATTAATACCAATATCAAATTTACGTATTAATCCACAATTCTGTTGCATCGATTGGACTTCTGTCCTTATTTCTACCAAAATTTTTAAATTCAGAAGTAATGTAATAGCTTTTTCTATTTGTATCTTTACTTAACCAAGGAGAAACACTATGAAAAGTTGTACTACTATTTCTAGTTAAAATAAGTCTATTCTTTTTTATTGCAATTCCTTCGTGTAGGGATTTATCTTCATTATGAATATTAAAAGAACCGTCTTTACTGTCAGAAAAATATAACGAACCACTCCATATAGTTACTTCGTTATCATGATGTACATCTAATATATTTTCTTCACAATAAGTATTTTCTACAACCATAGCTTCTCTTGCAATTCTATAATCACCTACAGTTTTTCTAACATTAGTTTTTTCTCCAATTAATGGTATTTCTAAAATTTCACAAACTTTATCATGAAATTCTGAAGATAATAAATTTTTATAAAATGCCATTTCCGATCTCTCAAATAATTCATTGTCTAGTATTTGTATTGCACTTCGAGCTCTAGTTACATCATTTTCACGGCTAAATAAATTATTCTTACACCAAGCATCATCTGGAAATAAATCATCATTATACTCTACTAAAAAATCATCACATATAGCATAATTAAATGGTTCATTATAAGTTTTTATATTTTGCCAATTAAATATCATATATCTCCTTTAACCATTCGGTTTTACTATTTTGGGCAGGGCGCGCCAAGTTATTTCCCATTTTTCTAAGTTTACCTTGAGAAAACCAACAATTTAAAAACATTGCAACATTTTCTGGCGTCCATTTTAATTTAAATAAAAAATCATCTATTATAATATTTTCATGCTTTGAAAATTCTTTTATAAAACAACCAATAAAAACTATTTTACTTTCTTCATTAACAAACTCGGAAGCTTCATCTTCATTTAATACAATATAATTAATATTGTGAGGATATACGTAATGAAGAAATACTAATTTATTTTTTTCATTTTTTACTATAACGATATTTTTAATGTCGCATAGTTGGTATGCCAAGTCCACTTTTCGGATACTCCCAAGGTATATTTGTCAATTCTGGATACATTTCTCTATATAAATTCTTTTTACCTTTATGTTCACTAGGCATATTCACACAACTATGAATAAATTCATTTTCGGCAAAAGGATGTACCCAATTTAAGTTATCATCTTCACAATTAAATATTCTATATGCTCCTTCATCTTGTAATCTTGTAAACATCACTCTGTTTAATATATCTGGGTGTTTATCCCATTCAGAAAATCTATTTTCAAAATGTTCTATACATTCTTTATAAATGTCATCATCATATAATTCTAAAACACTATTACTTTTTCTATAAGAACCACAAACATTAACGTGCCATCTTGATAATGCTTTAGGGTCATAACCCATCATTGCAGTATACTGCAATGCTTGATTTACTTGCATTTCTCCTGTGCCAATTTCACCTGTAAATATAGTATAATCATTTAATTCTAAATTATTTATGGCTTTTATTTTTGCGGTATATGGATTTTCTATCCAATAAGGAAACTCTATTTTTGGTATAGAATCTATTCTATAATATATTACATTTATTTCTAAATCTAACTCTATTCTATTAACAATACTTTTTTCTGTAGTTAATGATATACCAGAAAATAAACTTACAGGAACAAATGGAATATCTAATTTTTTAAATATGTGTGCTAAAGTTGTACTGTCTTTTCCACCACTTAATAAAATAACATTTTTATCTGTTGCATATTTTTTTATAATATCTTCTAATATTTTTCTCAAGTCTTGTATTTTAATATGTAAAATCTTATTACTTACTATATTTTCTTTTGGAGGATGCCTTTTAAGATTTTTTATAGGATGCCTATTACTTACTGTCCACCCTCCTAAATGCTTTCTTTCTATAAAAAAATCATCATTTTGTTCTCCAACACCAGAATCAAAAAAACATTTAAAATAATCAATGTTGTTTAAGTTCATAATCTAATTCCTTTTTAACATAACAATTAGGCCCAAATTCTACTCTTTCATCAAAAAAATCACTAGTCTTTATAAAACCATATTTCTCATAAACTGGTAAAGCACTTTTTCTAGGTAAACTCCATATATGAGTACATTGTTCTTCCATAGCAGCCCTCTCAATTTCACAAAATAAAATACCAGCAATACCTTTTCTTCTATACAAAGGTTCAACCCAAATGCCACGTGACCTGTATAATTTATCATCGGTTCTATGACCTGAATTTACTCCAATAATTTTATCATCAATATTATAAACAGCAACAAAAGTTGGTTTATACTTTTCATGAATTTTCATATCATAATTACGGTCATAGGTCATACTACTCATAGGGTTAATTGGACTTTTTCTTTGGGGCCAAAGTTTATCATTCCATATAGGAAATATAGTTTTAAAATCCACTATCTTAAATTTATATCTCATTTTTCACGTAAATGACTTACAACACTATTATAATTATCTTCAGTTAAAGGTACATTAAGAACACATTGTACACTATCGTCTACATATGAAAATACAGAATGAGTTTTTCTTGTATTTACAAAATATGGTCTACCCGGCTCTAATTTTATTAATTTATCTTCATATACAAAATTAAACTCCATGGGACTACAATTATGGCATAATGTTATAATTCTAAAACAAGTTACATTTAATATTTTTCCATCCCTATGTGGTGGGAAATATCCACCACTATTAAGTCTTATAAAATGTGACCTACCTAATGTTTTAAAAATATCTAAAATAGGATGTATCGCAAATACTTTATTTGCTACATCAGTTTTAATATTAATTTCTTTTTCTGTTATGTCAGTATTATACTTTTGATTATATACAAATAAACTATCCAAATCTGGTATACCACTTAAACCACCATCCAAACTAGTAATACTTAACCCCTGCCTATCAATAGATTTTCTAGGATTATATTGTTTCCAATCATTTTTAAATTGTTTTAATTGTTCCTTTACTTTTAATATATCAACAGTAAAATCCAAGGGAACAATATCACCCAAACTACTTAAATAAAGTATTAAGTTAGAATCAATCAATGGTTTTTCCTTCGATATATTTTGCAGTAGACCATTGCATATTTTTAGAAGCAAAAGCTATAAGAGCCCGCAACCTTTTTTTAGTCACATAAGAATATAAGGAATCCATTATAATTTTACTATCTACACCAAAATACATTGGATAATCACCTAACTTTTCAATCAAATAATTACGACTTTCTTTATTATTCATCATATCTTTGAAAGAACTAATAACTTTTTCAGAATTGGAATTAGGATGCATGAATAGTCCTTTTTGAAGACCATCTCGCCATACAGCAGATAAAATATATGCTTCATAAACTAGGCCACTAGGTTCTTTATTGAAGGTCTTTCTATACAATTCAATAGCTGTAGGAGTATTGGGCCAATTATGATCTTGAATAAAACCATCATCTGTATATAATCCGTGATTAAACAATCTAATAGCTTTTCCTTCTTTTACCATAGGTACAGTATTTTTAATATGTCTGGAAGCTGGTTCTCTTATATATTTTAAATCGCCCCTCAACCATGCAGTTTTAGCATCACCAGCACTCATTTTGCGAATAAATTTTATATTTTCCCAACCTTTTAAAAGAGTCCAAGCCAATGTTTCTGGAACACAACCAGAACAATCAGCAAGATATAAAAGTTCATCTTGCCAATCGAAATTAGAAGAAATTGTAGTTGTTATATTATATGGTTGAATAAGAATAGGATCCCAATCCTTAAAACTCCATTTTACATCTTGTATTAACCATGCATTAGCATTTCCACCGTGAGCCAGAAGAATAGCTTTTGGATCGTTTTTATACTTTGATGCAAAAGTTTCTAAACCTACATTTCCTTTTCCACCCTTTATATTCTTAACAATAATTCGTTCACCCAAATATTTTTCTAATTCTTGAGACACTACATCTGCCCAAATTGATGTTCCTGTTCCTTTTGGACTAGGAACAATTAAAGTATAATCAGCAAACGCTGTTCCCATATACAATAAAAATACTGTAATTGTCGATAAGAATAATTTCATATTTATCTCCTTAAAAATTTCATTCCACTAATTATTATTAATAGTGTTGTTATTACTAAAATCAAAAAAATAGGCCGATATATTAAATCGGATATATTATACATTGAAGATGCTTGATATGTCAAGACTTCTATCTTAGAAAATAAAATAAAAGCCAAAAGAATTGCCGGTTTGCTTAAATTTTTAGTTAATATCCCAATTATAGAACAAACCCCCAAAAGAATAATATCATAATATGTATATGATATCTGATAACAAGACCAGCAAATCAAAACCAGTATAATAGGTGCATATATTTTTGTTGGTATTTTGAGTAATGAAGTAATAGGTTTACTTAGTATCAAACACAATATACCAACTAATGTTGTACCACCTAAAAATCCAATAGCAAGATATTGATAAAAATTTGTATCATTTTGTAAGGATACAGACCCTAAATCAAAATGCAACATATAAAAAATACTTAATATTACAGCCGCAAATGGTGTGCCGGGTATACCAAATACTACTGTAGGTACAAAACTAGAAGCAGTTACAGCATTATTGGCTCCTTCTGGGCCGACAATTCCTGCTATATTACCATATCCAAATTTACGTTTTGGATAAGTTGCTCTCGTTTGTGAATATGATAACCAATCTGCTACTACACCATGAACCCCAGGCAATGCTCCCACAATAGCTCCTATTAAACCGCCACGAAAACTAACCTTCCAATATTTTTTCCAAGCAAAAATTCCTAACTTAACTTGATGCCAACTACTATTTAATTTCTGTAACTTTGTTTTTCCTAACAACATAGAAAATAATTCTGGAACAGCAAATAAACCACTAGTTAATATTAAAATGTTTATTCCATCTTCTAAGTAAGTATAACCTAATGTCAATCTAGGTGCATTATTTTCATCTATTCCGATATAACCTAAAATAAATCCTATAATAATACTAATAATACCATTTACTATTTTTCCTTTAATTAAGAATACAACAGCACATAATGCCATAATATTAAGCATTAATAATTCTGGTATTCCAAAAATTAACAAAAGTTTACTATAAACAGGCATTAATAAAAATACAATAGAACCAAAAAATAAACCATTAATAGTACTACTAGTAAAAGCAGAACTTAAAGCTAAAGTTGCCTTTCCTTTTTTTGCTAAAGGATATCCATCTAATACCGTGGCCGCACTAGAACTTGAGCCGGGAATTCCTAATAATATACTACTCCACGTATCTCCAGTAGCACAAGCAGACACCATTGCAGTATAGAACACAACACCCAAATATGGGTCACTATAAAAATATGGAAAAAATATATAAGAGGTTAATAATGCAGTAGTTGGGCCTGCTGTAGGAATTACTCCAAATAAAAGGCCCCATAAAACACCCAAAGTCATAATGAATAAAATTTCAATCATTAGCCAAAAAGTTTTGTATAATTAACAAATCCACAAAATCCATGCTTTACTAAAGTAAATAAATCTTTAGAATAATATTTAAACATGTTTTTTTGCATTTCTTGATAAATTTGGTCATAAAAATCATCAGTAGGATGAAAATGATCTGTTTTTGTTTTATAAATCAATTCAGGCCATTCTGAATTTTTCATTTTCATAGTATTACATACACCTTTATTTTGTTTACCATAACTTAATAATGGATGTATGGCCATACTTTTAATCAGAGGTAATGTACTATTAAAAAATGTATATTGTCCTACTCTATTTCTATCTTTACCCCAAAACCACCATAATATTTCCGATGAGGGACAGGGTATAATAATTTCTTTATCCCAATCCTCACCAAAACAATTAATCATAGTTTTACGATATATAAAACTATCCTTCTCCAATTCTCCTAAACCACCAACTATAAATTGTTCTTTAGGTATTTTTTCAAACAAACCAAGAGTTATTAAAAATCCTCTGAACATCTGGCCATATCTTACACTATAATATTTCATTCGCATTAAACATTCATCATATTCTGCTTCATAATCAATCCATTGATATCCAAGTTCCTTTGCTAATTCTTTACTTTTAATTCTGTGTTCGGTATCTGCCCAAGGATAATGTTCATAATAGATGGTAGCAGTTTTACCTAATGCATGAGCTGAACGAGCGACAATTTCGCTGTCACTACCACTAACAGGTATTGCTAAATTATTAGGAAGAAGTTTAGCCGCATTAATACACTCTTCTCTAAAAGAATTTGATTGCACTGGTACATCATTTATTTGATAATCAAAATGTTCTAACTTAATCTTTTTATCTAAAAATTCTCTAAAAGTTGCGTAAGGTTTTTTATTCACAGACCAATAGATATGTTTAGGGATCATAATTTATTCTCCTTAATTCTTCATATAAATATTTATATGATGTATGATTTCTCTAATAGACAAGTTAATATAGACTCTTCTGCTACATGTACTTTAGAATGTCCTAAATGTCAAAGACGAGGTATAACAAAGTATGGGGCTAAAGTACCCGGAGAAAATATGCCATGGGAAGACTTTTTAAAAATTGCAGAATATTTTAAAGGTGGGTTAACATTCTGTGGACAAATATCTGATCCAATATTTCATCCTAAAATGATTGAAATGTTAAAACATTGTTATAATAATAATATACCTGTTGAGATGCATACTGCTGCATCTCATAAATCTAAAAATTGGTATGAAAATGCCTTTGATGCAAATCGAGACACAAAATGGTTTTTTGGTATTGATGGTCTACCTGAAGATAGTCACAAGTATAGAATTAATCAAGACGGTAAAAAATTATTTGAAATGGTAAAACTATGTGCTAAAATGGGATTGTATACACGTTGGCAATATATCGTTTTTAAGTATAACGAAAATGATATAGAAACTTGTAGAAAAATTGCACAAGATAATAATATTATATTTAATGTAATATATTCAGGTCGTTGGAGAAAAGACGACATATACAAACCTGAAAATCCTAAACATTATATAAATGGAAAACGTGATAAATATTATAATAAATGGAAATTATCTATAAAAGCAAGTGAAGAATGGAAAAAATCAATCCAAAATGCCTAGATAAAAAACCACTCGCCTATACTGCAACAGGTTATATGTTGCCGTGTTGTTGGTGTGATAATCCTGTAGGTTGGGTAGAGCCACAAATTAAAAGATTAAGACAAGAACATTTAAAAGTTAAAAATAATGATAATATAAAAGATATTATTACCAGTGAAGAATGGCTTTATTTTTTTGAAGAATTAAAAACTAACCCTGCAAAAACCTGTCAAAGATTCTGTAGTGTTCCCTTACATAAACATGTCGGCAAGGTAAATGAACATGATGCGAGATAATGGTACTTACTGTCCTTTAATTTTTAATGAAATTTATGCAGACAGTTCTGGTGAATATAGATTATGTTGTCATGCAGATGCTTCTGATTGCTCACATAAATACACACTACAAACTCATACACCTTTCGAATATTTTATGTCACCTGAAATGGAAGAAAAAAGAAGGTTAGTATTATCCGGTCAAAAATTGGAAGAATGTCAGATTTGTTATGAACAAGAAGAAGAAACTTATATTGTAGCCGAAAAAGGAATCTCTGCTGTAAAATCATATAGAACTAAAGCTTTTAAAAAATTATTCAATCTAACCGCAAACTATGTACCACCAACAAGTGTAGATAAAATAAATCTCAAATTAAGAATTAATGGTAACTTTTGTAATTTAAGTTGTTATATGTGTATACCATATAATTCTAGTACTAGAAGAAAAGAAATGAATAAACTATATCCAGAGGGTTTAGATTTCTTTTCAAAAAGTAAATACACACCACTAAAAAATGAAAGATGGGAATTAATTGTAGATGACATAATTGAAAATATAGATAAAATACATTCTATGCATTTAACTGGTGGTGAACCTTTGCAATTACCCAAACATTGGGAGTTGTTAGCTAGAATACCAGATGAATATGCAAAGCAAATAAATTTACAGTATGATACCAATTTTACAAAACTACAATATAAAAATCACCATATTCGTGATATTGTAAATAAATTCAAAGATGTTTACTTCGGAATTTCATGTGATCACTATGGTAAAAAATTAGGATATATTAGATATCCTATTGATGTTAAACAATTTGAGGCAAATCTAAGGGAAACAGAAGACATTAAAAATAAAGCTATAAACTGTACAGTATCAATATTAAATGTTGAAGACATACTGCAAATAAAAGATTACTATAATAAAAATTTCGATTTGACTGTTAGGTTCCCGAGTATTGTAAGAACTCCTAGGTGGTTGTCTGCCCGTCATCTACCAGAAGAAAGGAAAAAGCAACTTATAAAATGGTACACTCCCACATACGATCATTTTGATCAAGTTGAAATTTTATATGCTGTACAGGAATTGAAAAAGGTGAGTACCCCAGAATCAATTATACAACTAAAGAGTTATTTAAAAAAACTTTCGGAGAATAGAAATATAGATCACAGAGAATTATGGCCTCAATATGCTTAGTAGAAGAAAATGCATTAATTTAGATATAACTAGTACCTGTACTCTAGAATGTCCTGACTGTCAACGAGAAGTATATAAACAAAAAGGACTTAAAGTACCCGGCCATAATATGTCTATAAAAGATTTTAAAATTGTATATAATTATTTTGAAGAAATATCTTTTTGTGGTCAAATATCAGACCCCATATTTAATCCAAATTTTATTGATATGTTAAAAATATGTCATGATAGAAAAGTTAATATACATACAGCAGCATCACACAAATCTTGGGATTGGTATATGGAAGCGTTTGATGCATGTCCTCATGCAAGATGGGAATTTGGACTTGATGGGTTACCAAAAGAAAGTTCAACCTATAGAAAGAACCAAGATGGTATCAAAATATTTGATCTAATGGTAGAAGGTAAAAAAAGAGGCATTAAAATGGTATGGCAATATATTGCTTTTGATTATAATAAAGATAGTGTAAATGAAGCAAGACAAATAGCTAAAAAAGAAGGAATAAAATTTAACCTTATTGAACAATATTATAAACAAGGTAGTAGCCCACATAAAAAAGCATGGATAGCCCCAAAATAAAACCTCAATGTCTTACAAAAAAGAAAGGTAGAGATCATGCTAAAATATTTGGGCATACTGCTAAAGGATGGGTCTTACCCTGTTGTTGGTGTGATGTTGTTAATCCAGATAAAGACCCAGAAATAAAAAAATTGATGTCTGAAAAATTATTATTAAAAAATAATAATAAAATAGAAGACATTATAGATTCAGAAGAATGGAAAAGATTTTATAATACTATTACATTACCTTCACTTTATGAACAAGCACCTGAAGTATGTAAACGCAAATGTAAATTATGATTTATAAAACACAGTATGGGACAGTTGATTTTTGGACACCCCACAATCTTGAACAATTCTCTAAAATAGGGATTAATCTATCCGGTGGATGTGATTCTTCCTTACTACTATTTTTTACCTTAAGAGAACTAAAACCACATCAAACTATAATTCCTATAACAGGTGTACACAATGCAAGGCCCTCAAATATATGGAATGCTCAAGAAATTGTTCTTTTAATGAAAGAGTGGTTTCCTGACAAAAATATAGGAGAACATGCTATAGATTATTATGATAAAGATTTCGAAAAAGATAAAATAAACAAACATAAAGCACATGAACAAAAACTCTATGATTCTAAAACCATTGATGTATTATTTCATGGAAGAACTGCTAATCCTCCCATTGAAGAAGCAGAAAAACATAATTTAACATTTAAAAGAGAAGATCAAAGAGATGGTAATAAAAAATTTGTATTTCGTGAAACATTCTATGTACCCTTTAATAATGTAGATAAAAGATTCATAGCAGAAAATTATAAAAAATTTGACCTTATGGATGAATTATTTCCTATCACCGCGAGTTGTGTAGGATATGCAAAAGATACAGATAATTTTTCAAAACCATGTAGAGTATGTTGGTGGTGTAGAGAAAAGAAATGGGCATTTGGAATGTATGATGGAGGTATAAAATAATGTTACACATTCTAACACTCAAAATAAAAGAAAAGTATCCAGCACTCTATGTCAATAGGCTATACAACAGTATAAAAAGAAACTCAACGATTGATTTTAAAATGTATTGTTATACTGAAGATCCTACTGATATCATACCTGAAGTAGAAATAATTCCTATTGATATTGATCCAGATAAGTATCAACTTCAATGGCATAAATTAATATTTCATAATGAAGGTTTTGCAGGAATACCAAAGGGTGAACAATGTATGATATTAGATATAGATTGGGTAATAGTAGGTGATATGGATCCCATATTATCATGGACATTAAAAGAGGGTGAATTTGGATGTATACAAAGATGGTGGTCTAGAAGACAAAATTGGTGCTACATAAATGGTGGATTTCAAATATTTAATATGGGTGAAACCTCTCATCTATGGGACATCTTTACAGAAAAACCAGATCATTGGATGGACTATTATATTTCAATAGGAGAAGCAG
>MDTE01009818.1_pt1 | contig 15344 bp, 10 predicted proteins | sample 811231 | NCBI WGS metagenome assembly MDTE01 (sample SAMN05326651, study PRJNA326480) | marine metagenome | isolation source: seawater | place: Indian Ocean: Red Sea | collected 2010 | reverse complement strand
GGTGGGCGAGGTCAGAAAAATTGGTCCTTTACAACAACAGTAGGTGAACCCATAGTAGATTATTCCGGCCGAATTAGAACCAGCAGCAGTATGGATCAAATTGATGAACATAAATTAAATATTAGTCAAGTCATGGTGGATTTTAAAGGTTCAGCGTATGAATGGCTGAATTTTAAAACCAATGTGAAACTCACCACTCAGGAGAATATTCTCTATCAACCCCGGAATGTGATGGGATTTGAGTTCGCCTTAAAAGATTACGCCACCATCAACTTTGGAGATTCTAATCCAAGATTGTCTCATTTTACCATGAACGGGAAACGGATTCGTGGAATGAATGCAAATTTCAAGTTCGGCTGGGTCAGTCTTCATGTGGTGAAGGGCCAGATCAACCGTGGCATCAATGGTGATTTGGAAAAAGCGTATTCTTACAGCATAGGTACAGATGAGGAGGGTACAAGATATTTATCATTAAGCCGTACCGGCTACACCTTTGCTCAAAATACAACCTCTGCAAGATTTGCGCTTGGTCGCGGTGAAAAATTCCAATGGGGACTCAATTTTTTGAAAGCGCGGGATGATACAACTAGTGTAGAACCAATTCTAGATGATGCAACCATCGTTTATTCACCTGATGCCACCGGCCCAGTTGCAGGATTAGATTCCGGTGTTGTTTATACTATTGGAGAATTGGGAACCAAGGCACAGGTATTGAATGGCAAAAATTGGGTTGGCGATGGCCCCAAAGACAACCTCGTGGTGGGGACAGATCTTGGTTTTTCATTATTTAATAAACGGTTGCGATTGGATGGTGAATTAGCTTTTAGTTTGACCAATACCAATATTTGGGGCGGACCCTTGACCTTGGCTGCCATGGATACCTTAATTGATGATTCAGTAGATAACAAGTTGTCCAGTTTTGATTTATCCACGTTCCCTGATCCAGCCGATTATGAAGATATTTTAATCATCAATCCCAATATGGCACCTTTGGTCCCCATCGACATCAATGCATTGGAACCAGGCACACCTTCGTCTGAGTTGATGGATGCAGTCTTTTCCATGCCTTCTTTAGCATATCGCGGTAGGGCAGTAACAAATTTTTATGGAAATTATTTATCATTGGAATATTCCCAAGTCGGACCGGAATTCAATTCTCTGGCTAATCCTTATCTTGTGAAAAATAAGCGGGAATTTTCTGTTTCTGATAAACTGAAATTACTCCAAAATCGCCTCATGCTAACAGTTGGATATAAACACCAGGATGATGATATCCTCACTACAGTAGAAACAGTCAAATCTCAAAATACTCTGTCCTTGGGGATCAATGCACTACCGGGCCCGGGACTTCCAACTGTGAATTTTACTTTTCGGTCCATAAACCGGGATAATGGTATTGACGAGTTGGTGTACTTGACAGATACAACTTTTACAGATAATCGTGAACATACTCAAACCAGCAATATGGTATTGAATTTGAATCACCGCTTTGATTTGCTTTGGTCCCATGCTTTGAGTGGGACATTTGTCTTGGTGAATAAGGATGATAAATTTACGGATAGGGATGAAAATTTTGTTGATCCTGCCATGTCAACGAATGTAATGAATTTCACCTTGTCCACTCGCTATGGTAATTCATTAAAGACAAATTTGAATCTTACTACCAATACCAGTGAATTAAGCACGGGTCCCGGTGTCCGCGGCACCCAGGATTTTTTAACTACAAATTTTGATGCGGAATATCCATTTTTGGAAAACCGAATCTTAGCGAAAGGTGGATTGAATTTTGCCAAAGGATCAGGACTAGTCGATATGTCCTGGGTGGGATTCAAAGCAGGATTGCGCTGGAAAATTATGGATGGTTTCAGCCTCAATACTCATGGCGAATTCCGGTCCAAGGAAACAGGCGGTGTACAAAAGAATACGGTCATTGCCCGGGCAAACCTGGAGTATGCTTTTTAAAATCGCTGTCTATTCCTCTTCAAATTCTTTGGAGTTGAGTGGGTAAAATGGCAGCACCTAGAATTGCTTTGGCTAACAACATGATGGGATTTGATCCAATCAGGATTTCTTTCAAAGAAGGGGTTGGGACTGAATCGAAATCATTCCAATCTTTATCAGTTCTCATTCCGCGAACCGAAGCCGTTTGGGTGATGAGTTCTATACCAAATTCTTTGGTGGTAACTTCTTTTACTTCAATCCATGTGGTATCGTTTGCAATTTCAATTAAGTCAACTTTTAAGGTGTCTGTATCTTGACCGAAAGCAAAAACACACAATCAATTCCATAAATTTTACCATGATTAATTCTCACTCGATACGGACAGCCGCAGCTCAAATCCAACCGTACATCCGAAAAACACCTTTTATCAATTCGAAGGGATTCTCAGCATTAATCAGTGCAGATGTTTGGTTCAAATTGGAGAGTCTTCAAATCACAGGATCATTCAAAGCCCGGGGCGCAGTAAACAAACTTTTATCTTTAACTGAGAAAGAAAAAAATGCAGGTGTTGTTTCAGCCTCGACGGGCAATCATGGCGCTGCAGTAGCTTATGCTGCGGGGAAATTGGGAATTGATTGTACCATTTATGTTCCTGAGGGTGCCTCAGAAGCTAAAATAGAAAACATGAAACAATTTGGTGCAACAATTAAGATCCATGGTAATGATTGCATCGAAGCAGAGGGTCAAGCTCGAAAAAGTTCAGAGATAAATGGAAAACCCTATGTATCGCCTTATAATGATCCTTTTGTCATGGCCGGGCAAGGCACCATAGGCTTGGAAATTGAATCTCAGTGTGACCAATTAGATGTTGTCATTATATCTGTGGGCGGCGGCGGACTCATTGGCGGAACCGCAACTTATTTAAAATCAATTTGGCCAAATTTAGATGTGATCGCCTGTTCACCGGAGAATTCCGCCGTCATGATCCATTCTTTGAAAGAAGGTAAAGTTCTGGATTTAGAATCGAAACCAACACTTTCGGATGGTACAGCCGGAGGTGTTGAATTTGATTCCATCACATTTCCCGTTTGCCAAAAAGTGATTGATGAAACTGTTTTGGTTTCCGAAGATGAGATTAAAAGTGCCATGATCAATTATATGGAAAATGAACATCAACTTTTAGAGGGCGCAGCAGGGACTGCCGTTGCCGCACTTATAAAAAAGAAAAATGATTTAAAAGATCAACGGATCGGGGTGGTGATCTGTGGCGGGAACATCAGTTTGGAAACGGTTCGAGACATTATAAATTGATTTCTGTTATGCATTCAATTTTTCGAATTTTATCCACACTTATTATTTGGTCTTTTCTAATGGCAGAGGAAACTACGGAAAGAGGGTCAATTCATTATGATCCATTTCAGTATTCTACTGTGGGCAAAATCGGTGACCATCCTTTTCCAACCAATCCCATGAATGACCGAGCCATAGGATATTTACTTCAGGGTAAAGCCCAAGCCGCTATCTCAAATTATGGGAATATCATCAACTGGGATGAACATCCCATGGGCATTTGGAACGGATTTTCTTATCTCCCCTCTGTGGCATTTCTTGCGGGGATTCCAGGCCAAAAATATTCTATCCATTTTCTTTGGGAACATGTGGAATACATCGTAGATGAGGAGGGATTTCCCATTTATGGCATTTGGGAATCAGGAGATGCTTATGATGAATGGTTTTTGGAAGGGGACACAAATTTTGTTGGAATTCTGTTTGACGCAGACAGAGACGATGGACGGTGGTATCCGGACAGTATTTCCCGCAGAGAATCAAAAGAATTATTCGACGGACCCTATCAATATGCAGTAGATCATGAATTCAAAAAAATAGCGTTATCCACTTTGGGAGAATCGGATCCAAATTCAACTTCTGCCCGGATTGGGTTGATTTATCCTTGGGCGCTGCGACCAAAACTCATCCAGCGGGAAGACCAATTCGATTTTTATAATTATGGCGCTGATTTGGAAGAGTGGACCGAGGATGATGAATACATGTATTATGGCTATAACGTAGCGGAATCCTGGATTTCCCGGCAGCAGAGTTCTCCCAACGGTGAATGGCAAGCATCGACCATGGCTCGGGTGAACACCCACAATACGGAAGTATTCAATGGCGATATTTTCGGGGATACCTATGTGACGGATCCCGGAGACACCTATCCGCTATTAGCACACAGCGCTTTTTCCGATACGTGGCCTGTGCGATTCAATGAAACCTTGGGGCAAACGGAGTCCTTTTGGCCGGGCTGGTGGGCCCAGGATTATAATATCAATCTTCCCGGCTGTTCCCAATCCCGGAAGGATCCCGACTGTTGGGAAAGTGTGGAAGGGCGCTTCATCTCCGATATGGAAATTTACATGGAATTTGACGACCGCTGGGCGCACCGCGGCAACATGGTGGATACCAATAATGAATATGAGCAAACAGCCTATCCTATGGGACTGCGCGTCATGGCGGAGGCGCACTCTTATGGTGTGTCTTACGCTGAGGATATTTTATTTGTCACAGTGAAAGTCCGGAATGAAAGTGGCGATTGGTGCGCCGAGGATGAATCCGGAAACCCGATCCTGGATCATAACGGTGAACAAAAATGCGGTGAAGGAATGATCATGCCTGATGGGACAAAATTGAATCATGGAAAAGGATTTGATTATCAAGGAACCTTTCTGGGATTTTATTTTGATTCTGATGTATTGACGGGAGACATGAATGGATTTTCTTCTTCCCTTCATACCAACGACGATGATTTCATGAAATATTATTGGGAAATTTTTGAACAAAATAATGAGCGTATGCTTATTTCCATGGCAATGGTGGGCGATTTTGATGGGGTCAGTGGAATGGCGAGAGGGTATGCTATGAATGGTGAACCTTCACAGGGAACAGACTTTGGTATTGTTGCTACGCAATTGTTGGATTCACCCCGGGCTACGGACCCGGTAGATTTAGATCAGGATGGCACCGTGGATATTTTTCCCGGGGAACCATTAAAAATGACGGACTGGCATTGGTTCGATTGGTACAGCCGTCCAGGTGTGGTAAATATGGAGACCAATTCGAGCAGTTGTTATGCAGGTGCATTGGGCTGTCCCCAAGCCCGGAACAAAGAAGAAATCATGTATAAGATCATGGCAGGGGACACGGTCAATTTGAGTGAAAGTGAAAAGGCTTGGCATTTCCACACCAAAAATCCCGGCACGGATTTGGGCGCTGAATTAAATCCGCATTTTGATTCGTTGGAAGGGTTGTATGAAGAAACAGCTTTCCTGCGTGATCCTGAAGGGTTGGATTGTTCAATCTTCATGAGTTGCGGACCATTTGATCTGCCTGTTGGACGGGAAGTGCCTTTTTCATTTTGCATTATTTTTGGTCAAAATGAGGAAGATTTGATCAACAATGCCCGCTTTGCACAAGTGATGTATAATTCCCGTTATCAGGGATTTACACCACCCACACGCCCCACGGTTTATGCTGAGACGGATACAGGTGCGGTGAAAATTTATTGGAATGACGCTGCAGAAAATTCTATTGATGTGTTAACAGGTTACTCTGATTTTGAAGGTTATAAGATTTATAAAAGCATTGATGGCGGAAAAACTTGGGGCACCGCTTCAGGACGGATTTATGATACAGACGGACTTTTTGTAGGCTGGCGACCCTATCAGCAATTTGACTTATCTGCGGAAAAGGATTCCCTTCATTGTGTCTATACCAATACGTATGATTGTGAAAAAGAAAATCGCAGAAATCACAGCATCAATGGTGAAGACCCATATTATCCTTGGTTCAACTTGGGCAATGACACTGGATTGGATATTATTCGTCTTCCGGAAGCAGAATGGAAAATTGTGAAGAGCGACACATTTCAATATCTGTTTGTGGACCGCGATGTGGTGGATGGATTGGAATATACCTATTCCGTCGTAGCCTACGATATGGGTGTGGAACCCACTTATGTGACAAAATTGATTTCCATGGAAAATGGTCACTATGAATCTGTTCTGGATACCAATTATTCCAATCCAAATGAATGGGCCAATCCGGAAGGCTATGCTTCTATTGAGAATTCCAAAGGAACAACGGTGTTAGACAGGAATTTTGTTCAGGTCTTTCCGGGAAATCAACCAATGGAAAATTTGAGCAAAGTTAAAGTAGTTCCGAATCCTTATATTGTTCGTTCCAATTTTAAGGAAACGGAATTCTTGCGCAGAATTCGATTCACCAATTTGCCTAAAAAATGTTTGATCAAGATATTCACTTTGTCCGGAGAATTGGTAGCAGAATTAGATCATAACAGCGAAATCACTGGAAACGAATGGTGGGATATGCGCACCATCAATAACCAGGAAGTTGCACCTGGACTTTATCTTTATCATATTCAACAATTCAAACTGGGAACCGAACAAATGGTCACGGACCAAATTGGCAAATTTGCCATCGTAAGGTAAGTCTATTTCCACATGAAAAGATTATTACTTTATTTAATACTTATTGGGTTGGTTCTTGGACAAACGCTGATCCAAAAACAAAAATTAAATTCCTTATCCGAAACGCTATTCCAACAATCAAAAGCAGACAGACAAATGGCGGAGATCAAGGCAACACAGAAAGGTTGGCCAATAAAAGGGGAATTGGATGGCGGTGAAGAATACGCACTTCAACGATTGGCACCCAATGGGATGCCCATTTATTATCACACGGAAAATATAATTTCAGCCCAAACTATTTCCACAAATCACCTTTGGCCTGATGGTGAGAGTCAACTATTTATGAACGGCGAAGGCATGGTTGTGGGGGAATGGGACGGCGGCGGTACCTTAGCAACCCACGATGAATTGATTGGGCGAGTTATCCAAGCGGATCTTCCTGAAGAATTATCGGATCATGCTACCCATGTAGCCGGAACCATGATCGCAGCCGGTGTTAATCATTTGGCACATGGGATGGCCAATGAAGCTGTATTGCAAGCCAACGATTGGTATGATGACAGCGGCGAAATGGCAGCACAAGCTGCTGAGGGGCTCACCATGTCTAACCATTCCTACGGTCACCGCGGTGGCTGGCATTGGAATTCTTTTGGAGATGATAAATGGGTTTGGTGGGGCGATACGGATGTGGATGCAACTGAAGATTATCATTTCGGCTTTTATGATGAGCAAACCCGGGAATGGGACGAAATTGCTTACAATGCGCCCCATTATTTAATAGTCATGTCTGCCGGGAATGACCGTAATGATGCAGCAGCAGCCGGTACAGAACATTGGGTCTGGAACTCAACCATAAATGATTGGGAAATATCCACAGATGCCCGGAATCCTGACGGTCCTTGGGATTGCATTTCCTATCATAAAATTTGCAAAAATGTGTTAACCGTCGGCGCAGTAAATGATATTGCAAATGGCTATCAAATTCCAAGTGATGTTTCCATTTCTTCCTTTAGTTCCTATGGTCCCGTGGATGACGGCCGTATTAAACCGGACATTGTAGCCAACGGTGTTGGTCTTTTGTCTTCCCTCAGTACAGGCGAGAGTGATTATGCCTCCTATTCCGGCACCTCCATGTCGGCGCCCAGTGTCACAGGTTCTCTTGTATTGGTACAGGAGATGGTGAAAACTTTGAATGATACGCTTCTGCAGGCAGCCACCATAAAAGCATTGGCGATTCATACAGCGGATGAAGCCGGCACAAATGATGGTCCCGATTATCGCTTTGGTTGGGGACTCATGAATACGGCGAGAGCCGTGGATTTGGTGCAGCGAAATGGGAATGGACATTGGATCTCTGAAGAATTCTTGAACCAAGGTGACACCATTGAAATTCCAGTGACTGTGGACGGTTTGGCTCCCTTGCGGGCCACCATTTCTTGGACGGACCCACCGGGAACGCCACTGCCGCCCAGTGTGAATCCGCCTGATGTCATGTTAGTGAATGATTTGGATTTGAGAATTATTGCAGAAAATGGCGATGAATATTTCCCGTGGAAATTGGATCCAATCAATCCGGGGAATGCAGCTACAACCGGCGACAATATTGTGGATAATGTGGAACAAGTTTTGATCGCTAATCCGGAACCGAACGATTATACCATCCAAATTCATCAAAAAGGTGATATCGGTGATGGGCAGGCATTTGGCCTCATTATTTCTTATGAACAAACCGGGCAGAAAACCCATCATGTTTCCACAACCGGGAGTGATGAAACAGGCACCGGAACTATGAACAATCCGTTTGCTACCATCCAAAAAGCGGTAGACGTATCCAGCCCCCGGGATACAATCTTAGTCGCACAGGGAATATACAGCGAACCCATCGAAATAAATGCTACCGGACTTATCCTTGCATCTCATTTTATGAGTTCAGGTGATGAGACACACATTGCTGAAACAATCCTGACAAATAATGAACCCAATCCGATTCTGACATTAGAGCAAACCGGTACAGCCATGACTGTCAATGGATTTACCTTTTCCTATGGTGCATTGTACGGGCACCACAGTGTTTATTGTACATCCGGAAATCTTACAATAGAAAATTGTGTTTTTACCCAAAATGATTCAGACTCCGATTGTGGTGCCATTACCTTTCATCATAGCAATGGCGTTATTAAAAATTCTAGAGTAGAAAATACATCAAATTGTTTTACCGGAGCGTTTTATAGTAACAATTCAACCATTGAGCTAAACCATTTTTCAATCCTTAATACAGATGGAACCAATGCAATGGTCAATATAATTCAATCACAAATTGACATGGATTTTGTAACACTGAGTGGAAATGCTGTGAATGACGATTACAGCATCATCAGGGTAAAAAATGGGTCTGAATTAGCCGTAACGAATTCTATTTTATGGAATGAGGGGGAAACAGAAATCAGTTTCGGAGCAGATGGAGAAGAAAATTTTGCTTCGATTTATTACACAGATATCAATGGTCACATAGCCGGAATTGAAACAAACAACAATGGCACCACCAACTTCGGACTCACCAATGTAATAGATACGGATCCGTTGTTTTGTGCCATGGACAGCCAGGATTTCCAATTATCCGAAAATTCACCTTGTGCGAATTATGCCAATGAGGGTGGACCCATTGGCGCTTATGGAATTGGTTGCGAAGCCCTTTCATCTGTGAATGAAATTTTAGCTTCAGGTTTTGCACTTTTTCCCGCTTATCCGAATCCTTTCAATCCAACAACTATGATCCAGTTTAATGTTGGCGTAGGGGATGCAATTTTGCATCCCCTACAATTATCCATATATGACATCACCGGCCGTGTTGTGGAAGTCTTGGTGAACGGCAATCTTGTGAGTGGTGAGCATGAGGTAGTTTGGGATGCAACCGAGTTTGCCAGTGGCGTTTATTTTGTGAAGTTGGAAACAAACGGTATCGTTGAAACACAAAAAGCGGTTTTGCTGAAATGACCCTCCCCCGATTTCATCTCGCTTTTCCGGTTCATGATTTGGAACTGGCACGAGGATTCTATGCCGATATTTTAGGATGCGAACAAGGTCGAGAATCTAAAAATTGGATTGATTTCAATTTGTATGGACATCAAATTGTAGCACATTTATCTTCCAATAATTGTGAACCGGTCGAGACCAATGATGTTGATGGAAATCAAGTCCCAGCAAAACATTTCGGTGTTATATTACCATGGAATGAATGGGAATCACTGGTGGATAAAATCAAAAAATCAGACTTGAAATTTTTAATCGAACCAAGAATACGCTTCAAAAAACGAAAAGGAGAACAAGGAACATTTTTCATTTTGGATCCAAGCGGAAATGCATTGGAATTCAAATCCTTTAAAGATGATAAAATGGTCTTTGAAAAATAACAATGCCAAAACTCACATTACTACCAGATAACAAAGTTATAGAAGTTGAAAGTGATAAACTCATTTTAGAAGCAACTCTGGATGAAAATATTTCCCATGCCCATGCTTGCGGTGGGGAGGGGAAATGCATGACCTGTCGCGTGTTGGTCTTAGATGGTTTGGACTACTGTTCCGAGCCAACAGAAAAGGAATTAAGAATTAAGAACAAGATCCATTCCACCCAGGAATTCAGATTAGCTTGCCAAACCAGGATCCAAGGAGATATGACCGTTCGACGGCTAGTCTTGAATTCGGATGATATTGAAATGGCATCCCGTCAAACTGTTTCAGGTTCGGGTCGATTAGGTGAAACAAAAAAATTGGCAATTCTTTTTTCAGATATTCGTGGTTTCACCTCATTCTCCGAAAAAATTACACCTTATGATACCGTTTTTATTTTGAATCGTTATTTCAATAGAATGGTGACAGTGATCGAATCATTTGGGGGTCGAATTGATAATTATATAGGCGATGGACTTTTGGCCCTTTTTGGTGTAAATGATGAAACTAATCCGGCCTTGGCTGCTGTACAATCCGCCATTGATATGTGCACTGAAATGGATGAAATGAAACCGTATCTTAAAACCATGTACGGTGACTCATTTGATATTGGTGTGGGCGTTCATTATGGCGATGTGGTTGTTGGAAATATTGGCGCCGGAAGATCAAGCCGATTAACAGCCATCGGTGAAGCAGTCAATTTTGCCAGCCGAGTAGAAAGTGCAAATAAAGATTTCCGTTCAAGAGTTTTAATCTCTGAAGCAACCCATGAAAGTGTCAAAGACTCTGTTAAAGTTAAAGATTTTGTAAGAACTAACTTAAAAGGGGTTGAGGATCGAGTGACTCTTTATGAAATTGAAGATGTGTCTGATTATGTTGAAAAAGTAGAAAAAAATGAGTTTTTTGAGAATGAAATAATTTGGCGAAAAGTAAATTCGGTTTCCAGTTTTATCGATGAGCCACAGCAGATTCTAAATGTAAAAAGAGACAAAATTTTGATTGCAAAGTGCAATGATGAATTTGTAGCCATGAATGACCAATGTCCCCACGCTTTATTGAGTTTGAAAGGGAGTGAAATAAATTCAAAGGAAAATACAGTCAAATGTCGATGGCACAATAGTGTATTTTGTACACAATCTGGTGAAGTTAAAAAGTGGATTGATGATGGTGGTTTGAAATTCTTTGCAAAGTTAGACTCTAAGGCAAAAGAAATAGCCTCATATGGAGAAAAAAATTTAGATCTATTTTTAACAAAGGTGATTGATGATACTGTTTGGGTCGGGATAGACCCGGAATATTAAACAACAAGAGGTTTTGTTATGAATCAAGACCAATTCAATCTCGCCTCTGCCAGCCTGTTTGCCATTTTGGTATTGGGTTCCATACGTGTATCGGAATTCAGGATATTATTGAAAAAATAATCCCCAACCATATCCCGTTTCTTCTCTAAATTCAAGTGAACACGAAATCGGAGGTTCGCTATGAAACGACCACTCTCTACAACCCTCTTAATTACCCTCATCGTGTTGCCCCTCACAGCAATAGTTGCTGTGCCCGCCAACACAGATTCCCACAACGTCCCCGGCGGAGATATTCTGGATGAAACACCTCTTTTTCCGGTTCCTGCAGAAATGACCTTTGAAGAATACCAGGATATGAATCGCCGCCTCACCATTGGACTAGCGCTCACCTCTATCCCCATTCCCGGAATTGTTCACCGTTACGCCGGTGAAAAGAAAACTGCTCGCCGATTGTTCATGGTGGGTGCCGGAGGCTTAGCCCTTATGATTGCCGGCGGATCCATGATGGATGAAGAAAAATGGCCCGAATCTGATCATGATGTACTGGTTATGAATTCAGGTGAAGAAAATGAAACACGATATGAAAAAATCCCCATGAACCAAGTGGGTGAAAACATCGAGTACAAACTGATTCAAATGGAGAAAGAAAAAGGCGGTTCCGGTGGCGGGCTCATTGCACTGGGAGCAATCATTATAGTTGGTGATATTTTGTATGATTGGCTTCATGGCTGGAAAATGATTCTGAATAAACGAGATGCAGTCCGATATAAATATGGTCAGCAAATGCAATTATCTCTAAACCCTGAAATTAATCCTTTTGTCCAAAAAGCCGGTCTTAATTTGAATCTGTATTTTTAAATACTTTTTTTGTCCCATTCATGATGAAATGGTTTTTGATTGGACTTTTGCTCAATTTGGGATGTTCTCAAAGCACAGACAGTTATGAGATCAAACGAAAAATCATGGTAGAAGACCAAATCAAAAAACGAGGGGTCAAGGATGAGAATGTTTTAAGGGCAGTTCAAAAAGTAAAACGGGAAAAATTCGTCCCGGAGAATTATCGGGACCTGGCCTATTCCGACGGACCTTTGCCCATCGGCCATAAACAAACCATCAGTCAACCCTACATCGTGGCTTATATGACGGAACAACTCCAAGTCGATAAATCTCATATAGTGTTGGAAATCGGAACCGGTTCCGGATATCAAGCTGCTATTTTGGGAGAATTGGTAAATCAAGTTTACACCATTGAAATCATACCAGAATTGGGAGAGAGTGCCCGGGCTATCCTAAAAAAATTGAACTATAAAAATATAAATGTTCGCACGGGCGACGGTTATAAAGGCTGGCCCGAAGAAGCGCCCTTCGACCGAATTATGGTGACCGCAGCACCGGGAGAAATTCCGGAGAAATTGGTGGAGCAATTAGCAAATGGAGGACGGATGATTCTTCCAGTAGGTGAATCTATTTTTTCTCAAAATTTATGGGTTGTTGAAAAAGATGGTAATGGGGTTGTTTCCAAAGAAAAAATTCTTCCCGTGAGATTTGTACCAATGGTGAAGGAATAATTTTAACATTTATCTGCTAACTTCGTCAGATGTAGCATGCAAAAATTACTTTTCTTTTTATTTTCAGTTTATTGCTTCAGTAAAAATCTAACATTAGAAAACAGGTTTAATCCACCCGCTCGCGAACTCATGGATGTTGAAATTGTGGGTGATATAATGATCATTCCCGGGAATTTGGATGGATATGATTTTTATGATATCTCCAATCCGACATTACCGGTTCACATCTCAAATATCGAAGTGCCCATGGGGAATCGATCACAACCGGGATTGTGGGTTTCTGCAAATGACAGCATTGTTTTTTTCTCAAGCCGCACCCGGGGTGATGGGCCTGCTATCATTGATTTCTCTAATCCACACATACCTGAATTGATTGGTTCGTTACCATCACCCGGTGGGAATGTATCTTTTGAAGGATCTGACATTTATGGGAATCTGTTGGCGATAGCATGCCATGAAGATGGTGTTTTATTCTATGATATTTCTGAACCACAGAATCCCAATCACACAGTTACATTTGAGACGGAAAATGCCTGGTCAGTGGAATTTATTGATCCACAATACATGGCAATCGGTGACAATGAAAATGGATTAATCATATATGCCTATGACTGTAATGAGGATTCCTGCCTCGATTCATATTTAGATACAGAAGGTGCTGTTAAAGATTTAGCAGTATTTGATTATAAACTATATGTAGCTGAAGGATCCGCCGGTGTATCTGTTTGGAATGTAGGAAATCCATCTGATCCATTTTTGTTAGATCGCTATGATACACCGGGGCTTGCCAATAAAATTGCAATCTTTGATTCCAATAGAGTTGCTGTGTCTGATTGGTTAGACGTGAAAGTTTTGGAGTGGACGGGAGAATCATTAGAATTGGTTGGCTATAAAAGTACGGGGAAAAGAACCATGTCCATCGGTGCCAGAGATGGGGTGATCTATTCTGCTGAATGGCAGCATCTCCAAACTTTTTCGTTTGGTGAAATCACAGATGCGGATCTGGATATCAGTTCTTGGGATATTTCCTATCCTACACTGGAAATCGGTGAAAGCGATACAGTTGAACTAATTATTGAAAATAACGGCCAAATACCCCTGGGATTCACCACGCCAACGTTCACACATAATGATTTTAGTGTTGTGAATTTTCCTGACTATTTAGATGCAGGCGTATCCACGACTGCCCAAGTAATCTATACAAGATCCAACCAAAATGCTTCCGGTGTGATGCAGATTACGTCCAATGACCCTGACGAACCGGAAATAGAGATTCAACTGATTGGGAATTATGAAGGCGGCATTGTTGGGATAGAAGCCCCTGATTTCACATTGCCTATTGTAGCTAACGGGACAGGGGATTTCACCTTGAGCGATCACTTAGGGAAAATTGTTGTTATTGCATTTTTTGCGCCTGGATGACCGGTTTGCAGTCCGGAGTTGTCGGACTTGGAATCAGCCATTTGGCAATCGTATCCACAGGACAGTGTTATTGTTGTGGGCATCACAGCAGTGAACCAAAACCAAATTAATCAATTTGTTGAAGAAACGGGTTTAACGTATCCAATTCTTCAGGATGAACCGACGGGTGGCGGTGGTGGTGGATTTGGTGGTGAAGTCTATGATGATTATTATATTCCCAATCAGGGTTCTCCATACCCTCGTGATTTTATTGTGGATCAAAATGGTGTTCTGGTTTATGCCAACAATGAAGTGGATACAGAGTATATGCTTTATATCATAGATAAATTATTATTTGGAGAATATTTTGTTGATGTAGATAACGGATATGGAAGCGGAGATTATGCTCCGGGTGACACGGTTCACATTTGGGGTGACCTTTTGCCGGAGACTATGGTTTTTGATCAATGGACCGGAGATACAACTCTTTTAGAAAATACCAACGAATGGCACACTATTTTAGTCATGCCAAATTATGATCTTGAATTTCATGCTGTTCAGGAAACAGTTGGAGAAATTGACTTCGTTTATGAATCTATTCCAGGCGTTGAAAATCCAAAAAATGTTTATTACCATTTCCCGGAAGATCCGGAAGGCATCATCTTTTTTTTCCATGGGGGAAATGGTAATGCGGAGGAAATCAAAAATCGTGTTGAAGTGAATCAATTTCTTCAAGATGCTAAGGTTGATAACTTTGGATTCATTATCACCGAATCAGAAGAACGAACCTTAAATGATGCCAATGTTGATGGTGTAACCCCATGGGAATTGAATCCCTGGACTTTAGAAAATATTGATATTGGAAATATTCATGCTTTAATTGATACATTTGTTTCCCGGAATTCTTTCAACGAGGAAACTCCAATATTTTCAATTGGTGTATCGAACGGCGGGAATTTTGCTTCTGTAGTTGCCTACGCATTGGGATTAAATGCTGCAGCCATGTATTCTGCTCAAGGAAATCCACCTGAACTTTATCAGGTGACAACAACGCCAACGTTGTTTTGTCCAGCGAAATACGACCCTGCCATTGGTGGTGGGAATTGGGGTGCAGTCATGAATTATGATACACTTCAAGCCAGAGGGATTCCTTCAATATTTTTTGAATTGGATCGTTCACCTGCTTATCCCGAAAGGTTT
>MDTE01006401.1_pt1 | contig 15347 bp, 9 predicted proteins | sample 811231 | NCBI WGS metagenome assembly MDTE01 (sample SAMN05326651, study PRJNA326480) | marine metagenome | isolation source: seawater | place: Indian Ocean: Red Sea | collected 2010 | reverse complement strand
GCAGTCCTTGTCCTCAGCGTCCTTGTCCTCAGCGTCCTTGTCCTCAGCGTCCTTGTCCTCAGCGTCCTTGTCCTCAGCGTCGCGTTTCTTGTTCTCATCCTCATTCGGATCCGAGGTGTCGCGGTCTGATGCGGGCCGGCGCGGACGCGTTTCGGAACGCCCTCGACGCTCCCTGCCACCAAAGCCACCTCGCTCACGACCGCCGAAGCCACCTCGCTCCCTGCCACCAAAGCCACCTCGCTCACGACCGCCGAAACCACCTCGCTCCCTGCCACCAAAGCCACCTCGCTCACGACCGCCGAAACCACCTCGACCGAAACGCTGCGACATGCCCTCGGCTAGTTTCCGCAATTCGTCACGGTCTAGCTTTCCATCCTTATTCGCATCAAATTCAAGTGCGCGTTCCACAAACTGTTCTGGATCAGGCGGGCCACCGCCAAACCGACCACCAGGGCCACGTCGCCCTTCTTCAGGGCGTCCAAATCCACGACCACCCTCGGGAGCATCGAAGCCGCGTGGGCCGCGTCGTTCCCCGTCAGGTGGCCCGAATCCCCTTCCCTCTTCACGACCACCGGGCCGACCGCCGAAGCCACCGCGTTCACGACCACCAAAGCTTCCGCGGCCAGCGCGACGACTTGCTTCCGCCGCCATGTTTTTCAGCTCATTGCGATCTAATTTGCCATTCTCGTCGCGATCGTGTCTTTCCAGGATTCGCTGCATGCGTTCCGGCAGTTCTTCCTTGCTTAGTTGCCCATCTTTGTTGTCATCGAAGGACATTAGCCGTTGGATAAAACGTTCACCGTCATTTTCTGTATTGGGCGAGCCCTGGTCGCGCTCTGGACGCTGCGGGGGTGCATCTGCCTCTGCACGTCTGCGTCTTCGACCTTCGGGGCGTCCATTGTCGCGTCCTCGGCGCTCGCGTGGGACGGCCAGTTCGTCAGCACTCAAACGCCCGTTTCCATCTCGGTCCAGTTTCTGTAACGTCTCTGTTGCCGCTGCTACTTCTTCTGGCGAGAGTTGACCGTCTCGGTTGGTGTCCAGAGACTGTAAGATCAAACTGGGGGGGCGTCTGTTGCGGTCGCTACCGCGACGCTCTCGATCCTGAGGGCGTTGGGCGAAGTTGACTGCCGTCAGCAGCCCGAGGAGGCTGAGTACACCGATTGTGGTAAAGGCTCGACGCATCTTCCTTCTCCTGAAATATGAGGTTCCAGATTTCATCATCGTAGTCTGATTGGCAAATCTGCCTAGTCCACAACGCCTTTGCTGCGTAGCCGGTAGTTGTTCGAACTACTCTGGTTTGGCTTGTGTGTGGCGGCCGGTTTCCGGAGACCATACCACGACCGGCATCCCTGAGCACGCCACTTTCGGGGGTCCGCAAGTTGTCGGTTGTCGCGAGTTTCAACCCGTGGGATGTCCAAAGGTTCCGTGCAGTGGCTTCTTTTTCCTGTCCAGTCGGCAATTTTTGCCGACTGAGCGGGAATGGCAATTTTTTACGGGCTGAAGGCGGCGTTGCCCGCCAGTAAATTCGTGCTGCGTTGGGTTCCTGATTGGGTATAATCACGGAGTTCCGATGTGAGAACCGGGTTGAATGGGATCGTTCGAGAAGGGCGGTCTTGCCATGACGACTGGTCGTTTCTGAGAGGAAGAACCTCCGATGAATCAAGAATCCAATCGCGACACGGGAGCGGACGCCGCCACCGATGTACCGCAGAGTAGTTTTGGTAACTATCTGCGAGAGCATATCGCGGCGACTCGTGGGTCAATCCTCTACGGGCTGCTGGTGTCGATCGTATTGTCGCCCCTGCTCAGTCTGTTACAGCCTCAAGGTTGGATCGTAAGTGTCGCGTTGGCAGTCCTGGGTGGCCTCGGGTTGCTATTCGGGGTTCTGTATTTATGTGGGCGTTTCTTCGCCTATTTTGTTGCTGGTCGCCGCTTGGCGTCCCCCGAAGAGACAAGTTTTTCACTCGCGGTTGCATTCACTCTGGCAGTTAGTTTGATCTGCCTTTCTACATCGGCGATTGTTGATGGGATGACGCCGCGTGGCTGGCTTGTGGCGGCGGCTCCGCCGCTCGGACAGGCCCAAAGCAGTTTGTTTAATATGTTGCCAGGTGAGAATCCGGTGGCTGATAGCGAGCCGGTTATTGCGCAGGCAGATGCGAACGCCGCGCTGGAGCCAGACGAGGAAACCAAGGCAGCGACGCCCGTTAACGGAGTTGCACCAGTACCCGAGAAGACTCCACCGGAAGATCCGCAGGATGAAGTAACTTCGGCGGTCTCCGGTTCGTCCACTGGTGATTCTGCTGCGTCGAGTTCGACGAATCCCTTTGAGGCGCCATCGGACACCGGTGCTGCGTCAGAGGCTGGAGAAGCAGCACCTGACGCAGTGACTGGGAAACCGGCTGACACGGAACCCGTAACCGATCCGAAGCCGGCGACACCCGTAGCTGCTCCGGAACCGACGACTCCTGCGGAATCAGAGTCCCGCAGACCAGCGAGGTCTGTTGATGCGTTCTCGGCGGCGAAACCTGCTGGTGAGGCAGTTGTCGCTGCGGCCGATACGGGGTCCAGGACGGAAGGCCGCGTTGTCTCTGAAGTACCGCGTTTTCATCGCGATGGAGAAAAATTGGTCGCTGTGAAGTTCAAATTGCCAGACGACGATCCGGAGGAACGGGAAAAGAAGAAGCAAGCGAAACGCAGTTACGGTGCACCAATTCGCCTTGCGGACCTGTATCAACCCGCAGCCCATGCTCAGTTAATGCGAGCAGGAGAATGCCTGCTGATTGAAGAGAGTCGTAGCCCGCGGGGCTTACGTGCCAGAGATCTGTTCTCGAATCGTGTCGTGCTGCTCCCCGCGAATACCGTTACAGCAATTCGGCCCGTGAAGGTTGTCAAAGAGGTTCCGTTTGCGCATCAAATGCGATTTTTGACGCACCAAATTCTTTCGGCAACACTCCCTCAGGCGGGACGGATTGTCCAGGTGAAAGGGGACGTCGCCGAGATTACCGTGGGTGTGGAGGACGGTCTGGAAGAAGGGGATGCGTTGGCTGCTTTTGAAATTCAATCCGATGGCACATTAAAACGCCGGGAAGCTGAGCTGGCTGTGAAATTTTTTGAGGAAACAGGATCCCAGGTCGATATCATTAACGGTGCCGATGTGGTGCAGAAGGATGACCTGGTTGTTGTGGTCGGAAAAGCGGCAACGAAAATCGTTGTGTTTCCTTTTCGCATGAGTTTTGAAGGGGTGGAACAGCAATTCAGTTTTCAGAGTAAAACGCTGCAGCGCCGGGCGCGAGGATTGAACGTGGCGCAGCGGAAACGTCTTATCGATTACTGCCATGATCGAGGTAAGGATTTTGCGGCCAAGATTCGTATGGCGATTGCGACACTTGGTGTGGACCATGCGGACGATAAGACCACCGATGACACGATGGAGCAGGGTTTTTCTGGGTCAGGTGGAGGCTGGAGCGCCCAAAAGGCATTTGTGCTCGGAGAGCTGTCCCAGTCGAACTATGCGGTGTTTGGCGATATTGAACCGCGTCGTGTCCCACCGCCCGCGGATTGTATCATCCGATTGTCGGTGATGGATCTGATCAATAATGAGCTGGTTCATGAGTCCAAGTTTACATTGAACATTCGGCAGCTCAATAATCTGAAACGCTGGAAACCATAAGTCTTGTTGTGGTTTCTGAAATGGTACTAGCGCGTGGTGTTAGCCCAGCGCAACAAAGACCTCGTTGGCTTCAACCTTCACCGGCAGTGAGTCGTGTTGCAACGTGGTGTTGATCTGGTGTTGGCCGGTTGTTACGTCGAATTGCCAGCCATGCCAGGGGCATGTGACGATGCAATTTGTCAAGGTTCCCTTGGCCAGTGGGCCGCCCTGGTGCGGGCAAATTCCGTCCAGGGCATGGAATGTTCCATCGAGGTTGAACAGCGCGATGATGCGATCGTTGGCGATGCATTCGATGGCCTGGCCTGGCGGACAGTCGTCGACATGACTTATCCGTGTCCAATGATTCATGAGTTTATCCCCATCGCGAATCTGGTACCTGGTCGTGCCAGATTGTAACAGGCTCTGAACGAAGAACTTCGGTAGTCACGTTGGTGCTGAAAGGCTCTCGCGGGGACGAATGGGCTAAGCGGCCTGTCTGCGGGCACGGGACGATCGTGGTTTCCCTTTCCAGCGTCGATGTACCCACCAATACTGGTCGGGTGTTTCCCGGATCACTTGCTCCATTCGTTGATTGTACCATTGCGTCAGTGCCTGAATGTCGTTGAGTGAATCGGGCAGATCAGCGGGATCGACTTTACCTGAGCAACCTACCTCAAACTGCATGGGCTGTTGGGAACGTCGATTGTAGAGCACCATTTGAGGCGCGCCGCTGCTGAGAGTAAACAACGCGAGGGCTTTGTGGCATGAAGCTGGGCGTCCCATGAATTCGACCCAGCAACCACGAGATCCGGCATGCTGGTCTCCCAGAATGCCTAGCTTTTCTCCTCTTTCCAGGAGCTGGTTGACCATTTGGGCGCTGCCGTCTTTGGAGAGAATGTACTGGCCTTTGATCTGGCGAAATCGATTGACGTAGTCGTTCAGGAACCGGTTGTCCAGCGGGCGGGCAATGGTATAGGTCGGAAAGCCGAGTAAGCCTAGCACGAATCCTCCCAGCTCAAAATTACCGTAGTGACCGGTGACTAATATCAGTGGCCGCGGATCCAGCATCGAGTTGAGGAGTTGCGGCTGGTCTCGAAAGGTAAAAAAATTGCGGTAATTGGTGTCGTGGATTTTTCGTTCGGCCCGTGCGCTCTCACAGACCATCACGATGAGGTGCTCCCACATTCCCCTGCCGATACGAGCGCGGTCCAGGTCACTTGCTTGTGGGAACGCGTGAAGAAGGTTCTCTTCGATGACAGTCCTGCGAAATCGGAGAACACGCCACATCAGAAAGCTGAGTCCTTTGGACAAATCCACGCAGGACTCAAGGCTGATCATTTGGAGCCAGCAAATCACGATGCGTACCAGCAGGTATACGCACCAGTCGAGAAACCCTTTGAGCCGTATCAACGATTCCATCCTCAGTTACGCTCAGCAGCGATGCATCGTACGTCGCGGGTAGCGGGTGAACAAGGTCATTTTTCCACCAGCCTCGGATGCGATCAGTCAGTTTGTACGCGTCGCTCCCGGTTCCGGACGTCCCCAATCGAGCGCCAGCTGATTTTCGCTCCAGGCGGCCGCAGCCAAGACACGTTCGTCCTGCCCTGGTGCACCCACGAATTGAAGACTGCAGGGCATTCCCTGCGGATCTTTTCCTGCGGGAATACTGACGACTGGTAACCCGGCATAACTCCAGGGAGACTGAAAGCGGGCATCGCCCGTCGTCGTCAAATCAGGCGGTGCTATGGTGTTTGTTGCTGGCATTACCAGCACGGTATCCGTGTTGAGCTGTTGTCCCATTGTTTGTCGAAACAAGGCACGGTGTTCGAGGGCTGCAGCGAAGTCGACTGCCGGCATTGCCAGGCCCTCCGAGATCAGTTCTGTGATGCAGGGTGCGAACTCTCTGCTAGCGGCTTGGAACTCGTTGCCATGAACGTGCGCTGCCTCCGCTGCCATGATTCTGCGATGCATGCGATGCAGTTTCTGAAATGACTGAGGCAGGCGGAACGGGTTTTCTGCGTCAATCGCTGCCTGCAGACGTGCAAAGGCAGGCTCGAGTGCGGCGGTTACGTTGGCCGCAGCTTCTTCCATGAAAAAGTCTTCGACCTTGCGCAACAGTGGGACGGCGGCTGGTACTCGGGCACCTGTTGGTGCATGGCTTCCCTGTTTTAGAACGCGGAATAACAATGCCAGGTCCGAGACATACCTGGCGATTGGTCCCGGGTGATCGAGGGTTCGGCTGAGAGGTACCACTCCGGAAGTGTCAATGGCCTGGTACGTTGGTTTGAATCCCGCAACGCCACAATAACTGGCGGGGCGCACGATGGAGCCCCCCGTTTGAGTGCCAATAGCAGCCTGGCACATTTGAGCGGCGACTGCGGCAGCCGAACCACTGCTTGACCCTCCTGGGGTATGTTCCAGGTTCCATGGGTTTCGGGTGGGGGGCGGATCGAATCCGGCAAACTGGGTGGTTACTGTCTTGCCGAGAATAATCGCACCTGCACGCCGCAGGCTGGAGACCAAAGATGCGTCACGTGCGGCTACGTGTTGTGCGCGAGTGGGTGAGCCAGCTAAGGTCGGCATGCCAGCCACGTCAATAATGTCTTTGACACCCAGCGGGATTCCATGTAGTGGGCCTCGGATCTTGCCGCGGCGCGCCATTTGTTCCAGCCGGTCCGCTTCTGCCAATGCGGGTTGTTCATCTACCCTTACCCACGCCTGGAGTACCCCGTCATGCCGTCGTATCCGGTCGAGGCAAAACTCGACCAGGTGGCGAGGAGCGATCTTACCGCTGGCGACGCTTTTTACCGTTTGGTCAATTGACTCGAGTCTGTCTATCATGCCAGTGTGTCGTTTGTGCGTAACGCTGCCTGCTCGCAGGCGGGATATTTACGAGTGAGGTGCGGGTTATGCCAGCTCCCTGGGTTCGTCGCTGTGGGGTGAACTTGCTGGGGATTTGTGACCTCGCCAGATTAACATAGGGACTGGTATTTTGGACAGGACTCGATTTGCTCGTGACTTGGTGGACCCTTCTGCATTCATTGCCAGTAATGCGGTCGTCCTCGGAGATGTCACAATCGCGGCCCAGGCAAGTATCTGGTTTGGTGCGGTAGTGCGTGGCGATGCAGAGAGGATTTATGTCGGACGTGAAACCAACATTCAAGATCTTTGTGTATTGCATGCAGACCCGGGCTTTCCTTGTCTGATTGGAGCCGCAGTCACTGTAGGACATGCGGCGGTCGTGCATGGTGCTGAAGTCGAAGATGGAGTCATGATTGGTATGCGTTCCGTTGTGATGAATGGCGCATGTATTGGCACTGGATCTATTATCGGTGCAGGTGCGATTGTCCCGGAAGGCAAGCAAATTCCGCCAGGTAGCGTAGTGCTTGGTGTGCCTGGTCGTATTGTGCGCCAAGCCACCGCTGAGGATGCGTCACGCATCAAGGCGGCAGCTCGGCATTACGCAGAGCTGGGAGGCCAGTTTCGGGCGGATGTCAGCCAGGCATCTGCAGAAGAATGATCGATTTGTCAGGCGTGGCATGGAGGGGCACTGCGAAACGGTGCTACAGCAGCTGTGGGATAGGCTTCGCGCCTTCGACCCCCACAAGTTTGTGGTCCAGGCCAGCGTAGAAATACGTCAATCGATTGGGTTCGAGTCCCATTTTATGGAGGATGGTTGCGTGCAGATGCTTGACATGCAGCGGTTCGGTAATTGCCGCACTGCCGAGCTCATCGGTTTCTCCAATACTGGTTCCCCCTGGCACACCACCGCCCGCCATCCACATTGTGAATCCATAGGCATTATGGTCGCGGCCGGTACCCTTGGCATATTCGGCGGTTGGCTGGCGTCCAAATTCCCCGCCCCACACCACCAGGGTTTCGTCGAGTAGCCCTCGCCGCTTGAGGTCTTTCAGTAGGGCTGCAATGGGCTGATCGGTTTCCGCGGCATGCATATCGTGGTTGGTTTTCAAGTCAGCGTGGGCATCCCAGTTCGAGTCGCCATGGTTGCCGCCGGAGTAGACTTGTACAAACCGAACGCCGCGTTCCACGAGGCGACGGGCCAGCAGGCACTGGCGGGCCACGACCGCGGTCTTGGGTTGATCCAATCCGTACAACCGCCTGGTCTCGGCGGTTTCACTGGCCAAATCAACTGCTTCTGGCGCATGTTCCTGCATTTTGTAAGCCAGTTCATAACTGGCAATACGGGCCGAAAGATTGCTGTTTTCAATGCGTTGCAACCGGTGTTTTGTGTTGTATTCACGAAGTGTGTCGAGCAATTGTCGCTGCACCGCCACGGACATTCCCTGGGGAGGTGCCAGGTTCAGGATGGCGCTTCCCTTCGAACGCATGACCGTGGCCTGGTAAACCGCCGGCATATAACCACTGGACCAGTTCTTGGCGCCACTAATCGGTCCACCACGCGGATCCAACATGACGACGAATCCAGGCAGGTTTTGGTTAACAGTTCCCAACCCATAATTCACCCAGGAGCCGAGGCAGGGGCTACCGCTGATAATCTTTCCAGAGTTCATCATCAACATGGCCGACCCGTGGATGGGTGAGTCAGCGGTCATTGAATGCAGAAATGTGATGTCGTCCACACAAGTGGACAATTGGGGGAACAGATCGGAAACCCACTTGCCGCAATCGCCATATTGTTTGAAGTTCCAGCGAGGCTCGACGATTCTTCCCTGGTTGCGACGACCCCCACGGCCAAATGTCTTGACTGCGACAGTCTTGTTGTCCATTCCTTTCATGGTCGGTTTGTAGTCGAACGTATCGATATGACTGGGGCCGCCGTACATGAACAAAAAGATCACGCTCTTGGCTTGTGCCACACGATGGGGAAGGCGTGGGGCAAGTGGGTTTACAAATGGCGTTTTACCGTCCGCAGCGACCGACTGGCGTGACAGGAAGCCGTCTGCTCCCAGCATTCCTGCCAAGGCCGTGCCTGTAAATCCGCCGCCTGTTTGCCACAGGAACTCACGGCGCGTTCTGCCGCAGAAAGACTGTGGTGATGGCAAATTGTCACGATTCATGCCGGGCTCCTGGTGTCAGAAACGACAGGTGCGAGTTCCTGGTATCGGTCCGATTGGCAGTTGCCATTGGTTTTCAGCCATGTCCCACGCCTGTTTCTATTGAGGCATTGTTTCACAGCAGGTCTCGATATCCCAGAAATGCATCTGCAGTATGTTTCGTTGAGGTTTTTGTAGGCGTCAGTCCAGATAGACAAATTCGTTCATGTTTAATACCAGCAAGCAGAAATACTCCAGGGCCTTGTCCGTGGTGATTTCGTAGTGCCTTGTTAGCGTCTCCAGGAGCTGCACGCCCCGTTGGACTTCAGAGGCTTGGGGCGGACGTTGCAGGCCACGCCAAAGCGCCAGCTGAACTTGGTCTTCTGTCGGTTTGCCTTGCTTTCGCAGGGCCTCGGCAAATGTCGTGGCTTGGCTGTTCAGGAACTGACCATTCAAAGTTGCCAGGGCTTGCGTTGGTTGCGTGGTGCTAAAACGAATCGGACAGGAGTTATCGGTTTCGGCACCATCGAAGGCCGCGATGAGGGGGACAACCAGGGAACGCTTGGTGTGGATGTAAATACTTCGCCGGGACTGTTCTTCCGGGGTGGAAGGCCGCCAGTGGCTGCCGGGTACGGACTGTCCTGCCAGGACCTCCTGGTCGATGCGCGGGAAGATGCTTGGTCCGTACTTTTTCCGGTTCAGGTTGCCTGCGACCGAGAGGATGGTGTCGCGAATTTCTTCGGCGGACAGTCGTCGCATTTCGAACCGCCAGAGCAGGTGGTTGGCGGGGTCTTGCGCACGATGCGCGGGGTTGTCCTGGGATGACATTTGATAGGTTTGGGAGAGCAGGATTAGTTTGTGCAGACGTTTTAGGTGCCAATTTCCAGCGACAAGTTCTGAGGCCAGCCAGTCTAGAAGCTGTGGGTGAGTGGGACGGGAACCACTGTATCCAAAATCATTGGGGCTGCGGACGAGTCCGCGACCAAAGTGGTGCTGCCAGATTCGGTTGGCCATAACACGGGCTGTCAGTGGATTGTCTTTGCGGGTGATCCATCTCGCCAGTTCCAGACGTCTTCCACTGGTCTTCGCGTCCTTGCCCGTCGCGGGAATGGTTGGGTCTTCAAATGAGAGGACTTCGGGAAAACCAGGTTCCACCGCATCTCCGGGGGCGTGCGCGTTTCCACGCATCAAAACGTGCATTTGCCTTGGTTGATTGCCTATTTCCGTAATACATAAAGCCTGATCAAGAGCTGGTGGTTTGAACCGCTTTAACTTCTTTTGCTGCGCCTTGTAGTCGGAGTATTGTTCGAATTGTTCTTTCGTGATTTTCTTGCCGGTACGTCTTTTGACGATCTGAATCTTTAGGCCTTCATCTCGGAAGTTCTCTTTTTCAACCTCGGAGAAATCGTCGTACACCAGTTTCTCGAGGTTGCTGATTTGCTGGTTGACCTGTTGGACCTGCTTTTCGTGCGCGGCAATCGCTGCTTGTTGTTGTTTGCGTTGTTCGTCGCTGGCGATATCGCGCAGCGAAAACCGAGCAACAGTGTCGGCGCCACGAATGCCGTAGCGATTAATGCCCGAGAAGAATGCTGCGAAGCGGTAGTAATCTCGCTGCGGTACCGGGTCCAGCTTGTGGTCATGACACCGGGCACAGCCGATACGCAGACCCAGGAACACTTCGCTCGTTGTTCGTACGAGGTCGTCGATGTCTTCGTAGAGTTCTTGTTTGCGATCGACGGGTTCGTCTTGCCAGATTCCCAGTCGATGGTAGCCCGTTGCGATCAACTGGTCTGCCGTTCGGTCTGGCAATTCGTCGCCTGCCAGTTGTTCTAGAATGAACTGGTCGTACGGCATGTCCTGGTTGAATGCTCGGATGACGTAATCTCGAAAACGCCACACGTTCGGCTTGGGGCCGTCACGTTCGTAGCTGTTTGATTCAGCGTAACGTACGAGGTCGAGCCAGTGACGTGCCCAGCGTTCGCCGTAATGTTCTGACGCCAGAAGTTCATCAATGACTTTTTCGTATGCTTTCGCTGAAGGCGCTGCCAGAAAGCGACGGACCTGCTCAGGTGACGGAGGGAGCCCGGTCAGGTCGTAATAGATCCGACGCAGCAGCGTTGCGGGATCGGCGGGTGGTGCCGGTGTGAGACCGGCGGATTCGAGTTGAGCCAGGATAAAACGGTCGATGGGGTTTCCAGACCAGGGCTCCAGAGTAACCGCGGGGAGGGCCGGACGCTGCACCGGCTGGAAGGACCAGAATTGCCGCGCTAGCGCGTCGACGGGTGGTGAATCAGTTTGTACGCTGGCCGCGTCAATGGCGTCCTGATCCCAGGCGAGGCCTTTGCTTAACCAGCGTCGCAGGATCGCGATTTCTTTCGCCGGCAGCTTTCCAGCAGGTGGCATTTCCAATTCCTGGTAATTGACCGCGTTCCAGAGCAGGCCTTCCTGGAAATGTTCCAGGTTCACGCTCGGACCACTCTCGCCCCCTTTCAGGACCCCTGGTCGGTTGTTTAGCCTCAGCCCACCTTGCACTTGTTTTCCGCCATGGCATTTGAAGCAGCGTTGTGCCAGCAGCGGCACAACCTCTTGGCGGAAGAAGGCCTGCTCAGGTTCGGGTGGAGCTGCACTGAGTTTCACAGCGCAGCAGCAGATCAGCAGGGTGAAGAGTAACGAACGTCTCGAGCTGCAAAGAGATACGGTCACGGGTGGCTCTATCCGAAAGAATGCTGGGTGTGTCGCAGGCGGTCATGGGCTTCCAAGGACTACTCGGAACGGATGTTGAGGACCGCCGTCTTGTCTATTATAGGCCGGCTGGGGTGATTTGTCCCGGTGATCCGGTGGTCAGCTGGCGATCGGGGACCGGGTATCCCACGGCTGCAGGAGTGCGGTGTGGAAGTCTGCCTTGCTGCTGCAAGACTACGCTATATGTTTTCCTCAGCGTACACCAGGCTACCGTGTACGTAGCTGCGAATGATTTTTGATTCTGGGTCAAATAGCAGTTCGTGTGGGTCTTTGGCGGTACGGTCGGGTAGGCGGACGACGGCCAGATTTGCCAGCATGCCGGGTTGCAGGATGCCCATGTCATGGTGCCGTCCAAGAGCACGAGCGCCATGACTGGTTCCCATTTTCAGCACCTGTTGTGGAGAGGGGCTGGAAAGTCGTCCGAGCAGAAAACGCATTTCTGCGAGCAGGTTGAGGTCAGGATTGGAAGCACGGGAATCCGTGCCGAGGGCGAGTGGGATTCCACGCGTCAGGACCGCATCCCAGGGATAACTTGTGTGTTGAAAGAAGGCGTGCGTACGGGGGCAGTAGATGATCGAGGTATGGTCTCGATGTTGCGCGAGAAGATCGAGTTCTCGCTGGTTCAGGTAGTTGCCGTGGATGACTAACAGACGTGGGGTGTTTACCAGACGCAGGAGATAGTCGTAAGGGGAGCGTCCTGGCCTTGTTGTGCCGGGGTCCCAGGCGCCGAGTCGATCCAGCATCGCGGCAAAATCGCCGCCACCAGTACGAAGTAATTCGAGCTCTTCCGGTGACTCCGCGAGGTGCATGGCAACGGGATTGTTTGACTTTCTGGCCAGGTCGCAAAGCGACTCGAGCAAATCAATGGCTACCGTGTAGGGGGCATGCGGACTGAGGCCCGCATGCCGCGTCCCTGTCGTTGGCCGCTGGGACTGTGGTGGCCATCGTGTGGGAAATTCTGCGATCCACTGCCTGGCGGAACTCAGACTGTCCTGGCAACGTTCCGGTGACAGCCCGATCTGTTCGCGAAAGAGTGTGCAGCTGGCTGGTGATTCTGGAAAAGCGGTTGTAGCCCAGTCCGTTGTGCAGATTTCTCCCAGGGCAGTGATTCCGTATCGCAGAGATTCGCACAACCCCTGGCGCACGGCGTGATCAGGCGGCACGGGGGTAGCCGATTCGTTGGTCAAGGCTCGTCGCCAGCAGACAACGTGTTCGATCCATTCCGGGAGGGGCATGCCCGGTGCACCGAGCGGTGCTGCAAGCGAACTGAATTCGAGGTGCGTGTGCGCATTGATCAGGCCAGGGAGGATGGCTACGTTACCCAGATCCTGAGCATCTGCGTTCGTTGTTTTCCGGTCAAGGGAGGTGATCTTCCCGCCCTGCATGGTGATCGCCCCTCGTTCGATCACCGACCCATTGACCGGAAACAGAAAGCGGGCTGCCAGGGTTTGGGGTGAAAACGCGTCCATGTTAAAACTCCGGCACAATCGGTAGGGGCTATTTGTCGTGGTGCTGGCGAGGGAAACGCGTGTAACGTCCATGTTCAGCGGTGGCTGCCGTAGAACCGCTTGGTTGTTGCTTCATGGTGCCAGGATTTCCGTTGTGCAGCAAAGGGTGGGGTAAAGGGGGGCGGATGGAATAGGGAGTGTACGAAGAAGACTGACCAATGAGATACCGTTTGAAACCGGTCGTGCTGGTGCGTTCGACCCGGTGGAAGAGGGGAGGCAAGTCTGGTTTGGGGGAAGTGACAGCAGGGTGTAGACTGCCATATCTTGCTGGTGGGTAAGAAATTCAACGGCTTCTGGGCCGGATTTTCCTGTGGGTATGGAAAGGAGTGTGGCGGTTTGGCATTAAACAGTGGCAGCGGACCTCTATTTTCCAACCCGGATTGTGATGTGGCTCGGGAACGATTTGGCCACAAGTCGAAAGGCATGGCCGATAAACGTCGGTCGGTAGCCGACGCGGTCCGTGAGTTGATTGACGATGGAGATTATCTGGCGACTGGTGGATTCGGGGGCAATCGGATAGCCACGGCTGTAATCCATGAAATTGTCCGTCAGAAAAAACAGGGACTGGGATTAGCGGGGCACACCACGACGCACGATTTTCAGGTGCTTTGTAGCGGGAATTTGACAGGTCGGGGCCAGTTGTTGAATCGTGTCGACGCGGCATACATCATCGGGCTGGAAGCTCGAGGACTCTCTCCGCATGCACGTCGCGTGATGGAGAGTGGGGAAGTCAAAATCTGCGAATGGACTAATTATACGCTGGCTTTACGATTCCAAGCGGCCTCCATGGGGGTTCCTTTTTTGCCCGTCCGTAGTGTTGCAGGCACGGATACGTTCCAGCACAGTGCGGCACGGGCAGTCGAGTGCCCGTTCACCGGACAGTTGCTGACAGCGGTCCCTGCCCTGTTTCCCGATGTGGCAGCGATTCATGTCCACCAGGCTGACCGTTATGGAAACTGCCGGATTCGCGGCACTTCTGTGAGTGACTGGTTTGTTGCACGGGCAGCGCATAAGGTCATCGTCACGTGCGAAGAGCTGGTTGAAGAGGATGTTATTCGTGAGGATCCGACATCAACGGTGATTCCCTTTTATTGTGTTGACGCGGTCTGCGAGGTTCCTGGAGGTAGCTATCCAGGCAATATGCCCTACGCGTATTTTTCAGACGAAGAGCATTTGCGTGCCTGGTTGGACGCTGAGCGTGAACCAGGAAGTCACGAGGAATGGCTATCCAGGTACCTGTTTGAGGTCGACAGTTTTGACGAGTATCTGGAGAAGTGCGGTGGACGGAAACGCCTTCAGGAGCTCCGGCAGGAAGAACTACTGGACGTGTGAAGAAGGCGATCAAGAGTGGTGCTGTTCAGCCTGTTTGTCACGCACTGCGTAGCGCGATACGGTTTAATTGGTTCCCGACTCGTCAAAGCCGAAGCGCGCAGGCTCTCGGTAATCGACCGCTTTGCGGGCGTTTTGCGATTGCTGCTCTTGAAGTGAGCGGAAACCACGGATGCGACCGCGGGGAGTTGCACTACGGACATCCACTGGGCTTCGAGTTTGATCCTTGGCTTGATTGCCGGCTGCGTCTCGTGCTTCGATTTGAATGTGGACCTGGCGGGCGATGGTGGCGGGCGGGCGCCAGGCATATTCCGAGACGTTTTGCAGCCCCTCGGCAATGATCGTCCATGGGCCATTGGCGGATTCTGCGACACGCAGTGTGATGGGGCGTTCTGACAGGTGGCGATCTGAAGCATCCCATTGAATCACCAGGTGCCCCGCCCGGGCGCCTTTCCCTGTTTGAACCGCGAGTAGCTTTACTTCGGGTGGCGTGTGGTCAACGGTGACCCATACATCTGCCTCTGCACCTGAGCTGGGGGTGTTGCCAGCGATCCCGTTGCGGCCGACGATAACGATGCGGAATCCGTAGGTACCCGGGTCATTGACCTCGACCTCAAGCGGACTTCGACGGTCTGCATCGTGTCCCCATTTCTGCCAGCTTCGGCCCTGATCTGTAGTTGCCCACAACTCGACCTGAGATACGTTGGCCAGCGCGATGGCGTCGATGTCATAGTCGAGTTGGAATCGACGCGAGTGCGTCATGTAAGGTCGTCGGGAAGTGTCAGTTGATGACTCTGAGGCTCGCGGCGTATGGGAGTTTTCTGGATGCTGGTTAGGGTGTTGGGTGGCAAGTGAACCGGGGCGGTAGCCTGTACGGTTGGTGGCTGCCTGCGGCCGAGGACGCGCCGGGCTGGCCGTCTGCGTTGGGGATGAAGCTGAGGGCTGCCATGTGCTGTTGCGATTTGGATAGGAACGGTCGACGGTGGCCGGCTCCCAATTCTGGTTGCCCGCTGCATTTGGTTTGCGTTCAGTGCGAGGGTCGGCGGATTGGTTGCGTCGTTCGCTGTTGGGTTGGTAGGACGTGTCGGGGTCGGTTTCCCAGCT
>MDTE01005250.1_pt1 | contig 15348 bp, 19 predicted proteins | sample 811231 | NCBI WGS metagenome assembly MDTE01 (sample SAMN05326651, study PRJNA326480) | marine metagenome | isolation source: seawater | place: Indian Ocean: Red Sea | collected 2010 | reverse complement strand
TATCGATATATCAGGGTTTTTTGCTAACTCTAAAGCATCATTACTAGTAATTAAATTAAGGTCATGTAAATTTTTTGATGATACATCAAGGTCTGCAACGTGGGATAATTCAAAGTCTACGGTAACATTTGATCTGATTTCATTCTTAAATTTAATGATATGGTCTAAGGTGCTTTGCCCTACAGTTCCAAGACCACAAATTCCAATTTTTAACATATAAATACCAATATATAAGTCTTTAAAAGATTATATATTACCATTATTTAATCTATAATTCCTATTAATATGGATCTAACTCAAGATACACTTTTATCAAAAAATTTCATAAGGAATTATGAAGACAACAATATATATGTTGGTGAAGAAGTATACGATTTTGATATTTTGATATCAAATAACAAAATTCAAAAGTGGGAGTTTGGTAAAATTGAGCATCTTGCTCCTAAAAACTTAGATTGTGTGTTTGATTTAGAGCCTGAAATTATAATATTTGGGACTGGAAAAAAAATAATTATTCCTGCGGAAAAGATTATTACCGAAATACATCATAGAAAAATTGGGATAGAATACATGATTACAAATTCAGCCTGTAAAACTTTTAATATATTGCTTAATGAAGGAAGAAATGTCTCTGCTATATTATATGTATAACTTATATATTAAAAAAACAAATATAGATAAAGCTGTAATCTGCAATAAGTATTTACTCAAATAAAGATTTATGTTCTCTCTATACTTGTTAGTTAAATAAGCCACTAAATAGAACCTTAAGCCTCTACCTATAATAGAGATTACAATAAACATAAAGATGTTTACAGACATAAGCCCTGCTGTAATAGTAAAGATTTTGTAAGGAACAGGAGTAAAGCCAGAAATAAATATAACTAATGCCCCATATTCAATGAAAATATTTTTTACGAAATTAAAATCATTTAAATAGCCATATTCAATTATATAAATATTGATTTCACTAAAAAGAAAAGCTCCTAAATAATATCCCAGTATACCTCCCAAAACAGAAGTCACTGTGGTTAAAAGAGCAAGTCTCGCCCAATAAAATTTTTTAGAGAGTACCATTGGTATTAAAATTAAATCAGGAGGTATTGGAAAAAATATTGATTCTATAAAACTAACAAAACCAAGAAGATATTTAGATTTACTTGTCTCAAAAATATTAATTATTCTTGTATAAAATGTCATATAAATTAATCTTTAGTTCCTTTTAGCATAGGTACGAATAAAACATCGTCTATTACTTTCTTAAGAATACCATTTTTAGTATTTTTTATTCTTAGAAGTTTTTGCTTACCATGTTCATTTAGTGGCATAATCATTCTTCCGTTTGGTTTTAATTGTTGGATTAATTCATCTGGTATTATTGTTGGAGCAGCTGTCATTAAAATAGCATCAAAGGGTGCATCTTTAATTGAACCATTAAATCCATCACCGAATATACATTTTATATTTTTAAAACCCATTCTCTTCAATGATTTACTTGTTCTATCATAAAGAGGCTTAATTCTCTCTATACTAATAACGCTTTTAAAAATTGATGCTAAAATTGCCGTTTGATAACCACAACCTGTTCCAATTTCTAAAACACGATTCATATTGTCTTTTTCAAAAATTAATTGTGTCATCTTTCCAACAATATAGGGTTGAGATATTGTTTGATTGTAGCCAATAGGTAAAGAAACATCATCATAGGCTCTATTACGAAGCGCTGTTTCAATAAATAAATGCCTTGGGATATTTTTTATCATTTCTAAAACAATTTTATTTGTTATCCCTTTTGTCTTTAGGCGATCAATAAGTTTTTGTCTTGTTTCTAAAGAAGTTAGGCCGGCACCTGCAATTTTTTGAGAATTAGACATGAGTATTTTTAAGTTTCTTTAGTGCTACAAAATCACACATATCAATAGATAAAGGAGTAATGGATATATATCCAGATTGTATTGCACTAAAATCTGAATTCTTTGTTTTAGTAATATTTCTTCCGACTGGACCAATAGAAAAATAAGTTTTTTTATTTTTTATTATTTTTTTAGCTCTAAAAGGCATAGCTCTATTTCCTAATGTCGTAAATCTAATTCCTTTGATTTTATTAAATGGTATATCTGGTATGTTTACATTAAATATATTCTTCATTTTAAAAATCTTATTAAAAAAGCTATTTAAAACCATTTCTATTTTAAGATTCAAATCCATAATGTACCTAGGCTTTTTAGATGTGATAGATATAGCAATTGGCGCAAACTTACAAAATCTACCTTCAATAGCGGCTGCTACTGTGCCGGAATAAATAATATCGTCACCAAGATTAGAACCAAAATTTATTCCCGAAAATACTATGTCGGGCATTTCTTTTAAAACCCCTCTTGTTGCAATATGAACACAATCTGCAGCGGTTCCATTAATTACATAGTGATTAGCATCAATCTTTGTTAGCTGAACATCAGAATGAACTGACAATGAACTGCTACATGCACTAACATTATTTTTAGGTACAGAAACTATAACAGATCCATATTTGTTTAAGGATTTCTCAAGAATTAATAAACCTTTTGATTTATATCCATCATCATTAGACAGCAATATTTTCATGAAATTAATCGTATAAAATAGTTAAACTACATTATACTCAATAATATGAGAAATAGTATGAGAAAATATTATGTCAAAAAAAAGTGAATTTGAAAAACTTTTAGCTGAAACAGAACTAGAAATGGATGATATTCTTCAGGAGAAATGTTCTGAAGATAATATTTCTCAAAAAGGCAAATTCAATGTTATTAATATTAATCAAATAGAGTTTGATAAAGAAGTAGTAGAAGAGCCGCTAGAGTGGTATCGACCAGGAATTCAAATAAGTGTGTTAAATAAATTAAAAAAAATAAAACGCAGCTATGATTTTAGAGAAGGTAAGATTGATTTACATGGAGAAACTATTAACAGTGCTCAATTAAATATTAATCAACATATGGAGAAATGTTTTATTAGTGGCATCAAACAAATATTAATTATTACAGGCAAGGGAACTGCTGAAATTTCGCCTCTAAAGAAACTAGTATTTATGATGTTAAAAAAATACTCTATAGTTGAAGCCTTTTGTTTAGCGACTAATCATGGCGGAAGTGGAGCATTTTATGTTCAGATTAAAAATTAAATATAATAAACTTCATATTTAACCTATAATTATTTATATTAATTATCGATATGATAAAAAAATTAAAAAAATTAAATATCTCTATCATAACTGTCTCAGACTCTAGGACGGTTAAAACAGATAAGTCTGGAAAAACATTAATTAATCTAATCAAAAAAGCTGGACATAATCTCAAAAAAAAGATAATTATTCCTGATGACATTTATGATATCAGAGCCTCTGTTTCTGATTTCGTATTAGACAAAAATATAGATGTAATTATTACGAATGGAGGGACTGGAATTACTGGAAAAGATGGGACGCCAGAAGCTATAAAGCCATTACTAGATAAAGAAATTGATGGGTTTGGAGAAATATTCAGATCGCTTTCTTATGAGAAAATTAAAACTTCTTCATTGCAAACTCGTGCACTTGCTGGAGTAGCAAATTCTACTTTTATTTTTGTTCTACCAGGTTCTACTGATGCATGTATAACGGCCTGGGAAAAGATAATTCAACATCAACTAGATAGTAATACAAAACCATGTAATCTTGTGATGTTGATGCCGAGGTTAAAGGAATAGTTATACGCTCTCTTCATCTTTAATGACTGGTAAATCACTCAAGTTTTTTAGATTAAAATAATCTAAAAATTTTTTTGTTGTTGCTAACAACTCTGGTTTTCCTGGCGTTTCCTTGTGGCCTACAATTTTAATCCATTCTCTTTCTAACAAACCACGGATAATATTAGGGTTAACAGATACTCCTCTTATGCTTTCAATATCGCCTCTAGTAACGGGTTGTCTATATGCAATGATAACAAGTGTTTCAAGGAAAGCTTTTGAATACCTATTTGAAGGCATATTATTTAATTTGCTTAACCACTGATCGTAACCTTCTCTAATTTGTATCCTATAACCACTTGCCACCAAGGAGATTTCAAATGCTCTATTATTATATTCTTTATTGAGCTCATCAATTATCTCTCTGATTTTATTTTTTGAGATTTTTTTATCATCAAAGAGGTTCGCCAAATCCTGTAATGTTAATGGATCATGAGATGCAAAGAGTGCAGCTTCTATAATATTCTTATTGGATTCGGAATTACTCATGATTGTTTTAATTGCAAATAAATTATTGATTGTGGTTCATTTTGTAAGATTTCAACTAGATTATCTTTTACTAATTCTAATATTGCCAAAAAAGTCACTACCACTCCCATTCTGCCCTCTGTGACATCAAAGAATTTAATAAAGCTTATCGGCTCACTGTTCGTTAAGGACTCTAAGATATTTGACATTCTCTCTCTGACAGACAATGGTTCAGAATGAATTTCATGTGATGCTAAAATATCCGCTCTCTTCAAAACATCTTTAAATATTTCTTCTAATTGGGAAATTTCTATTGTTGGTTCGATATCTTTTTTCTTAAAATGAATTATTATTCCTGAGGCTAAAAACGTATCTCGATCTACTCTAGAAATAGTGTCTATCTCAGTACTTAAGTTTTTATATTTTTGATACTCTAATAAACGCCTAACTAGACTAGCTCTAGGGTCTTCCTCCTCGTCATCTTCATCATCGTGCGGTATAAGCATACGAGACTTTATTTCTGCAAGCGTTGATGCCATTACTAGATAATCAGATGCTAATTCAAATTTCATAGATTCCATCATTTTAATATATTCAACATATTGTTCAGTAATAGGAAGGATTGGGATATCCATAATATCAATGTTTTGTTTTTTTATTAAATAAAGTAATAAGTCTAAAGGTCCTTCAAATTCTTCAAGTATGATTCTTAAAGCATCAGGTGGTATAAATAAATCCTCAGGTATTTCTGTTATTAGTGTACCTTTTACAGATGCTTCAAATTTATTGTCTTCAATTATGCTCATTTCTGGTATGCAACTCCAATAACTTCCTCAATTTCTAAAATTGATTTCGAGGCAATTAGTTTTGCTTTTTTTGCTCCTTGCGCCAATAAATTATCTAAATAACTCTCATCGCCAATTAATTTTTTTGTTTCATCGGCAATTGGTTTAACAGTATTTGTAATTGCATTTATTAATTCCTTTTTGAATACAGATATTTCTTTAGATGCAAAATCATCAATGACTTTTTGTTTACTTATTTCAGAACATGAAACAAAAATATTTATCAAGTTTGATATTTCGGGTCTTTTATCAGCTTCTTCTATAGTATTTGGCATATTTAGTGAATCTGTTTTGGCTTTCATAATCTTTTTAACTATTTGATCATTAGAGTCTGTCATCATGATTCTCGACTGCTCAGATGGATCTGATTTACTCATTTTTTTAGATCCGTCACGAAGACTCATAATGCGTGTAGCCATCTTGTTTACCAATGGTTCAGGCAGTATAAAATAATCTTGTTTGTAATCATTGTTGAATTTTTGAGCTATATCTCTTACTAGTTCTAAATGTTGTTTTTGGTCATCGCCTACTGGCACGTGTGTAGCATTATAAAGCAAAATATCTGCCGCCATTAATATTGGGTATGTGTATAATCCAACTGATGCAACCTCTTTATTTTTACCAGCTTTATCTTTGAATTGAGTCATTCTATTTAACCAACCAACTCTAGCAGTACAGTTTAAATACCAAGCAAGCTGGCTATGTTCACTAACCTGAGATTGATTAAATATAATGTTCTTTTCTGGGTTCAGACCACAAGCAATAAAAATTGCTAGAGCCTCTCTTGTTCTATTGCCCAGCGTACCAGGATCCTGCCAAACAGTGATTGCATGCAAATCGACTATAGAAAATATACAGTCATTATCATGTTGAAGTTCAACAAATTGTTTCAAAGCTCCTAAATAATTTCCTAAATGGATTTCCCCGGAAGGCTGAACACCTGAAAAAACTATTTTTTTACTCATAAAAACAAACCGCTATTTACTTCATTATAATTCTAGCATAAAGATCAAAAACAGACATTCCGCTATGTAAAGACAAAGCTTTTTAATATAATAACAGTATGACTGAAAAGAGGATAAATTTAATTAAAAAAAGTCTTGAATTTCTTAATCCGGTCAAAATTGATATTAAAGATCAAGGACATCTACATGTTGGTCACGAAGGAGCAAAGTCTGGTGGTCATTTTGACTTGCTTATAGTCTCCAATGACTTTGAAGGTAAGACTCAGGTTGAGAGACATAAAATAATATATGAAGCCCTAGGAGTGCTTATGAAAACAGAAATTCATGCACTATCAATAAAAGCCTTAAGTCCTAGCGAGATTTAATTTTTTACAATAAACTAAGGCATCTTCCCTTCCATCTTTAGTTTTATAATAATTTTCTCTTATTCCAACTTGTTGAAAGTTATATTTATTATATAGATAAATGGCTGATTTATTAGTTTTTCGTGTTTCTAAAAAAACAGTATCTGATCCTAGAAGTGTTGATTTAGAAAGAGCTAAGTCTAATAATTGTGAGCCAATTCCATTATTCCTATGGTTTTTATCCACGGTCAAATTCAGTATATGGCTTTCTGGAATAGAAATCTTAGAAATTAGATAGCCAAAAACTTGATTTTGATGCGATGCAACATAACAATCATAATTATAAAGCAGGCAATCTTCTAAGATCTTTTCCGACCATGGAAAATCATATGACATTTTTTCAATATGCTTTACTTGAAACAAGTCTTCTTGCCTCATCTCTCTTAATTCAATAAATTGTGCAATTTTAGCAATCATATTCTTTCAAAACAGATTTTAAAAATAATAAATCTTCCCAAACCTTCTTCTTTTCTTTTGGACTTCTAAGTAAATACGCAGGGTGGTAAAAGATTATAGCAGGTATGTTATTTGGCTTAATTAGAAACTTCTTCTTTCTTAATTCTCCAATAGGTTGGTCAATTCCCAAAATTCTATTAGCAGCTACTTTTCCTAATAATATAATCACTTTTGGTTTAATTAATTCTATTTGTTTCTCCAGAAAATTTGAACAAGCCTTTATTTCAATCTCTTCAGGGTTTCTATTATTAGGTGGGCGACATTTAATTGTATTAGCAATATAGATATCTCTTCTTGTTAAATCAATTGAAGAAATTATTTCTGTTAAAAGCTTACCTGCCCTCCCTACAAATGGTTTGCCTTCTTTATCTTCATCTTTCCCTGGGGCTTCTCCAATAAATAAAATTTTAGCAGACTCATTCCCTTCGCCAAATACAGTATTATTTCTAGTTTTGTGCAGATCACAATTTTTACAAACAGAAACTATATTTTTTAGAGATGATAGGCTTGTTTCTGATTGTTCTATTGTGTTTTTATTATAACTTTTTTTATACCAGAATGTTTCGATGCCCATTTCATTAAAATAATGCTTGAGCTCTTGCATCTACTTTAAACTCCCCTTTTCTTGCTAACAGCTAGATCTGGGTTCTGTTGAAGTTTATTGAGTGCATTGATAAAAGCTAAAACTGAAGCTTTGACAATATCAGTGTCAGCTCCATGGCCATTAACCACGTTATTATTTTTAGAGATTCTAACTGTAACTTCTCCTAATGCATCAGTACCTGAGGTTATATTATTTACAGAATAAAGCAGCAATTTGCATTTGCTTTTGACAATATCTTCAATTGCATTATATGCAGCATCAACGGCTCCATCTCCAGTGCAACTTGATTCAATAGCCTTTCCATCTACTTCTAATTTAATTAATGCTGATGGCTTTTGCCCACTTTCTGTTACAACATTCATATAATTAAATTTTATATGAGTGTTTGTAACTTCTTGATTGTTAGAAAGCCTAATAATATCTTCATCAAATATATCGTGTTTTTTATCTGCTAATTCTTTAAATTTAAAAAATATATCATCAAGCTGTTTTTCTCCATCTATAGGTATATTCAATTCATTTAGTTTTTGTTTGAATGCATTTCTACCTGAATGCTTACCAAGAACAAGAGAGTTACTAACTAATCCAACATCTTCTGCTCTCATTATTTCATATGTTTCTCTGGATTTAATTACACCATCTTGATGTATCCCTGACTCGTGTGCAAAAGCATTTTTTCCAACTATTGCTTTATTAGGTTGAACTGGAAAACCTGTTATGCTTGAAACTAATCTTGAACACTTCATTATTTTTTTTGTATTTATGTTTGTGTCACAGTTAAAAATATCTTGTCTTGTACGAACTGTCATTGCAATTTCTTCTAATGCAGCATTACCTGCTCTTTCACCTAAACCGTTAATTGTACATTCTACTTGACGAGCCCCGTTCAAAACTGCTGACAATGAATTACCAACCGCTAAACCTAAATCATTATGACAGTGGACAGAAAATACTGCTTGGTTTGAGTTGCTAACACCTTTAATTATATTTTGTATTAATTCGCCAAATTGATGGGGTAAATTATAGCCCACTGTATCTGGTATATTAATAGTATTTGCACCCGCATCGATTGCAGCTTCTATTACTGAACATAAAAAATCTAAATCAGATCTGCCAGCATCCTCAGGGGAAAATTCAACATCATCCGTAAAGGTCTTTGCTAATTTAATTGATTTGACAGCACATTTTAGAACTTCATCAGGTGACATTTTTAATTTTTTTTCCATATGAATAGGTGATGTGGCTATAAAAGTATGAATTCTTTTCTTTTTTGCATGGTCAAGTGCCTTTGATGCAGCAACTATGTCTTTTTCTAATGAACGCGCTAAACCACAAACAGTTGAATTTTTGATTGATTTAGAAATTTCTGATACTGCATTAAAATCACCTTTACTTGCAATTGGAAATCCCGCTTCAATAATATCGACATTGAGGTCTTCCAGAGCTAATGCAATCTGAAGTTTTTCATCAATATCCATTGATGCTCCAGGGCTTTGCTCTCCATCTCTTAAGGTAGTATCAAATATGATTAGTTTATTATCTTTCATGACTGTTAATTGGTAAATTGATAAAGTTTACTAAAGTTATTTAGACAACTTCAGCAGGTGAGTTTGTAGTAAAAAATTCGAATGTATAAAAATACTAATTAACATAATACAAACTTTATATTAAAAAAATTTTTTTGCAAGCAATATTAGGTCCCAGTTGGTTTTTTCTCCGACCTGATATTCTTTTTTTTCATAACTCTTAAAATCAGAAGTATAGGACCTGATAATGCATATAAAATGAAGAAAGACAGCAACACCTTTGGCGGATCAAAAGATACAAATGATAAGCCAAGGACAATTAAAAAAAGGCTTATATGTGGGACTTTATGCCTGATATCTATGTCTTTGAAGCTGTAATATGTAATATTACTTATCATTAGAACAGATAATGTTAAAAGTAGTATTAAACTTAAAATGGTTACATTTAACACTGCTATAGATGAGTTTTCTATTAACCATGCATAGCAAACTATTACAGCTGCTGCGGCTGGACTAGCTAAACCAATAAAGTATTTTTTATCCTGAAGTTGTATTTTTGAATTAAACCTAGCAAGTCTTAATGCTGCGGCTGCAACATAAATAAAACAAGAAATCCAAGCAATTTTAGACCAATGCCATCCAAAAGTATTAAAATTAGATAAACTCCAAGTGTACATCAGTAAAGCAGGAGCAACTCCAAAACAAATCATATCGGATAAGCTATCATAATGAGCTCCAAAGGATGTCTGAGTTTTTGTGAGTCTCGCAACCCTTCCATCTAGCCCATCCAATATCATTGCAACAATTATTGCAAAAATGGCAGTTATTATATCTCCATTAATTGATGAAATTATTGAATAAAATCCACTAAACAGTGAGCCAGTAGTTATTAAATTTGGCAATAAATATACTCCAGATAATCGTTTTTTTTCTGTCATTATTTTATTTCCTCATCAACTAGTTTACTATCTTTCATCCAAGACATCATATCTCTTAATTCTTTACCGGTTTTCTCAATTAAATGTTTTGAACCTTCTTCTCTAAGCCGGTCAAACTCTTTGGATTTATTATTCTTTATTTCATTTACAAATTCTTTTGCAAATTTACCATTTTGCACATCCTTAAGTATAATTTTCATCTTATCTTTTACATGATCATCTATTAAAAAAGGGCCTCTAGTTAAATCTCCATATTCTGCAGTATTCGATATTGAATATCTCATTTCTGTCATCCCTCCTTCATACATTAAATCAACTATGAGTTTGAGTTCATTTAAACATTCAAAATATGCCATCTCAGGTGCATATCCAGCTTCAACAAGTGTTTCAAAACCAGCTCTAATAAGCGCGGTTACTCCTCCACATAATACACTTTGTTCACCAAATAAATCTGTCTCGGTTTCTTCTTTAAACGTAGTTTCAATAATACCGGCTCTACCACCTCCAATCGCTGATGCATAAGATAATGCAACATTTTTTGCATTACCCGAATGATTATTGTTTATTGCAATAAGCGTCGGCACGCCTTTCCCTTGTAAAAATGTAGATCTTACTAAATGACCTGGGCTTTTTGGAGCAATCATAATTACATCATGCTCGGCTGTAGGTTTGATTTGGTCAAAATGTATATTAAATCCATGCGCAAAAGCAAGTGTTGTGTTTTTCTTTATATGTGGTTCGATAGATTCTTTATAAAGGTCTGCTTGATATTCATCAGGGGCAAGAATCATTAAGAGATCGGCACTTGATGATGCTGTTACTATATCAACAACATTTATTCCGGCATCCTGCGCTCTTTGTGCACTCTTAGAATTTTCACGCAGCCCAACACATACTTCAACGCCAGATTCTTTGAGATTATTTGCATGAGCGTGCCCTTGTGATCCATACCCAATTATAGAAACTTTTAAATTCCTAATTATAGATAAGTCAGCATTTTCATCATAATATACTTTCATTTTATTACTCTTTACTCTGCAGACCCTCTGCACCTCTGCTTATGCCTAAGGCTCCGGATCTAACCATTTCTACAATTTTTATCTTACCAAGTGAATTCATAAAAGCTATTATTTTTTCTGCTACACCAGTTAATTCGATAGTATAAGTAGTATCACTAACATCAATTATCCTTGCTCGAAATATATCAGTTAGCCTTTTTAATTCATTTCTTTGGCCTTTGTTACATTTTAGTTTCATTAACAACATTTCTCTCTCTATATGTGTTTCTTCTGTAAGATCTTTTACATTAACTACATCTACTAATTTTTCTAAAAGTTTCATTAGTTGTAATATTTTCTGATCACTGCAAAAGGTCACTATAGTCATCCGAGAGATAGACTCATCGTTTGTTGGTGCTACGTTTAAACAATCTATATTGTATCCTCGGGCAGAAAATAATCCAGCTATTTGAGACAAAGATCCAAACTCATTTTCTACTAATAAAGATATAATATGTCTCTTCTGTTCCATGATTAAGCTAACTCCGTATCACTGCTGGTTGGAGAAAGATGCATTTCATGATGACCCTTTCCGCTTTGTATCATCGGATAAACATTTTCTGCTTGATCTGTGATGACATCAATAAAAACCAATTTATCTTTTTTGCTTAATGCTTCTTTCATCATTGGCTCTAAATCTTTAGGTTGTTCAATGGTAACACCCTCATGACCAAAACTATTTGCTAGTTTAGCAAAATCAGGCAAAGCATCCATATATGACATTGCATACCTGCCTTCATAAAAAAATTCCTGCCATTGTCTTACCATGCCCATATACCTGTTGTTTAAATTAACAATCTTTAATGGTAATCGATATTGGAGACATGTAGATAATTCTTGAATACACATTAATATACTTGCCTCTCCAGTAACACAAACTACATCTGATTTAGGATGAGCAAACTGCACTCCCATCGCAGCAGGCAATCCAAACCCCATTGTTCCAAGCCCTCCAGAATTTATCCATCTATTTGGTTTATCAAATTTATAATATTGTGCTGCCCACATTTGGTGTTGACCTACGTCAGAAGTAATAAATGCATTTCCTTTTGTTAATTCATATAATTTTTCGATTACCAACTGCGGCTTAATTGTTTTATTTGATTTTTTATAACGGAGACATTCTTTTTGTTTCCATTTATTAATTTGTTTCCACCAATTTTTTATTTTATTTGTTTTTATATCTTTCTTATGTGTATCTACAGCTTTATTCAAATCATTAAGAACTTTAGAAGTTTCACCAACTAAAGATAAATCAACTTCTATTATTTTAGAAATGGATGAGGGGTCAACGTCAATATGAATGATTTTTGCAGAAGGACAAAATTTTGAAGTATCGCCAGTTACACGATCATCAAATCTTGCTCCCACAGCAAGCAATACATCGCACTCATGCATTGCCATATTAGCTTCATAAGTTCCATGCATACCAAGCATACCAAGAAAGTTTTCATCAGACCCAGGGTAGCCGCCAAGACCCATCAATGTATTTGTAATTGGAAATTTTAATTTTTTTACTAGTGTCTTAAGTTGATTGTGAGCTTTCCCTAAGATTATTCCACCACCAGTATAAATCATTGGTTTGTTTGCGCTACAAATTAACCGTGCAGCTTCATCAATTTTATCTTTATTTCTATTTTTAGCAGGACTGTATGATCTAAGTTTAATTTTTTTTGGGTATTCAAAAGGTATTTTAACTTTAGGATCAGTTAAGTCTTTTGGAACATCAATAAGTACAGGCCCAGGTCTCCCTGTTGTAGCAATCATAAATGCCTTTTTAAATACCTCAGATATAGATTCTCTGGTATCGATTAAAAAATTATGTTTTGTAACAGGTCTCGTAATTCCTGTTGCATCAGCTTCTTGGAAAGCATCGCTTCCAACATATTCTCTAGATACTTGTCCTGAGATAACAATAAGTGGAATAGAATCCATATGAGCTGTAGCTAATCCAGTTACACAATTTGTAATTCCAGGACCAGATGTGACAAGCACCACGCCAGGCTTACCGCATGCACGAGCATAACCATCTGCAGCATGAGTTGCACCCTGTTCATGTCTAACAAGTATATGTTTTAATTTCTTATCCTTAAACAATGCATCATATATATGCAAGACAGCGCCACCAGGATAACCGAAAATAAATTCTACACCCTCTTTTTTTAGGCATTCAATGATAATCTCAGATCCACTTAATTTCACAACATAACTCCAATTATTCCTGATACATAATACATCTTTTTCATCTATTCAGCATTAGTTATATAGAGATTTTGATCAAAATTCGCTATTCAGCTATAGACAAATAATTATCAAAACTCCCAAAAAAATAAAAAAGCATTGTTTTAAAAGTTTCCAATAAAATTATCTGGATAGAGTATTTGTCTTTCCACCACTGTATTTTTTTTTGATTTATTTCTAAAAAAATAAAATTAATTTCTTTTTGCGGAAAAAATTTTTTAAAAATTAAATTGGATCGATATATATGATATTTGTCAGTAACTATAAGTAAAGAATTGATACTATCATCAAGTTCAAAAGACAAGGATTCAGCCTCATCATATGTGCTTTTGTTATTTTCACCAAAAAGACTAATAGAATCTTTTGGTATATTGTTGTTTTTTAAAATCTTTACATATAATTCATATGTCATTAAATCATCGTCCTTGTTTAAGTAATTTTTAATTACTGCTTTTTCTTTGCTTAGAAATATTTTTTTTGATTTTCCCTCAGAAAATAATTTGCTTCCATATTCAGCTCTAATTGGATTTCCAGAAAGTATTACAATCGCATCATATTGTTCAATATGTTTAGACAATATTGGGTTAGAAATTTGAAAAATTAGATATAGTGTAAAAACTAATAAGGATAGAGAAATTACACCTATTATAGTTAATAGTTTATCGATTTTAAATTTCACAGACTACTTAAGCTTTTTTTAGAAGAAAATAGAATTTGTTATCCTTTTCACTACTCTCCACAAGTTGATTGCCTGTTTGTTTAGCAAATGACTCAAAATCTTGAACAGCTCCTGGATCGGTAGAAATAACATGTAGTGTTTGCCCAGAATCCATCAAATTTATTTCTTTTTTTGCTTTAATTATTGGTAAGGGGCAATTAAGGCCACTTGTATCAAGTTCTTTATCATAATTACTCATTTTAAACCTCAAATAAGTTATAATATCATCAAGTTATGTGCATATATTAATACATTTATAAATATTAATATAGTTATCTATGGTAGATTTTTTTATGAGAGTTCCGTCATTTATAATACTAACAACTTTACTCTGCGCCTCGAACTTTTCATACGGACAAGAAAATACAGCTCCTAATCTTGGCACCCCTTATGGCGATGTATTAACTCTTGAAGAAGAAAATATTATTGGTTTTGCATCATATAGAAATTTGCAGAAATATAATTTAATAGTTAATGACCCTCTTGTACAATCGTATATAAGTTACTTGGGTAATAAATTAACTCGTCATACTTTAGATACGCAAAGAAATTATACTTTTTTTGTTACAAAATCAAAGTCTGTAAATGCTTTTGCTTTACCCGGTGGTTATATAGGATTAAATTCTGGACTTATTTCTTTAACTGAAAATGAACAGCAACTTGCTGGAGTAGTAGCGCATGAAATTGCACATGTTAAATTAAGACATGCCGCAGAAATGGTTGCAAATACTGCAAGGACTTCACTTCCAGCTTATCTTGGTATGATAGTCGGTATTTTTTCAGGAAATCCTCAAGCAGGAATGGCTATAATGCAATCTGGCCTAGGTATGTCTGCACAAATGAGTATCAATCTAATAAGGTCTAATGAAATTGAAGCTGATGAATTTGCAGTTGAACTATTTAATAGATCAAATTTAGATGTCGCTGAAATGGCAGATTTTTTTGAAATTATGCAGTCATCAACGTCGGCATTAAACCCACAATTTGCATATTTCTACACCCATCCACTTTATGAAAATAGAATTGCTCGAATAAAATCTAGAAGCACTTATAAAATTAATAACAAAAAAAAACTAACTAAAGATTATCTTTTTGTGAAAAATATTATCGAGGTAAATGAAACTACAAATATTAGTTCACTCATTAACTCTACTAAAAAAGATAACCTATATGATGTACATAAACTATCTCTTTTATATATGAAAAAATCTGACTATAAAACTGCAAAAAAACTTCTACAACCTTATTATGAAAAAGAGAAAGAGAATGTATACTTAGCTGTACTCTACTCCCAATTATTAAATAACAGCAATAATCATAAAGAATCTATAAAAGTATTAGAAAACTTAAGAAAAAT
>MDTE01203692.1_pt1 | contig 15349 bp, 12 predicted proteins | sample 811231 | NCBI WGS metagenome assembly MDTE01 (sample SAMN05326651, study PRJNA326480) | marine metagenome | isolation source: seawater | place: Indian Ocean: Red Sea | collected 2010 | reverse complement strand
CGGGATATCTACGGTGTCATCGTCGATGATGACGGCCGATCGCTGGATCTCGCCGCGACGCAACACTGTCGCGACAGCCTGTGCCAAACTGAATACACTCCAGCTCTTTCTTAGAGATTATCTCCCCCCTCTTACTCCCCCCGATCTCGGGGGGAGGATTTGAGGTGCCACCAAATTTCATCCCTCCCCCAGGATTGGGAGAGGTTAGGTGGGGGCGATCAGATCGTGACGACAACGTCAGAGGTCCCGAAAAGTTCTACAGCAGTGGGATTCGCGTATGCCAGTTCGTTGCCAGTTGATAGGCGTGTGCCACTTCAATCAGCCGCTTCTCGGCGAACGGCGGGCCGTGCAGCTGGAACGAATTGGGCAGCCCGTCCGGGGTGAACCCGCACGGTACTGACATGGCCGGTGTCCCGAGGTAATTGACGAAGCGAATGACGCGAAGATCGTTGCGATAGCGGGCGCTGATCGCGGCGACGTCGGAACTCGACATCTCCTCGACCGTCGGAACCGGCCCGCCCAGTCCGGCGGTAAAGAGAACGTCGACCTTTCCGTATACGCCGCGCACGTGCTCTTCCAGCACCGGACCGCGCAAGGCTTTGGCCTCCAGATAGCGGGTGGCGGGGACCATGTTGCCCTCATCCTGAGTCCCCAGAACCTCCGGGGAGATGTCGCTGGTCCGCTGCAGGAGATCGCGCATCATCATCGTGATCTCCGGCTTGATCAGGGTTTGCTGAAGGTCATTGGCAAGCGCCGCGCCTGGCACCTCGATTTCTGTGACCGTCGCGCCGAGATCGCGAAAAACCGCAATCGCATCGGCGTGGAGCGGGGCGACGTCGGCATGGATATCGTCGAAGGGAGGTCCCACGCCGATACCGATATGGACACCCTGCAGGTCCGGGGTCAGGTCTGCGGTGTAGTCGGGCACCGCAACGTCACGGGTGATCGGATCCGCCGGATCGAACCCGGCCACCGCCTGCATCATGAGGCCGCAGTCCTCTGCCGTCTGGGCCAGCGGACCCGGGCAGTCGGTAGACCAGCTGCGCCGCGCTGCGCCGTGAAGGCTGATGCGGCCGAGGGTCGGTTTGAGGCCGGTCACGCCGCACATGGCCGCGGGAATTCGGACCGAGCCGCCGGTATCGCCGCCGAGGGCGCCGAGCGCCATGCGTGATACGACGGCCACGCCGGACCCTCCGGAGGAACCACCGATGACATGATCGGCGTTCCATGGATTGAGACATATCCCGAAGTTCCGGTTCTGGCCGTAGCCGTGCGCCGCGAGCTCGTCCATGTGAAGGGCACCGAGATTGACCGCGCCGGCATCATCGAGACTTTGAAGCGCAGTCGACGTGACTGCCGCGGGTTCGTTGAACAGTCGTGTCCCCACCGTGGTCACGTGTCCTTCGCGATCGAAGGCATCCTTGTGCGCCATCGGCACGCCGTGCAACGGCCCGCGCCACCGGCCCGCCGCGATCTCGGTATCAGCGGCGTCGGCCATCTCCAGGGCCCGCTCTCCTTCGACGCTGATGTAGCAGTTGAGCTGGGGTTGCAAAGCGGCGATGCGCTCCAACAACGCCTCCGTCAACTCACGGGACGTGATGGTTCCCTGCCGCAGTGCAATCCCGGCCATGGCGATCGTCCATTCGGTGATCGGGGTATCCATGGCCTCAGGTTAACGTTCCGCTGTGCCCCGGTCACTACTCAGGCCGCGGGTCACCGATTTAGCCAGTATTCTGAGGTGGTCGGTGTGATCGGAACGCTGTCCAATCTCATCCTGATACTGAACCAACTCATCCGGCATTTGAACTCGCGGTTTTTCAGGTTTCCTGATGGTATACAAGTTAAAGCCCGGGAGGGATGGGACCTGCCGAAGGGGGACCGCCACAATTTCTTGCGAACCGTTACAGGCCAAGGACCTTGGCTTGATGAGAACTCAAAAAATCATGGTGTGGTACGCCTGGAAGAAGCCAATGCAAATGTGCATTGGTGGATAATCAACGAAGAAGCTGACACGAACAGCGGTCATTACACGCCCGGCGGCCACGTTGGTATGCTGTATCAAGACGAACTCTATGAGACCGTCTACGGCAACGCTGGATATGCCCGACTGCAATCTTTTGGAGTTGTGTTTGGATGTGACCGAGTTGTTGTTTACGTCGAACCAGATAGCGATCAGGAACACCGAGTCTCAGCCAACACAGCCCGAACCCACCTTCTGATAAATGGTGGATCCGTAGATTGGTCGCTTTATGCTGCGGCATTCCGTGATCAAATGCCGGATGAGTTGGTTCAGTATCAGGATGAGATTGGACAGCGTTCCGATCACACCGACCACCGGAAAGCGATACGTGAACGGCTCAAGTCGGTCCGGGAATTATTTCGATTCGGACGGTATAAGCCAAGCAAGGACGGCAATTACGATGTCCTTCCTCCCAGCGAGAATACAGGCGGCACATCTGCCGAAAGACGGACTGTAGATAGGTCTACGTCATCTGGCGGTGGTCTCCTTTATCAATCCTAAGACAACTGTTGCCAAAAGTGTCAACAGAATCCGGTATCACTATACCCCCCCCGATCTCGGGGGAGGGGTCTCACATGGCGCATTTCATAATCCTCCCCCCGAGTTCGGGGGGAGCTAGAGGGGGGCGACAGGCGAACGTCGACCAACAGCGCCTTGCTGGTGTGTCTCCGTACCAAACCGGAGACAGAAGTGATCGAAGGGGTTCGGAAAAAGCCCTAGTCTCCCGATCCCGCCGCGTAGCGGTCGATGTGATAGGGCTGTCGCACCAGTTGGGAACAGTGTGTATCGACGGCTTCCAGTACGCGGTCGATGACACTGGAGTCAGGTGTGTGCAGGAGTGCTAGTTCCGTCCGTGCGCTGGCCACGTCCTTGGCCAGTTTCTCAACATCGATAGAGATCAGGGCGCCATCCTTCACGATCATTTCACCACCGATCATGACGGAATCAACGCTGGTGCCTTCTTCGACGTGAACGAGCTGGTGGATCGGTTCGTTGCGCGGGATCCAGTTAATGGTTTCCAGATCGAGGAAAATGATATCGGCTTTGGCTCCTACTTCGATGGTTCCGATACCCTCAAAGCCAAGCACACGCGCGCCTCCCACGGTCGCCGCGTGATAGGCCTCTCCGGTGGTCATCCATCTGTCCGGCTCGGGTGTCTGGACCTTGGAGACGAGCGAAGCCATACGCACTTCCTGGTACATGTTCTCGTTGTCGTTCGAGCGCATGCCGTCGGTGCCAATGCCCACATTTACCTTCGCATCCAGCAGTGCGCGGACATCGGCGAGGCCATTGCTGAAGAGCATGTTGCTGCTGGGACAATGGGCAACGGAGGCACCGTGATCCGCCAGACGCATCATGTCGTCGCGGTCGAGCCAGACCCCATGCGCTGCGGTAAAATGAGGGCCGAGCAGGCCGAGCGAATCGAGGTGCGCGGTGATGCTTCTGCCGTAGCGGTCGATCGCCGAGAGCGCCTGAATTTTCGATTCGGATACATGGCTGTGGAGACTCGTGTCGAAATCCCCGGCGAGTTGCCCACATCCCTTCAGAAGTTCATCAGAGCAGTGCAGGAGAATGGTTGGCGCTACTGCCAGCCGGCACTGTTCACGGTCGAATGGCCAGTTATCCAAGGCATGACGCAGTCCGGAAATTCCCTGCTCCCAGGTTGCCAGCTCGATATTGGCCACTTGGCGCTGAAGGTCGCTTGGCAAGGCCCTGAGGAGCCCCGGGACCGCATCGAACAGGGTCCGGTCGGCGAGCATGGGGGCGATCACCGCTCGAACGCCAACCTCGGCGTATCCCTCGGCAATGGCCTGGGTGCCATCTGCGGATGGCCTGGGCAGGCCGAGGTTGAGGTCGTAACAGGCGGTGCATCCCTTGAGCGCCATTTCGGCCGCAGCCAGCGTGGCCGTCAGCTTGAGAATCTCGTGACTGCGGTCGGCGTTGATCCACGGCAGAACCGCGACTCCCCGTTCCAGGGTCCAGCCTTCGCCGGTGGCCTTGTCGAGGCCGTGATGTCCGTGGGTGTGGGCGTTGATGAATCCTGGATGAAGCAGGCGGTCGCGAGCTTCGATGATCTGCGCGCCGTCAGGGACCGCCAAGCCGGGCTTGCCGATCTCAAGGATTCGATCCCCGGAAATCAGGATATCCGTGGGATCAGTACGCCGGGACCGGGGGTCAAGGAGCTGCCCGTTCCGAATCACGGTCGTGCGCTGATCAGTCATAGGCAATCGATGTCATTTGCACGTTGAAGTCTGGAGGTCGGGCAGGCTTCGATGCAAGCATGACACATCGACAGCGATGACAGGAGGAAATGAGCGATGGCAGAGGGAAAACGGACGACACGGAAATCGAAATCAACCACACGTAAGCCGCGGCAGCGCTTGAGCGCATGGGATGGAACGAGGGAGACTTCCGGCCATCGTTCACGAACCGATACGCAGATGGCGATCTCATGCGCGGGGTTGGCGTAGGCATGGAGCAGGTTGACGGCAATGGCTTCCACGCCTTCCGATTTGAAGTTCTCGACGATCTCTCCAAGTTCCTCTAGGACGATGGGCGTCAGGACCTCGCCCGAATACGCGACACGTTCGGTTATCTCCTGTCTCAGGTAGCGGGGCACGAAAGGCCTCAGCTTGGCGTACATCAGGTTGTAGAGGTCGGGCCGGTTACCACGGCCGATTTCGAGCACATCGCGAAATCCGCGCGTGGTGATCAGGCCGGTGCATGCCCCTTTCCGCTCTGTGATCGCATTGATGATCACGGTCGAGCCGTGCGCGAAGAGACTTATCCGGGCCGGATCGATGTCTGCCTTCTGCAGCACGTCCTGGACACCTTTCTCGAACCGGGGCGGCGTGCTGTCGCATTTCGCGGTGAATGTGCCTCCGACGTCAGTGGCGACACGCATGACGCAAGCTCACGAAAGATGCACGCCGAATCGGTCGACGTGATAGGGCTCGGCCGCCAACGCACCGCAGAAATCGCCGGCAACCTTTCCGATCTGCTCCAGCATCTCCTCGTTGTCCGCCAGCAGGTCCGCAAAGCGTGGTTGCAGGCGCTCTGCTTCTGCGGCCAGGGCCGCGAGATCGACATTGGTTGGCTTGCCTGCCTCGACGACCATTCGCCCGCCGATCATGACCGAGTCCACGCCCGTACCGTCTTCGACGTGAACGATCTGGAGCACGGGATCGTTCATGGGCGTCCAGTTGATAGAGGTGAGGTCGAGGAAGACGATGTCCGCTTTGTATCCGGGTTCGAGACGCCCCACGTCATCGAGGCCCAGGCTGCGGGCACTGCCGAGCGTCGCCGCATGGAACGCCTGCGCGGATGTCAGTCCGTCGTCCGCATCGGGTCCCCGCGCTCTGGAGATGAGATCGGTGAGGCGCATGGCCTCGTACATGTTTTGATGGTCCGAAGCTCTGGCACCATCGGTGCCGATTCCCACGTTGAGGCCGACGTCGAGCATGGTACGAACATCGGCAATTCCGTTCCCCAGTCGCATGTTGCTCCCGGGATTGTGGGCGAGGGATGCACCGTGATCGGACAGCCGCCCGATGTCGTCCCGATCGAGCCACACACCGTGCGCCACCGTCACGTTGGCGCCGAGCACGCCGAGGCCGTCGAGATGGGCCGTCAGGGTCTTGCCGAAGCGTTTGACCCCGGCCACAGCCTGGACCTTGGATTCCGCGAGGTGGGTGTGCAATCCCACGCCGGCTTCATTGGCCAGCGCGGCAAGGCCCTTGAACAGTGCGTCGCTGCAGTGATGGGCGATGGCCGGCGAGACGGCGAGCTGGACCAGGTCGTCACCGTCCCGGTCGCCATCGGCGCTCCAGTCGCGGAGCAGATCACCGTAGCGGGCGATGATGGCCTCCGCCGGGGAAGCACCTCGCGACTCGAGGTCGCTTCGCAAATTTCGCGGCAACGCATCCATAAAACCGGGCAGGGCGAGAAAAATCGATGTGTCGGCAGCCATCGGCGCGATCACGGCGCGCATGCCGACGTCGGAATATGCCTGTGCCACGGCCTGAAACGCCTCCAGCGAGGGCATCGGCAATGGCAGGGGCAGGTCGTAACAGGCCGTGCAACCTTTCAGCACCATCTCCGCCGCTGCAATCTTGGTTGAGAGATAACTGCCCTGAAGGCTCAATTCCGCATTGACCCAGGGACTAGTCGTAAGAAAACGCTCGAGAGTCCAGCGGTCGGTCGTCGCCTTATGGGCCGCGTGATAGCCATGCGTATGGGCGTTGATCAGTCCCGGATGCAGCAGTTTGTCAGACGCATCGATCAGGAGCGCGTCATCGGGTGCCGTCAGTCCAGGACTGCCGACATCTTCGATGGAACCGCCCATGATCAGGAGGTCTGCGAAATCGGCGGTGGGCCGGCCACTGTCCAGGACGCGTCCCCCTCTGATGACGATCGATCGCTCATCCGTCATTCGATGATCATCCTCGCCCAACCGTGTTCATTCAAGGGTCAGCACACCATCCGCCCTTGTCGCTTGGTCGCCAATCGGGATGAAACTCCACCGGTTGGCGGGGATTCGCTCAAACCCATTTGCTCTCGGGCAGTTTTCTGGATTATCCATGGCGGACCATTACGAGCGAGGCGCACATGTCGGAGAAACTGCCCGAACAGGCTCAGGTCGTCATCGTCGGCGGCGGCGTCATCGGCTGTAGTGTCGCCTATCACCTCACGCAGGCAGGCTGGACTGACGTTGTCCTGCTCGAACGAAAGTCCCTGACCAGCGGCACGACGTGGCATGCGGCGGGCTTGATCGGCCAGCTCCGCGCCACACTCAATATGACCCGGCTCGCGCAGTACACCACCGAGGTTCTGCTGTCGCTCGAAGAAGAGACCGGTCAGGCCACCGGCTACAAGCAGAACGGCGCTCTGGTGGTCACGGCGGATGACGAGCGCCTCATCGAACTCAAGCGAAGTGCCTCGATGGGCCAGTGTTTCGGACTCGACGTCCAGGTCGTGTCGCCCGAAGAAGCGGGTGAACTCTGGCCGTTGTTGAACACGGACGATCTCGTCGGCGGCGTATTCATCCCCAGTGAAGGCCAGACCAATCCGGTCGACACGACGCTGGCCTATGCCAAAGGCGCGCGTATGCGTGGCGCCCGGATATACGAGAACACCAAGGTAACCGCCATTCATCAGAGCGCCGGAAAGGTCACGGGCGTGGCCACCGAAGATGGCGATGTCCGGGCGGAATTCGTCGTCAATTGTGGTGGGATGTGGGGACGAGAGGTCGGTCGCATGGCAGGCGTAAACATCCCGCTCCACGCTGCTGAGCATTTCTACGTCCTAACCGAGCCCATCGAAGGGTTGAGCACCGATTTGCCTTCAATGCGCGATCAAAATGGCTGTCTTTACGTCAAGGAGGATGCCGGCAAACTGCTCCTCGGTGCCTTCGAGAAGGAGGCCAAACCCTGGGGCATGGACGGGATCCCCGAGGATTTCTCATTCGATCAGCTTCCCGACGACTGGGATCATTTCGAACCCATTCTCGAATTCGCGCTGCACCGCATTCCGGCTCTTGCGGAAACGGGGATCCAAACATTTTTCTGCGGGCCGGAAAGCTTTACACCGGACGATCGCTATCTGTTGGGCGAGGCGCCGGAGCTCAGGAATTTTTACGTCGCCTGCGGGTTCAACTCGATCGGGATCGGGTCCTCGGGGGGTGCCGGCAAGATGCTGTCCGAATGGATCATCAACGGCTATCCCAGCATGGATCTCTGGGAGGTCGATGTTCGCCGCATGCTGCCCTTCCAGGGTAATGCCCGTTATCTGGAGGAGCGGGTCGTCGAAGGCCTTGGGCTGCTCTACGACATGCACTGGCCATTTCGCCAGTATGAAACCGCTCGGGGGATCCGTAAGTCTCCGCTGCACGACAGGCTTGCAAGCCGGGGCGCCTGCTTTGGGGAGGCGGTGGGCTGGGAGCGGCCCAACTGGTACGCACCGGACGGTGTCGAGCCCCGTTACGCGTACTCGTACGGACGACAGAACTGGTTCGAGCACTCGGCCGCGGAGCACCGGGCGGTCCGCGAACGTGTCGGTCTGATCGACCAGAGTAGCTTTGGCAAGATTCTGGTATCGGGTGCCGACGCCGAGGCCGTCCTCAACAACGTATGTGCCAACGACGTCGCAGTGGCCGCGGATCGCGTGGTCTACACGCAATGGCTCAACGAGCGCGGCGGCATCGAGGCGGACCTGACGGTGACGCGGCTGGCCGAGGACAGGTATCTCGTCGTCACGGGTGTGGAGTGTCAGGTGCGCGATGTGAACTGGCTCACCCGGAACATGCCGGCCGACTCGCGGACCGTTGTCACCGACGTGACGTCGGCGTATGCCGTTCTCAGCGTCATGGGACCGCAATCCCGTGATCTGCTTGCGCGCGTGACGAACGCCGATCTCTCCCATGAGGCTTTTCCGTTTGCAACGTCTCGCGAGATCGATCTCGGCTATACCAAGGTGCGTGCGACGCGGATCACCTACGTGGGCGAGCTCGGCTGGGAGCTCTATGTCCCGGTGGAATTTGCCGCAAGCGTCTTCGATGCACTGACGGCGCACGGCGAGGACTTCGGTCTGACCCCGGTCGGGTTTCACGCGGTTAATTCCCTTCGCATGGAGAAGGGATACCGCCACTGGGGTCACGATATCAGCGATGAAGACACGCCGGTCGAGGCAGGGCTGGGATTTGCGGTGGCCCTTGGAAAGAACGCCGGATTCATCGGCCGGGACGCGGTTGTCCGCCAGAAAGAGGGCGGCGTTACCAAGCGACTGGTCACGTTCGTTCTCGAAGATCCCGAGCCGCTCGTCTATCACTACGAGCCGATCCGTCGCGACGGCGACATCATCGGCTACCTCACGTCCGGCATGTTCGGTCACACGGTGGGCGCTGCCATCGGAATGGGCTACGTAAACAATTCTGGGGGCGTCACGAAGGACTGGATCGAGGCGGGCAGCTACGACATCGATATTGCGGGCGAGCGCTTTGCCGCGCGCGCAACGCTCGCGCCACTTTACGACCCCAAACGGGAACGTATCCTGACATAGAGCGTTGGATCGGCCCGAGTTACAAACTTTTACGTAATTCAACGCACTTAAACATTTGGTTGGACTAGCCTTAAGGGTGGCTGGCATGCATGGCGCGGTTGATGTCCCGGAGAACTGTAACTCGCTTCTGAGGGGAAGTGCGTTTGTTGGATCAGCGCGAACAGATCATTCAGCACCTGCGCACCGAGATCGCGGCTCTCGAAGTTCATCTGGATTCACAGAATAACCTGCTTCGATCTTTGAAGGAGCAACTGGAAGGCCACGAATCGCGTGAGGTCGATGAACGTCGCACGCAGGTGTTTCGAAGAGCGGCGCGCGACATTTTGGATGACAAGACTCAAGGCGAGTTCCGGGCGCCGCCCAAATTGGCGATCGAGGACATGGGTGACGCCCGGGTGACGCTGGGCAGCCGGCTCGACCACAAATTCGCGGAGGTTCGTGCCCTCGCAGAAATCACGGAGCAGATCAACTCGGGTATGTTTTTTGACGAGGTGCTCGACCAGGTCTTCGAATGCTTCGAACAGCTGATCCCTTACGACCGGATCGGCGTCGCTTTGATCGAGACCACCAAGGCCGGGCAGGTTCTCGTTCGATCAGGGTGGAACCGTAGCCGGTACGATCGTTCTCACATCGCCAACGATTATGCCGCACCCCTGGCCGGCAGCAGTCTGCAGCGGATCGCTGAAACGAGGGAACCGCGCATTCTCAACGATCTCAACGCCTACCTGCGCGAGAATCCGGATTCGACGTCGACCCAGTTGATCCTGCGTGAGGGCATCCAGTCGAACCTGACCTGTCTGCTGGTCGCCCGCGATCCAGTGATCGGGTTCATCTTTTTCTCCAGCCGTAGTGTCGACACCTATCGGGATCAGCACGTCGAGCTGTTCACCCAGATCGCCGGTGAACTGGCGCTGATGCTGGAAAAGAGCCGGGCGTACGAGGACCTTTACCTGCGAAACGAGTTTATCCGAAAGGTATTTGGAAAATACGTCACCAACGAAGTCGCGGAATCGGTCATGAAGACCGACGGTCCGCTGGAACTCGGTGGTGAGCGCCGTAAGGTGACCATCCTGATGGCTGATGTCCGAGGGTTCACGCCCATGTCGGAGAGACTGCCGCCCGAATCTGTGGTGGATGCCCTCAACGGATGTCTCGGGGCAATGACCCAGGTGATCATGGGATATGGCGGAAGCATCGATAACTTCATTGGCGATGCGATCATGGCGATGTTCGGGGTCCCCATTACCAAGGATGATGATGCGGACAGGGCTGTGGCGTGCGCGATTGAAATGCAGAATGCGATGGTCGAGGTCAATGCGCGGAACGCAGAGCGGCATCTGCCCGAGCTGGCGATCGGGATCGGCCTTAACACTGGTGAAGTCGTCGCCGGGAACATCGGGTCCGAACAGCGGATGAAGCACAGTGTGATCGGCAGCCTCGTTAATCTGGCTGCCCGGATTGAATCCTTTGCCAGCGGAGGACAGGTTCTATCCTCCGATTCAACATTTGAAGAGGTTCAGAACGACGTGCAAACCGATGGTCGCCTGAACGTCAAGCTGAAAGGTATCGAGGGCACCGTCCCGATCCATGAAATCGTGGGCCTCAACGGTGATTTCAACGTCCTCAATAACCATTGGCAAAAATCACGGGGACCTGATTCTGTTTCTTCGTTGCCGGTTTGATCACCACGGGCTGGCGCCTCGCGGAAGTTGAATCAGGTCTCAGGGTCCTGCCGGAACGCGAATACAGGGCTGCTCCAGGCCTGAAAGCCGTCTTCCGTATAGACCGAAATCCAGAGCGGATTGTCACCATTTGGTGATAGGGGAACGGCGACTTCGCCGCTTAATTCCCGATCCTGCAGTTCGGCCGGAAGTCGAAACAACTTGATCTGCCGCTTCAATCCGCCGGCTTCCATGACCTGATCCTCGAGACCGATCTCATTGAGTGGAAGCGTCAGGGTGCCGTGGTTGGTTGCGACCTCTATCGAAGCCTCAGGAGTCTCGTCCAGCCACAGGTCAACGCCTCCATAGTTGCCAGTGGTGATGGCATCGAAGACCACCCTGTCGGTACCTTCCGTCTTCAACAGTCGTTCATGGTTCCAGGTATTGATCTTTTCCATACGTTGGATTTTGGCTCCCTCGAGCCGAATTTCTCCTCGCCAGTTTGTGTCGCGGCCCCGGCCTCGATACTCCGCACCGCTCCACAAGATCCGAATTCGGTTGCCCAGATTAGTCCCGTCGAAGGATCGTCGCGTTGTCACAACTTCGGCTCCGTTCCGGATTTCGATCCGTTCGATGGGGGTTTGAGCAATGACCTCGAACGTAAGACTGACGCTGTCGTCGTCGGTTTGGACGATATCCCCCATCATCACCTGATCAACACGTGTCATGGACGTATCCGGGAAGGCGCGGGGATCGTCAGCGTAGAGATTGCCTCCGCCCGCCATGTGGACGCCGACGTCGATGTGGAGGCGGGTTCCCGTGGTACCGTAGTGATGACGCCGTCTCAGGCAGTCGAATATGGCATCTCGGGTCAGCTCGTTTGTCAGGAAACAGGTCAGACCTCCGTAAGCACCGAAGTTTGAGGCTCCCGGATAACTGGCGCCGGGACGTCCCTTGTGGCCGTCACTGTTGCACACGACACCGCATCGGTGCCCAAGGGTAAATCCGTCGGTCAGGAGCCATTCAAACGTGCCCCAGGCGGAATGGATCTCCATCGCGGTCTCGAGCCTCGGGTCGTGCGCATAGGCGGTATCGGCGTACCGACCACCGACGTGGGCGTAGACAACGCAGTTTTCGTCGGCGAGGGCCTCGAAAAGAAGGCTGGCGTTCGGTGCATCGGTGTCGAGATCCGAGCGATCGGTCAGCAAGGCGTGGGAAGATCGACGTATCTGCCGCCCTTCTGTCCGGAAAAAGACGTTTCGATCGCCGCCAACTGCAGTATTGCCTGACCATTCATATCCTGGAAACGTCACGAAATGGCCGTCCTGGTGATACTCCGCGGTCAATTCGTTCAAATAGGCCCAGAAGGCATTGTTGACCTGAAAGTCATTTGCTTGATGGCTGGTGACGTCGAGGAAGGCCTTGTTGCGCGCGAAGTCGAAGTACTGGCGTGAGGTCGTCACACCGATCGACTCACCACTCTGACCATGCAGGTCACCCCAGTACCCGGAGAGATCTCCCTCGCGGATGAGCATCGGATGCGATTCGGCTGTCATTTGACCCGCCTCGTCCTTGACCCTGATTCTGAGCAGCCCGGGCTCGGCCACCGTCAAGCCGTCGATGGATACGGACTTTCTGCCTCTTTCGAAGAGATATTCCCGGGGCAGGCCATCGACGGGAAGCGATGACTCGAAACTGAACCTTCCCTCTGCCAGGTCTGTCGGGTTGCCCCAGGCATCTTCCGCCTTGAGACCGAAGCGAAAGCGTTCGCCAGGCCGCCGCAGACTCGATAGCACGGCGCGCCAGACCACCGGGGGTCCCGGGACAATAGCGAGCGCAGGTGTGTTGGGGACGGGCACAAAATGACCCACCGCACAGACATCTGCCAGGGTCTTGAACTCAAATCCGGCATCGACGAATGTCTGCATGGTCATGCCCGGGGAGCCGCCCGAGGTGTCGCCAAAGACAATTCTGATGTTGTCGCCCTCACGCAGATATCCGCCCGTGACCCGAACGGTCAGGGCCTTCCACCGGGGTCGTGGGGCCACGCCGTGGCGACTATATTCGATGATGAGGGTCACGCCAGAGCTGGTATTTGCCGTGACATAGTTGGGTGCCGCGGGGTCGGTGGTCTGCAGACCACCCCAATCGCCGAGCGAGTGAAAAGCAATTCGGATAGCGCCCGTGTCATCGAGTCCGTATCGGCCAACCGTGTACGTCAGGTGGAAAGTCTGGCAACTGCGCACCTGAACAGGTTCATTCGGTTCCAGCGTGACGTGACCGTACAGCACGGGGTCTTCTCCCGGGTGGGCCGCCGGCCACACTTCACCTTTCAAGACCTCGGGAATAGTCCCGTCGACCGATTCTGTCATGTGTTCTTGTCCGTATGGATGGGGACCTGCCTTTCAGGGAAGGTCTGGTTATGCCGGGATCGATTCAGTGAATTCAGAGTAGGGGCTGGTATGGCTTACTGACAACATGCCCCGGGCTTCAGGGTTTGGCAGAGATGCCGACCAAGGCAATGCCTCCCCTAGCGGAACGGATGAGCAGGGGTGATCAAGGAACCGTACAAAAGGCTTGCGCCAACGAAGACGATCGCCAGACCTCCCAGCAGCGCAAACGATGCCGCAAAGGTACCGGTGGCATATCCGCCCGATCCGACCAGGCGCATCAATGGCATGCGTATGCCTTGTGCCCCGAGAGCGAGAGCTGACACCGTGATGGCCGTGCCCGCGGACATGGCAAGAACTGCGGCAATACCGCTCCATATCAGACCGACAGCGAATGAAAGCACGAGAACGACGATCGCTCCCGAACACGGACGGAGACCAACTGCAATTGCCACCATGGCCGCACGGCCCCAGGTCGATGCCTGTTCAACCTGTTGCGGCGTGACAAAGTGATGATGGCAATCGTGGTCGTGTGCATCTGCCTCAGCAGGCTCGATGGTGTTCGAGGATGTATTGTGGCGGTCGTTGGCGGTTCCGATCGACCGATACAGGGCACGGCCCCCTCTGAACACGAAATAGAGACCGATGGCGGAGATCGCAGCGAAGCTGACGGGTTCCATGACATCGTCAACCGAGAGTGCGGCGCGGCGCAGGCTTCCCTGCAACAGCAGGCTTAAACCACCAACGATCGTCAAGGCTGTCAGTCCTTGGACGAATGCGGACGCCGAAGCCAGGGCCGCGGTTCGCTTCGCGCTGGTTTCGTGGGTCAAGGCATATGTCGTAATGACAGCTTTGCCGTGACCCGGCCCGACCGCATGAAAGATTCCGTAGGCGAACCCGATACCGATCAAGGTGAAGAAGGCTTCTTCGTTTGCGGATTGTCTCAAACTTCGCACCGCCGCCGCGAGGCTTCGTGTGTAGTCACGCTGTTCCTCGTAAATCCAGACGATCAAGTGATCGTAAAACGGGCTCGATTGGAAGGCGATCAGTATCAGGATCAGACCGGACATGATGATCACCGCGAGTGCCGCGGCAACCAGCGGGCGATTGGCCGTCAATCGCACAGGATTTCCACTGTCTCGGCGAACAATAGGCCCAACGTGTCGGGTGCTTTTTCGTTCTGATCCAGTGCGGCTGCCATCGCGATAGTTGCGCCGGTTGGAGTGGCTGGAACGATACTCGCGAAGCAACCACTGGGTTTCTCACCTCTCAGCGTCACCACGTCCCCCTCCAGGTGAAGGATCTCGATGTAGTACGTGGGGTCATACACGGCATAACTGACAGTTTGCCGATGGGGATCAACTGGTTCCGGCAGAGCAATCTCAAATCTCAGCCACAGCCGGTCATCGCGAATTTCGGTCTCAAAGTGGCCTGTGAACTCAACCTTTTGACGTTGGTCATCTACCTGGACATCTACGAAGTAACCGTATTCCTTCAGGTTGCTCAGGTTTTCCTTTGCGAGCGAAGCCAGGGCATCGTCCAACGGCTCTCCCACTCGTTTGATGTCTTCGACAACAAACGCGGTATAGAAATCGTCGAACAGCCAGTCCACGACTATTGAACGGATTCTTGATTGGCGATCGAACGTGACCGAAGAGCTCATGTCGATCCAGGCATGAGGATGCGCACGGCTTTCCGTTGAGAGGGGCCCCACCGCGCAAAATAAGACCGCCGTACATATTGCCAGGTATCGCCGCATGATTCCGCGAGCCAGCTAATTCGTCTGAGTGCCGCGGAGTTTACTGCGTCCTAGTGTCGATTTTCATGGAAATTTTCATTTGCCCGCAAACTCACGGCTTCACATTCGATGTGACGAGAGAAACATCAAGAATCCCAAGGCATCTCGTTGCGTGCACACGTCGTTGGTCGAAACCTCCAAAGGAAATTGGCGGACCAGAACGGTCCGCCCGGATCGCCCGTTGGCCGGGCTGCTTTCGGATTCATGGCGGAGACCGCAGACAGATCCGCCTTCTGATCTCAGGCGAGGTCGAAACGATCCGCGTTCACAACCTTGCTCCAGGCCGCCACGAAATCCTCCACGAACTTTTGCCGGGAGTCTTCACTGCCATAGACTTCCGCGAGAGCCCGGAGTTCGGAGTTCGAGCCGAAGACAAGATCAACCCGCGTGCTGGTCCATTTGACATGCCCGCTCGCGCGGTCAT
>MDTE01097301.1_pt1 | contig 15351 bp, 15 predicted proteins | sample 811231 | NCBI WGS metagenome assembly MDTE01 (sample SAMN05326651, study PRJNA326480) | marine metagenome | isolation source: seawater | place: Indian Ocean: Red Sea | collected 2010 | reverse complement strand
GAGATGTCCTCCTGTTATATCAAGGACGAAATAACGTCATAATGCCATTAAACAAACTGTGTAGACCTATCCGCTATCGGTCTTTCTGCCTGGTTAGAAGTAATTGTTTCAACATCCCACAATCTTGAAAACGTGAAAGCTCGAGGACAATGGCCATAGGCTTCCTCAACCGTGATAATCAATCCTTGCAGATGTTGAGATCTGTCATCAGGTTCATATAATGAAACTTCTACATCCAGATCTTCAAGTTCCGACTTACTTACGATAGAAGCTTTACCATTGACCCGTACAGTGTCATCGACTCCCGGAATTATAAACAACAAACCAATCGATGGGTTTCCGTCAACATTTTTGTAAGATTGGAATAACTTGTTCCCAGCGATATCAGGGAACAACAAATGACCACTGTCTAATATTTTAACAAAGCCTGGCTTGCCACCTTTTGGGGAAGCATCACAATTACCATCAGCGTCACTAGTAGCCATTACAGCAAAAGGCGACTGACGTATGAATCCTTGAACATAATCAGTCATATAGTCCTTGACTTTGGTAGCAGCTCTTTCTCCTGGTTCTCCAAATTCCTTGTTAAATTTGTTGGTTGTACCTGATCCTACTATGGTCATGGCGCACCCCCATTCGCGTAGAATATGAATCGCATTGTGACAAGCATTTTAATCTTTGATATACAACACTGCAACACAAATGAATACCCACGCACGAAAACAACTAATCTCCCTTTTGTGGCCCAAAGCTGTGGTAATATGAATGTTCAAAGGCGGAGTATCGATATTCCCATCAATACGGTACGCTAGAGTAATAATATAATTCGACACACGGAGGCGCCATAACCTATGAAACCGTTGGATGGTATAAGAGTTCTTGATCTAACTCGTGCACTGGCCGGACCGTTTTGCACATTGATGCTAGGAGACTACGGCGCTGACGTTATAAAAATAGAAATACCTGGGACAGGAGATGACACCCGCAAATGGGGGCCACCTTTCATTGGCGAAGAAAGTGCGTACTTCCTGTCAGTGAACAGAAATAAAAGAAGTATAACGCTCAATTTTAAAGATCCTAAAGCTGTAGAAATTTTCAAGGAATTAGCAAAAACATCCGACGTCATAGTCGAAAACTTTACACCAGATGTTATGTCGAGATTTGGAATAGGTTATGACGAAATAAAGGAAATAAACCCACAGATAGTATATTGCTCGATATCCGGATTTGGTAAGGATGGGCCTTATAGAGACAGACCGGCCTATGACCAAATCATGCAAGGTGTAGGCGGATTAATGAGTATTACAGGGACCCCGGAAGGTGAGCCCGAAAAAATCGGTATCGCTGTTACAGATATCGGGGCCGGTATGTGGGGAGCTTTCGCCGTCGTAACAGCCCTTCAACATCGTAATTCATCCCAAAAGGGTCAACATATTGACTTGGCAATGTTGGATGCCCAAGTTGCTTGGCTAACATATCAAGCTGGATACTATTTTGCTACAAACGAAGCTCCACAGCGATTAGGTAAAGCCCACCCGACACTAGTGCCATACCAAGCGTTTATGGGCAACGACGGTAAATATTTTAACGTAGCAGTTGGGTCAGACCGACTGTGGGAGAGGTTCTGCGGGGGAATTAAGCGCCCCGAACTACAAAACGACCCAGAATACGCAACCAATGGAGACAGGGTTCGTAATCGATCAACTATAGTCCCGATGCTTCAAGAACATTTTTTGTCAAGATCATCTACTGAATGGGTGGCAGACCTGCAAGCCGTCAATGTTCCTGCGGGGCCAATAAATGATCTTGTAGATGTTTTTACTGATCCACAAGTATTGCACCGAGAAATGTTATTAAGTATACCTCACCCCACTCTCGGAGAGGTGAAACAAACGGGACTACCAATAAAATTCTCGGATACCCCCGGAGGCATCGATAAACATCCTCCACTTCTAGGTGAACATAACTCCGAAATTTTACGTGAATTAGGATATTCAGAAAGTGACATAAACCAACTTGCAAATACTTCTGTGATTTAGTTTCGTAGAAAGCAAACGTAAAATCTCACCGTATACCTTCTGGGGACATAAACAGATGACGGATTGGAATCCTACACAATATTTACGATTTGGCAATGAACGTCTACGCCCAGCCATAGAATTAATCGATAGGATAAATATTGAATCACCTAAAACCATTTATGATTTAGGTTGTGGAACCGGATCTATAACAGCAATACTTAAAGAAAAATGGCCTAGAGCCACTGTGGCCGGTGTAGATGCATCTCCAAATATGCTGGAACAGGCATCGCAGGACTATCCAACACTAACATGGCAGTACGCTGATCTAAACTCATGGGAGCCTGAAATAGAACCCGATCTCATTTATTCCAATGCCGCTTTTCAATGGACACCACACCACCAAGTCCTATTACCTCGACTGTTAGAAACCATAAAAGACGGCGGTATATTCGCAATACAGTTACCTAAAAACTGGCGGGAGCCTAGTCACGCAAGCATTTGCGAAATCGCAAGAGAAACCCAATGGAAAGATAGATTGGAACCTCACATAATGGAAAATCCAGTCGCAGAACCATTAGATTATTACGATCTATTATCTCCATTTTGTAAATCCATAGATATGTGGGAAACCACGTACATGCAAGTATTAACAGGTGATTATCCGGTCCTAGAATGGACCAAAGGCACAGTACTCCCGCCATTACTTTCTCAATTAAGCTCGAGTGAGCAAAAAGATTTCATAGACAAGTACAAATCAACATTAGCTTCAAGTTACCCAAAAAGGAACGACGGAAATACCATATTTCCCTTCACCCGTATGTTCATCATAGCGTATAAATGATATGGAGCAATAAGACCTGTCATTAGTCTTCCTCACCAAGTAGACAAATTTAAGCACGATATTCCATCCCGTCGGTTATTAATGTCATATCCACAAGATACACACTATTGATTAATATATTCAACAAGTTTATTATTCCAGCCGTAACTTTCACTTATGGGAGGACAGATCCAATATGGATCTTGGATTAAAAGATAAAGTAGCAATAATCGGCGGCTCAAGTAGAGGTATCGGAAGAGCTATAGCCATAGCACTGGCAAAAGAAGGGGCTAGCGTTACAATCTGCGCCAGAAACGAACCCGCATTGAGAAACACTGAAATCGAATTGGCTCGAATAGCATCCCAACACCACGTACTAGCAATTCCTGCTGACTTATCAGTGGAGCGTGATATAAGGCGTGTCGTTAGGGACACATTCAATAGATTTGATCAAGTAGGAATACTAGTCTCTCACGTCGGCAGCGCCGAAATCGGGCCAAGTGTTGAATTTGAAGATGAAACGATTCTGAAAGCTTTTGAAGCGAATCTGCTCAGTTCAGTCCGATTAGCGCGAGAAGTAATCCCGCATATGAAACAGCAACACTGGGGAAGGATAATAAATTTGTTGTCTCCCGAATCATTACATGCAGTGAAAGAATCCGGATTATCTCAATCAACCCAGATGGCAGTAATGGGTTATTTCAAGACGCTTGCTAATGAGTTAGGACCTTTTAACATCACCGTCAACAATATAATATCCGGAGATATTGATACAGAACAGTTTTCAGCTCGCCTTGAGAGCCAAGCATTTGAATCAGATACTGATCCCGAAACACTAGTAGAGGACATGATATCCAACATACCGGTAGGGCGAATCGGAAAACCAGAAGAAATTGGAGATTTAGTCGCTTTCATGGCTTCTGACAGATCCGGTTTTGTAACCGGAACAAGCGTAGTTGCCGATGGTGGAGCGTTTCAAGGTATAAAATAACCAGCAACTAATACCTAAATCTATTCAACGCATACCTGCAACTAATCCACCTATTTGATAGAGTATTAAAGTGTTAAATGCAGAGATAATTCGGTCAGCACAAGAATTCCTGCAACAGGAAACTATATCCGGCTGGCTAGTTCACGACTACTTATCTAGTAATCCGGTTTTCAGTAAGATAATCTCTCCCAACGGTCATGTAACTCGTCCGTGTATGTTGTTTATACCTCCTAGTGGATCTGCTCGCTTACTATGCCACCACGTAGACGCAGGAAAATTCTGTGCAACTAACGGAGAACTCCAGTCATCGGGCGAACTACAGGTCCATGTCTATTCTGATAGGACTAGTTTCATTCAGTTACTGCAGATTATGTTGTCCGGTTGCTCCACCGTAGCAATGGAATATTCCCCACTTAATCAATTGCCCCGTGTATCTCGTGTAGACGCTGGCACTATTGAATTAGTCCAAACATTCGGGCTAGAAGTAGAATCGTCAGAAAATTTGATGCAATATGCCACCCAGAGGTGGTCACCAGCTCAACTTCGAGGGCATATCTCAACAGCCCAGAAACTTGGGGACATTGTACTAGAAGCTTTCAACTTTATAGGCACCAGACTTCAGTCGAACAAATCAAATCGAAAAGAACCTGCTGAATTCGTCAGCCCAACTGAATTCGAAATCGCTGAATACATTAGGAAGCGATTCAAAGAAGAGCATCTTGAATCTCCGGATGGGCCCATAGTTTCAATAAACAGCCACTGTTCTGATCCTCATTACGAACCATCTTTAAGATCTAGTAGCCCAATTAATATCGGCGACTGGGTGCTCATAGATCTATGGGCTCGTGATTCTACAGTTGTAGATAGTATTTATGCGGATATAACGTGGACTGCATATGTGGGTCATGAAGTTCCGGTAAAACATAAAGAAGTTTTTGACATCGTTATATCTGCGAGAGACGCTGCGCTGCAGTATCTAAAGGATTCCTTCCACGAAGGCAAAAGCATTCAAGGTTGGCAGGTAGATTCCGTGGCTCGCGATTATATATCCGAGCGCGGATATTCAGATTATTTTACCCATAGATTAGGTCATAGTATAAACACTACCGTCCACGGCGAAGCTGTTAATCTGGACAATTTTGAAACCCGAGACACTAGACATATTATTCCAGGGATCGGGTTTTCAATTGAGCCCGGTATATATCTACCAGAGTTCGGGGTTAGGTCAGAGATCGATGCATATATGTCCTCCCAAGGACCATACGCCACTTCACCTATACAAACCGATATATTTCTCATATCACCTGAGTGACCTTCCTGTTTACACCACATCCCCATTAATTGCTTTCTAATATCGTTACGGATACAATCCCCTCAAATTCGCAGAAAATCGACTAACGACAGCATCCCTATCTTCAGATTAACAATACTAAAATGCCTATTTTGAATTATCACGTTAAGAAAAGAATCTAATAGGGGAGGCAATTATTATGGATTTCGGACTCTTCGACACATGGAATGCCGTATACGAGGGAGATAAAGTACCGTGGGACCCCGAATACTCGGGAGGCAAACTGTTACAAACAGAAGCCTACGAAGCTAACTTTGCCCAAATCGACGCTATAGAATCTGCCGGATGGGACTATGTATGGCTTGGCGGAGGTCACTTCTCAACCCAAGCCAGCATGGACCCGCAATGCCTTATGCTGGCGGGAATCCTAGCTGAACGCACCAAGAACATTAAAATCGGCACCTCAATTCATAGACCACTAATGAAATTACCGGGAGAAGAACTAAGATCTACCGCATTACCTCACGAACGGTACGCATTTGACAATCTTATGTTAGATGATCCATTTCAGATCGCCGAACAAGTCTCTATAGTAGATCAAGTCAGCGAAGGAAGATTTATCTACGGAGCTGGAGCCCGGTCTAGAGGGTCAGATGAACGCAGAGAATACTTTTTTGAATTTCTTGAAGTGATGAAACAACTTTGGTCAGAAGACCACTTTTCAGGATTTGAAGGTAAATATTATAACTATCCTGCATTCTATGAGCCATATTTGAGCATACCAAAACCGTACCAAAAACCATATCCTGCCATGCTACTGCCGGTAGATAGCCAGGAAAGCTTTGTACCCATGGGAACCCATGGATACAGAATAGCAATAGGAGCCGGTAGTTCTCCTCACAACTTGAGAGGACACTCCGTCCTAAGAGAAGATGTAAAAAGTTACAGAAAAGCATGGAAAGACGCTGGACACCCAGGGGACCCAACCACAGTTGTCAGAGTCCCCACCTTAGTCGCTGAAACACGAGCAGAAGCAACACGCCACACAGAAAAACTCATGGAACTAGCAAGAGCATATTACGCAGGGAGACAAGGTATCGGAAGCACAGATGCAGGAGCTGCTAGCCCTGATACTACAGAAGAAGTGAATCTCTTTGGAACACCTGAGGAAGTAATCGAAAAAATTCACATGTTCAGAGAGGCTTTTACCACAGATGAAATAATGTTCGAAATAAACTGGACATCATCGGTCCCACGAGAAGTATGCATGAATACAATTAAGTGCATTAGTGAAAAAGTGATCCCAGCCTTCAAGTAAATATGTATAACCGGCGATCGATGAATCAGAATTAACTGCATAGTCGATCGCCAGATATATAATGTAAGACTCCGATCATCGAGCCTACAGACGCTAGGGCTGACATTTGAGAATCGGTTTAATGAGAGGAAACATTGGTAAGATCTAATTGGATATCAGACCACCCGCCCGCCTGCACATGCGTCCCTTGTGAGGAAAAGAAGCTAATACAACGTACAGAAAATCGTAAAATCGGACGAAACGAGAAATGCCCATGTGGAAGTGGAAGTAAATATAAAAGATGCCACGGAAAATGAACTAACGTATTAGGCCTAAGATAGAGATTCGTTTCTTTTCACCTCTCGCCACAGAGACTCCTTATATGCCAGATCCAACGCATTAAAATCGAGCCCCCTTTTCTCGGCTATATCTTCCATCGCGGTATATCGTGTACTAAATCGCTTGTTGGTATTTCTTAGAGCTTCTTCAGCATAAATACCATACCAACGAGACAAATTTACTATTGAAAACAAGATGTCCCCTATCTCATGGAGTTTCTCGGCATCTGTCACTGCTTCTTTAAATTCAGCTATCTCTTCAGCTATTTTGTCTAGGACATCGGAGACATCCTCCCAATCAAACCCCGCGCGAACTACTCTCTCCTGAATAAGCTGCGCAGCAGCTAAAGATGGCAATTCTTCGGGTATACCACCTAACATGGATTTTGACTCTGAGGATACCTGTCTCTCTTCAGCCTTAATCTTATCCCAATTCTTTTCGACCTCGTAAGAATCGGATACCTCAATATCAGAAAACACATGAGGATGTCTCCTAATCATCTTCTCGTTAATAGACTGGATTACATTAGACATCTTAAAAGTTCCCAACTCCTGACCGATATCGGAATGGAAAATGATCTGAACCAGTAAATCTCCAAGTTCTTCTACCAATGATGATGAGTCTTCACGATCAATCGCATCGATCACCTCATATGCTTCTTCAATCAAATTACGCTTCAAGGTTGAGTGAGTTTGTTCTCTATCCCATGGGCAACCACCAGGAGCACGGAGTTGCTTAACTATTTGAACCAAGAAATCAAAACTATCTATGTTACCATCTGGCAATTTATTATTTTCCATAGCCAAATTATATGGTCATAATAGTTGCCTAACAAGAAGAGACGATGCTAACGTACATTCATAATGTTCGACAAGAATATACAAATACCTAATATGTTAAACAGACTCATAGAAATATGCTTTGTAATATGCATACCGGCTACCATCGTCTGTACTGCTGTACTAACAGCTTTTAATGCTGACTCTGTATACACCAGAGGATTCGAAAAATACGGCATATCTCAGAAAACTGGTATATCTGACAGTGAATTGCTTAAAGTAACAAACGAGATTCAAAACTATTTTAATAGTAACAAAGAACTACTTGATACTAAAACGGTGATATACGGCGAAACCAAACCCCTATTTAACCAACGGGAAATACATCATATGAAAGACGTTAAATCGTTGGTAAGAGGAATATACTGGATACTCATCATATCAGCAGCATACATTTGTATAGTGAGTATCCTCAGATTAACCCCAACCACTATCACACTTAGCATAGCCAAATTGGTGCTCTACGGAAGCCTATCTACCATCGCGATAATATGTTTATTTGGACTATTAGCGCTACTAGAATTCGAGTCACTATTCCTGTTATTCCATAAAATAAGCTTTTCCAATGATCTCTGGATATTAGACCCTATGACAGATTATCTTATCATTATGTTCCCAACAGGGTTCTGGTTCGATGCCACGTTGCTGATAGCAACCACGACTATATGCATTGCCGGTATAACGGCATCGTTATCTGCAGGCGTGTTGATGTGCCGCCGCTGGATCACTATGGATAATAAAAACCAATTACCTAATGGCTAGGACCGCAGCATCCGCCGCCACAACATCCGCCGCCGCCCATAGGAGGCATAGGTGAGAAATCCAATCCATTGGAAGACCCTTTTGAAACAGCTGCAAATACGGAAAGAGACCTTTTAGCAGGTTGTTCGCAATTTGGGCAATCCGCACCAGTGGACTTCATCGACTGCAGTTTTTCAAAATTGTGTCCACATTCAGTACATTGATATTCGTAGAGCGGCATAGTAACTCCCATAATCTTCTATGTGATGGAATGTACCTTATCGATGTTGTTTACGTCAACAAATCATTAAACTAAACAACAGAATTTACGCCAAAAATATGGCCATATATACCAAACGTAATTTCTTGACATGCATATTAGTTGAGTGTAAGACTAGCCAAGGTCAAGGATTAGATAGCTACAATTCTGGGAGGAAATATGGCAGACGTTAAGATAGAAGTACGTGCAAACGGACCATGCAGGGTAACAGGCCCTATAGACATCGTCGATCAAGATGGAAATGCATACACAATACCAGAGGGCCAGTGGGTTTCAATATGCCGATGTGGCGCTTCCGAAAACAAACCATTTTGTGACAGCGCACACCGTTCTATAGGCTTTGACGCACCCAGCGAAGCACACTAGGTATCGCTTAGATTTGTTTTTTCCAGAATGTGAGGCTATGTACTTATGTACAAGCCTCACAAGTTTTTACACATTAAGAGAACAAGAGTTCAATGAATACAGATAAATTTGTTCCAGCCGGAAAGTTTCTATTCGATCAATATCGCACTAACTCAGAAATGAGGGCGCTTCCCGAACAACTATCTCCCGCATCGATAGAAGAAGCCTATCTAATTCAGATTGAATACCTCAACATGCTTTCTCAACAATACGGCAGTCCCGCAGGACACAAATTGGCATACACAACACAAACGATGCAGGAACGGGCAGGGCTTACAGAACCATGCGCAGGACAAATATTACAGGATACAATATACAAATCTCCAGCCGTCTTACATAGTGCTGATTACGTAAAATTAGGAATAGAGTGTGAAATAGCTGTTATCCTAGGGAGTGATATCTCCCCTAATTCGATACCCCATACCATTAAATCAATTAGTGATTCGATTGAATGCATTATGCCCGCGTTTGAAATAGTAGACTTTCGAACACCTGATCTTCAAGGAATACAAAGGGCCCTCACCGCTATATCTACGAACATATCAAATGCAGGCATAGTATTAGGAGAAGCAACTTATCAATGGCATGACATAGATTTGCGTACGGTGCGTGGTGAAATGTTTATAAACGGTGAGTCAGTGGGATATGGGAAAGGTTCCGACATAATGGGCCACCCATTTGAGCCATTAGTATGGTTAGCCAACAAATTCTCCGCTGAGGAGCTAACGATACCGACAGGTTCAATAATCATAACCGGAAGTATCGTAACGCCAAAATACTTGTTAGAAGGCGATAATGCAACTATAACTATTACAGATCTTGGAGAGGCTCACCTCTCTGTCGATTGACTCTACCCCCGATAAATTTGCTTAACCAACTTAACCGACTTAATCCTGTTTTCTGCGAGCGTATCCGCTGCTTTTGATGTCGTGATTTCTTCTTTATTCGACACGTTAATGATATCGGTCATAATATCGTAGATTTTCTCAGTCTTCTCACGAGATCTCTCGGCGCTGTATGACGACCCTATCTCGCAAGACACATTGATAATTCCTCCCGCATTTATAACGTAATCAGGGGCGTATAGAATCTTCCTTTTATACAGATCTTCAGCTACGGCTTCACTTGCGAGTTGATTATTCGCTCCACCGGCTATAATCTCACAATTTAGATGTCTTATAGTCCCTGCATTGAGGATTCCTCCAAGCGCATTGGGAGAAAATATGTCGCAAGGTACTCCATAAATATCGTCTGTGGAGACCGTAGGTATTCCTAGTTTTTCGGCTTCATTTAGGGCAACTGGCGATATGTCAGTCGCAACGATGCGGGCGTTCTCTTTCAGTAATAATAGGGACGTATTGTATGCAACCTTTCCAAATCCCTGCATTGCAATCGTCTTACCTTCTAAAGAATCTGATCCCCAAGAAGCCCGAGCACAAGCCTTCATTCCCATATAGACACCTAATCCGGTCATAATCGAAGTATCGCCACTACCCCCCTGACTTAAAGGAAGCCCGACCACATGATCGGTTTCTTGGTTGATGTAAATAAGATCATCACTATTGGTTCCAACATCAGTGGTGGTCAAATAACGGCCGTGCAAAGTGTCTACAAAACGTCCAAATGATCGTAGAAAAGCCTCATTTTTTTTAGTTTGCGGATCAATTATTATGACTGCCTTACCACCCCCTAGAGAAATATCCGCAATGGAGGACTTGTAGGTCATCGCCCTGGATAAATTAAGCACATCATTCAAGGCTGATTCTTCAGAATCATAATTCCATATCCTAGTGCCCCCACAAGCAGGTCCTAAAGTCGTGTCATGGATAGCAATAAAGGCTTTAAGTCCAACTGCGTTATCTGAATATACTAGAAGTTCCTCATGCCCAGATTCGATTATCCTACTGAATAACTCCATTCGTAGACCCTCCAATAAACCAAACAATTGATGCACTATCCAAATTATATAGTAACTATCATAACCAGACGCAGCCGAGTAGGTCTGAGACCGGTTTGACCTATCATCACACCATAGGAGTATAATTCGTGTGCCAATATCCAAAGGTCAGGACCGGATAATACGATAAACGGAGAAAAGGGGAATAATGCCACCTAAACAATATCAAAATCCACCATCACTGTTACTGGACCCCAAGTCACGATACTCAGCAAACATAAAAACTAACCACGGAGATATGACTTTACAATTACTACCAGCAGAAGCACCTCGGACTGTTAACAATTTTGTGTTTTTGGCTAGAGACGAATTCTACAATGGCGGGGTGTTTCACAGAGTCATAAAAGACTTTATGATTCAAGGGGGCTGTCCAAAAGGAGACGGAACCGGAGGGCCCGGCTACCGCTTTCCTGATGAAGAAGTTAAAAGACCTTATACAAAAGGCACTTTGGCTATGGCAAACGCGGGTCCAAATACCAATGGAAGCCAGTTCTTTATAGTACATGGGGCAAACGTAGGACTCCCACCGAACTACACTATATTTGGGCAACTTATATCAGGGGAAGATGTTCTTGACACTCTAGCCAACGTTCCCGTAACAGCCGGGGGCGGAGGGGAACAATCACGACCAACAGATACGCTCGAGATAATTAGCATAGAAATTGCCGAAGAACCGATAGCGAGTAACGAAGCCTAAAATTAGCTTCCACTACGTTCTCTAAGGGGTCAACGGAAGTTTTGGCCTCTTAGAGAATAAAAATAGAACTCCACCGACTACATTAAGAAATGCTAATATGAGGAACGCGTCAGTATAATCACCCTGTACATCTCTAAGATATCCAGCCAGTGGCGAGGAAATCAATAACAAGACATTCATAGGAACAGTCGATAACCCTAATATCTTCCCAAACGAAGATCGACCAAAATATTCCCCCCTAATAGCTACTGTCAGAGGGTTTCTGCCACCAAATCCTATTCCAAACAAAACTGCAAACAGGTAAACCGTTCGCAAACTATGCGCAAATGTGAGAACGACAACGCCTACGGCCTGAATAGTGGTAAAACAGAAAAGGACCACATTCTTTGGAGCTCTATCTCCGCTATATCCACCGACTATCTGAAATACCATGGCGACTGCAGTATACGCAGCAACTACCCAACCTGTCGTCTGGATATCGAACCCTCTATCTTTCAACAGCAAACCCAGGTGAGTCATAATTGCCAGTAGTACCATAGAGGTAAACCCGTGACCGAAAGCGATCAACCAAAAAGCTGATGTTTTAATGGCTTGAGAAGCAGTCCAATCCACTTGAATGTTGTCATATGCAACTGCAGAGTCTTCATCAGTCGAATATAACACCGGAGCCTCATCAGCAGACTCCCCATAATCTTGAGGTTTATTCCGAATAGCTTTTGAAATTGGAAAAGCAATTATTAAAACAAAAATAGCTAAGATCAAGGCTGTCCTATCCCAGCCTAGGCGATCATGATCTGGGTCCACTGCCCACGCAATTGCAGGGACAAGAATTAAAGCTCCAAGTCTGCTACCAAGACTTGCCCAACCAATGGCGGTAGATCGCCTTCGTATAAACCAATTATTGATACCTGTCATGAGTGGAAGCCAACTGCCTAGGCCCTGTCCTAATGCCATTACAACAAAAGCCACATAAAACATCCATAAATTCCGAACCTGCGAGAAAATAAGAAATCCGATACCTAAAAACACTAGGCCTATTAGAACCATTCGCCTTGTCCCAAGGCGGTCCGTCAGATAGCCCTCCACAGGACCCATTATTCCGCCTTCAATCCGTGTCAGCGTAAGAGCGAGTCCGAGTTGGGTACGGGTCCAACCAAAATGACTTTCAAGAGCTACAGACCAGACGGTCATAGCATGGTACAGAGGAACTGTGGCCACAGTCATGATAAAGCCCGTGAGGACTACAAGCCACCACCCATAGTAAACGCCACTAACCTTACTATGTATATTTTTGAAAGAAATAAACTCAGTCAACCTAACCTCTAGAGAACATATCCAACCAGACCTAATTTAAAGAGCCGGTTATACATTTGCATAACTTTAAAACATATATTTCAAAAATGATGACTGAACGATTCAACTTATATTCCGAGATGCGAGCCATAGATCGTAGATAACCTTCCTAGGAAGTCCAGTAGATAATACAACCTTGGCAACTGACTCCTTAGCCCTAAATCCCTGATTGCGCAGTGAATGCAATTCGAGTTTTATCTTTTCAATATCTATTGCAGCATTGCCTATTATGGATGTGCCTTCATTACGTAAAACCAAAACAAACTCCCCACGGGGTGAATCAAAATGACTAATCGCTGTTTCAATATCCCCAGTGAATATTTCCTCATGCATTTTTGTCATTTCTCTGCATACAGTGATCTTACAATTACCCAAAACAGACAAAATATCCGCCAATGCGTTTCGCAACCTGTGCGGAGATTCAAATAAAACTAGAGTGTGAGCTTCATCAGCCACAGCTTCTAGCTGATCGAAGCGATCCTTTTTTTTTCGTGGCAAGAATCCCATGAACCTAAACTGATCAGCGGGGAATCCAGCATAACTTAGAGCAGTAGTCACAGCAGACACACCCGGGATAACTACTACTTCATGATTATTTAATGAAGCTTGCAGGACTAAATCAGATCCCGGATCACTTATGCATGGCATACCGGCATCTGTAACTAGTGCAACACTTCCCAATGATAGTTTTTCTAAGAGGCCTTCTCTACGCCCAATGTAATTATGAGCATGGTAACTAATCATAGGGACGTGAATATCCAGATGACTTAATAATTTTCTAGTAACCCTTGTGTCTTCGGCCGCAACAATATCTACATTTCGTAGAACTCTTACGGCTCTATAGGTCAAGTCTTCCAGATTACCAATAGGTGTTCCTATTATATAGAGAGTTCCCATACGTGGAGTATACATTAGTTACGACAATGTGAACCTGAGGTGATTTTTTGACCTCAATTTTTCGTTGAACTATCTAACTAGAACAAATTAAGAAAGATGTTGCCGTAACCAAAGCCACATTGTAAGCTTCTATTGGTCATCAAGAATTAAAAAGGCTAGTATCTACAGGAGCAATTATGGCAAACCTCAACGGCGGTCATTTATTTATAAGATGCCTTAAACAAGAAGGGATCAAAAAAGTTTTTACCATAGTCGGTGACACAATTCTCCCATTAGTAGATGCAGCTGAGGATGAAGGGATAGAATTTATAGATGTACGCCACGAAGGCGCTGCCATGTTTATGGCTGAAGGATATGCCCGCATAACCGGAGGACCTGCGGTAGCCATGTTTACTGGCGGACCAGGGTTTTCTAACGCTATATCTGGTTTACCAGCAGCCTATACATCTGAATCACCAGTCATATTCGTTGCTGGATCAGCTGCATTGCCAGAAAAAGGCATGACATCATTCCAGGAAATTGACCAGGTCGAGATGGCAGCACCAGTGACAAAAGGATCCTGGCTTATCCATGATCGTTCTAGAATTCCAGAATTTGTTGCGACTGCCTTCAGAACCGCTACATCGGGCCGTACAGGTCCAGTCCACCTAACATTCCCCATAGACATACAAGAGCAAATTATTAGTGAAGAGGAACTTCCAACTTTCTTACCTAATGAATACCGGAACTCAGGTAAGTCTCAGGGCGACAGCAGTCTAATTAAACAAGCAGCATCACTACTCTCCAATGCTACCAAACCGGTAATAATTGCTGGCAATGCAGCTAGATATTCTATAGAACCTGAGCAACTTGAAAAATTAGTAGAAGCAACAGGGGCCCCCATATTTACTGTGGAACAGAGCAGAGGATTGATAAACGACGAGCATCCCTTATGCTTCGGCTACGCAGACGGAGCATTAAATAAGGTTGCCCTCCGGTTTAGAGAGGCAGACGTAGTACTTCTTCTAGGAAAACGCTTAGATCATAGATATGGGTACGGTCAAACTTTTAATACTGACGCCAAACTTATCCAAGCAGACCCATCGGAAGCCGAGATTGGACGAAATAGAGGAGTTTCGGTTGGGTTGTTAGGACATTTAGGAGCGATAACAGATCAGATTACGGATGCAGTTAAAATCACAGGTAAATCAAAAGCAGATACCTGGATATCGGATTTAAGAAGAGATCAAGAAGACTGGCTACAAGAGCTAAAAAGCCACGCCACTGGGGCACAACCGCTCCATCCCCTGGACGTCTACACAAACATCGAGCATCTAATCGATGATGACACTTTCATAATCATGGATGGAGGAGATTATGTCCAATGGGGCAGATCTTATCTTCCAGCAAAGAAACCTGGGCATTTTCTGAGACTCGGTCCCCT
>MDTE01113623.1_pt1 | contig 15353 bp, 9 predicted proteins | sample 811231 | NCBI WGS metagenome assembly MDTE01 (sample SAMN05326651, study PRJNA326480) | marine metagenome | isolation source: seawater | place: Indian Ocean: Red Sea | collected 2010 | reverse complement strand
CTGCGATTGTCCAAAGGACGAAAACCCTGCACGCCCCCGACGCCTTCGGCTGGTCCGACATTGGACCATTGCCCGGTTCCCGCGGAAATCAAATCGGATTTTTTATCCGTAGCCACGGCCTTGCCCAGTTTCGCTGGAATGACCGCCTCAAAATCAGAGGAGAGAACACAGTCATTCTTGTAACGGATATTGGCATAGGAAAACACATAGTCATCCACGTTCATCACCGGTAACTTCGCCACCCATGTGTTCCCCTGCCTGACCGAATCCACGTCTCTCCAAAAGCGTGCAATGTTGTTGGACGTCTTCAGGCATTGATAAACTTGCAGTTCCTTGATTTCCGTGGAACTTGCAGGAGTCAGGCGCAGCTCTGGCACACCTTCGGCATCCAGTTTTATTTGGGACTTCGGGCGCTTCGGCCAGAAATGATTTTCGCCAAGCACATGTTTCTCCAACCATAGCTTACAATTATCTCCGAGCTTTTCGGTGTTGTGATGACCGCGTGCCTGAACCGCAAAGTCCCAGGGGACTCCAGGCTTAAATTTCGTAAAAGTTTCGCATCCCCGTTCATGGCCTCCATGATGATCGTTGGAACCGTTCAGCCAAAGACTGGCCGCAGTGATATGAGCCGCATGGGCTTGGGGAGCCACTGCCGAAAGATACAGTTGTTGCCCCGGTGTTTTCACAGGTTCGCGGTATGGATTGTTATGCATCCATACCGCACGGTCGCGATAATAGTTGATCCAGCCAATCCCAAAGTAAGCAACGACCGCCTTGACCCGGGAATCCATTCCGAGGTTCCACATAATGGTACCCCCATAGGAGTAACCCTTGGCGCCAACACGATTCGGATCCACTTCTTTTTGAGCGAGTAAATAACTGAGGGCTCTCCGTTGCACCGCATTCCATAAATAATGAGAGGTCGCCTTGGGATTCGTGGTTTGGCTGCCATCCGGCATACGGTCATAAATTAGTTGATGGCCCATTTTTTTGGCTTCCATATGACCGTGGGCCAAAGCATTTGGATACTGGGTATAATCACTCCGCTTATTGATACCGGAATAATCGTGAGCCATCACGGCCCATCCATCATTCACATATTTCATATCGATCGCGGGACCACCCATCCAACCGTGAACATTCAACAATCCGGGTGCCTTTTGCGCTCCGGCTTTGACTGCATATTTGCAAAACACCCGCACCTCTTCGCCGTTCACGTAGGCACTGAAGTAGGATTCCTTGCGTAGGATCCCGTCTTTGGTTTCCTGACGGACAATTTCCTCCTTAAAATCACCCTGATCCGGATCATAATCCTTCCATACCTCGGGCGGAGCTGGAAATTTTGCGCCGTTAAGTACGAAAATACTCAAGGAAATGAAAATGGAGAGTAGTAATGGATAACGAGCTTTCATGTTATGAACGGCAAAGATCAAGGGAGGTTTACTTGTAGTAGAGGCAGGAAGATCAGGAAAGCAACTCCATTTAAGAAACCCAAAGCATGGAATCAGTAGGTCTGGCCCACACGCCTCCCCTCAAAGATTAACGGTCAGGCTTGCGCTCGAACAGAAGTACTTCAAAGCCTTTTCGGATGTGATTGTTTTGATGAAGCAATTTCCAAATTAACTGAGTGGAATAGTTCTCGAACATCAGTAGAACCAAACCCTTGTCGATGCCCAGGTAACTCTCGGCGATCCAAGGCTGGTCGCCTTTGGCTTTCGTCTGATAACTGTAGGCATCGTAGAGACCGTACTTTCCAACCAAGCCGGGGATACGGTACATATACTCAAGGGCATCGATCGATTCCTTCGGGGTGAAAGGGAGAAAAGACAAGGCGCCGTAGGGAGCGACGGTTCCATCCTCGAGTAATGGATGCCCATGACCAATGGGGTGAGAACCGTACTGTCCGCTGTAACCGGTCGTTGGACTTATGCAAGCGGACATCCCCCACGAATTGGGTCCCAGACCCTTGATCCGATGAGCGTTATCGATCGCATATCGCCGGGCGGCCAGCGCCGCATGTCTCGAATTCTCAAACCAATTCCTACCTAGCTTGTCGCGAAGATTTCGAAAATCGATGAAGGCGTGGGTCCATTGATAAGTGAAGGCGGAACCCGTACCGCAAAAGATAAACTCCTCTCCCTTGTAACTTCCTTTCGGAGTTCTCATGGCGTAGTAGGAATCCGCTCCCGTCGAATAATCGGGGTTTGGGGAACCGGCCGCAAGCAGGTAGAGAAAGATGTGCTCGGCATAGGCCGACCATCCGCCGAACATCCCCTCCTCGGTTATGCCGGGAGGAACCTTGGACGGAAGATCCTTCGGATAACAGGCCAGATAGGGATGCTTGGTCCTCGGGTTGGTGAACCACTTCCAATCCATCTCCGCATACATCCTTTGGGTTCGACTCTCGATCTCGCCACCAAAGTATTCCGAGGCGGCAAGCGCGCCAAGGAGCATGGTTCCAGTCGATGCATTGCTCAGTTCGACGTTTTTCGAATCCCTCCAACCTCTCTTTCCGGAATCCTGATCGATAAAATGGTACCAAAAGCCACGGATGCGCTCAAGTTTAGCGAGACTTCGCAAAGTGATCAGAATTCGTTTCTCTCCTTCCTCACGCGTAATCCAACCCCGTTCAACCCCGATTATTATGGCAGCAAAGTAAAAGCCCTGCTCTTCTATGGCAATGGGGCTGTACTTGTTCATGCCTACGTAGTCGCCATTGGTCATTCCATAGGTCGGGCTTTGGGGATCCGCATTCCATTCTTTCCAAAAGAAGTCGAAGCATCCCCTGAGTTCTCTCTCCATCAGTGGAGAAAGAGTCCGGGGAGTTGACTGCACCTCAAACGAAGAATGAGTTTCTTGCTCTGCCAAAGCCGAAGGGACGAATGGCAGGAAACAAAACAAGGCAACCGAACGAACCGGCGTCAGACGTCTCACTCTCAACCAAGCAGTCATAAAAAAAGCCGACACACTAATCGTTTAAACGTTCGAAGCAAGAACGAGTGCCGCAAAGAAATCCTCGGCATTGATCGGCACGCATTCGCAAGGTCTGCAGGCAACCGGCCTAGGCTCCGATCAAACAATCAATCCTTCAAGGGGATGATCCAGACGTTTCGAAAACGGACCGGGTTTCCGTGATCCTGCATTTTCAAAGGACCCTTATCCCCATGCTTTTTGTATTCCGAAATGGAGTGCGGTCCCCGCCAACCGGTTCCGCCACTGAGTTCCAAGTGATCATGGATCACATGTCCGTTGTGCACCACGTGAAACTTGGCCTTGCGGATGACCTTACCCTGATCATCAAAGATCGGCCGATGAAAGGTGACGTCATAAGTTTGCCATTCCCCAGGCCCACGAGACGCATTGACGAGTGGCTTGGCCCGGCCGTACAAAGCTCCGCACTGTCCGTCCGGATAAGTGACGTTCTCGTAGGAATCAAGAACCTGTATCTCATATTGCCCCATCAGAAAGACCCCGCTGTTTCCGCGACCCTGACCGCTTCCCTTGGCCACCTTGGGAGTTGCAAATTCAACGTGCAACCGGCAGGAACCAAACTCTTGCTTACTGATCAAATAGCCTCCGCCACGAACGGACTCAAGGGCGCCTTCGATCAATTTCCATTTGGTGGGACCCCCATTCCCCGCCTGCCAATTCCCCAAGGTTTTCTTGGTACCGTCAAACAAGACGACCGCACCCTTGGGCGGTTTGGCCGCCTTCGCGTCGTAAGGTTTCGGTTCGACCACTGGGGGTTGAGGTTGCTTCTCGGGGTCCGACTCATGCACCTTGATTCCATCGATGAACATGTATTCGACCTTGCGGCCGTTTTGCTCTCGGATTTCCTTTCGGATGATGGGGTCTGATTTTGCGAAAAGACCACAGGTTAAGGTTGCGAAGGCAAGTGAAAGGAAAGATAGTTTCTTCATCATTTACTTATCGTAACTTTGAAGAACCACAGTCAAGTTCATTGCACTCGGGTTCTTTCTACGAGCATAGCGCCCATCCGACCCAAATCCTTGAAAACCGCATTCCTTCTCAGCCTTTCCCTGACCTCTTGCCTTAGCCACAATTTGGCCGACAACGGATTGGGTCCAGAAGTCATAGACCTGAACGCCAAGGACGTTTCCTTTGAGAACGAAAAAGGTCTCCCCTATCTCAAAAAACCCTTCATCAATTCCTTTCCCAGAGACCGTCGGGATCAATTGCAAATTGCAAAACTCGGGGCCGGGGGGGAAGATAGAGGAAGAATTCTTTCCTATGCCCAATCTCTTGCGGAACCCTCAGGAAACCCCAAATTCGGAAATACGGACAGTCTCTTGATCGCTCACCGGGGGAAACTGATCCTCGAGTCATATTACCGTAAAGGCAGGGCCAATTACCCCCATTATCAAATGTCCATCACCAAGTCCTACACGGCGTATGCCATTGGTCGGGCCATACAACTGGGGCATATGACCATGGAAGATCTCCATAAACCCGTCGTTTCCTTCCTCGACCAGATTGAACCTGACCAATTGGCAAAAGGAGCCGAACAGATCACCCTTCATCAAGCAATGCGGATGAGTTCAGGAATTCGTTTGCCCAAGAAGAGGATCGGAGAGATCGTCCGTAAACCAGATTTACTTAAAGGACAGGGACAAGCCCGTGCCTATCTTCAGTTCACCAATCCAATCTCCAGTCAAAGGCCACAGCCATTTAAATATCAATCCGCCGATACGGTCCTGACGATGCAGGTCCTGGAATCAATAGTACCGGGGTCAGCGGAAGATTTCATTCGCAATCAATTGCTCAAACCAATGGGAATTGTAAATTACGGGTGGCAAGAGGATCTTAGCGGCTTCCCCAAATCCGCCGCCGGATCGAGCGTTCTTTCTAGAGACATGATCAAGATGGGATTGCTTACCTTGAACCAAGGATTATGGGATGGAAAACAACACCTCCCCAAGGAATTCGTCAAACAGGCGACGTCTCCCTTGGTTCAAACGAGTACAACTAATTTCTATGGATACTTCTGGTGGAGCCAAGTTCGGGAAGTTGGTGAAAAGAAATACCCATGCATTCAAGGCAGAGGCGCCGGAGGGCAATTCATTTTCGTATTTCCCACTCTAGAACTTGTTGCGGTTGCAACGGCTCACAACCAGGGAATGGGTAAAATGCTCTGGCAACTGCCCGAAGTTCTGATCCCGGCATTCGCGAAAAAATAAGGACTGTCCCTAGCCAACATCCATCCAGAACTATTCGATGAATGGGAAAATTGGGTTTGGTCGGTGAGATTCCTTCATCGCAGATTCCATCTTCTCAACGATCTGCGGGTGCTTGGAAGCAATGTTATTTTCCTCCCCAATATCCTTCGACAGATCATAGAGCTCTATGGGAGAATTTGGGTCCTTACGAACATTCAGTCGGATTCCTTTCCACTTCCCCATGCGTACCGCCTGCTTTCCTCCTCGTTCGTGGAATTCCCAGTAAAGATAATCTCTATGTTCTTGGTTCTTGTTATTTCCCAAGAGTGTGGGCGCGAAGGATACTCCATCCAAATCTGCTGGAGCTTCCGTGCCTGACAATTCACACAGGGTGGGCAACAAGTCCCAACCCGCCGCAATATGAGAGCTGGTGCTTCCGGACTCAATCTTACCCGGCCACCAGGCAACGGTAGCGACCCGGATACCTCCCTCATAGAGGTCACGCTTATATCCCTTGAGCGGACCGTTACTGTCGAAGAAATCAGGTTTGTGCCCCCCCTCCTTATGGGGGCCGTTATCGGAAGTGAAAATCACTAGGGTATCATCATCAATCCCAAGTTCTTCCAACAGGTCAAGAATCCGGCCCAAGTCCTCATCCATATGCTCCATCATCGCCGCAAATGCCGCCACGGGGTTTGTGATAACGGACCCGCCATACTTTCCGGTCACTTTTTCAAACTCAGGAAATTTTTTCCTCCAGGGAGCAATCCTTTCTTCCGGTGACTGCATAGCCGCATGAGGAATGGTGAAGGGAACGTAGCAAAAAAACGGGTTATCCTTGTTTGCCCGAATGAATTTAAGACACTCGTCCGCAATCAAGCTATGGGAGTAGCGCTTACGATCCAGCATGACCTTCTTCCGGTCGCTCCAAACGTGAGTGGGATAAAAATTATGGGACTGTCGCTGACAGTTCAGTCCGTAAAACCGATCAAATCCCTGATTCATTGGGTCTCCTTCCGAACCGGGAGCACCGAGTCCCCATTTGCCGAACATTCCGGAAACGTAACCGGACTGTTTCAGGATCTCAGGAATCGTAACCGCTTTCAATGGTAGTGGGTGCTGACCCTCGGGTTTGATTTCCTTGTTTCCACGAATGTAACCGCGACCCGAATGATGACCGGTCATCAGACTGGACCGAGACGGGGCGCAGACCGTGCTTGAGGAATAGAAGTCGGTCAACTTCATTCCCTCACGGGCCATTCGGTCCACGTTTGGGGTCTGGAATTTCTCCTGTCCGAAACAGGAGAAGTCTCCATAACCGGCATCATCCACCATGACGTAGACGAAGTTTGGCTTTCGAGCGCTTGAGGGAGAAAGGAAAAGCAGGAAGACCGATGAAAGAAGAGGTATTGTTTTCATGAGCATAGGTAAGATAACAATCCAAGACCAATTCGATGCAGGGGTCACCTTAAAAGTTTGGATTTAGATTTCTTTTTCGGACCAAACGACTTTGCTCCCTTGACGAATTGCCGAAATCCCTTACCGATGCTCGAATGATCCGTTTGCTTCCTTTTTTTTTCCTGTCAGTCATTGCCTTTATCGATGGTTCCGCCGCTCAACGGCCCAATATCCTCATTATCATGGCAGACGACATGGGCTATTCCGATCTCGGTTGTTACGGGGGGGAAATCCGTACCCCTCGTCTCGATTCTCTTGCCAAGGGGGGAATCCGCTTCACCAACTTTTACAGTGAAAACATGTGCTGGGTCTCGCGGGCATCCATGCTTACGGGGGTTTATCACAGGACTTCCATCAAGAACAACGCCCTACATCCCCGCTGCCTGACTCTACCCGAAGCCCTCCGCTCGAACGGCTACCAAACGGGCATGATGGGAAAGTGGCACCTCGCCGGAAAATACACGAAAGATGGCGGAGCTCATGCCGTTTTTCCCGATCAGCGAGGCTTCGATCACTTTTATGGCATCCTGGGAGGAGCCAGTAGTTTCTTCGCTCCTTTTGGGCTCAAAAGAAACCGCTCCTCCATCGACCACGAGTTCATGAATGACCGCGAATACTACTTCACCCATGCAATTGGCAGGGAAGCCGTCTCCTTTCTCAAGAAAATCCCGAAGGACGAGCCCTTCTTTCTCTACCTGCCTTTCACTGCGCCCCATTGGCCTCTGCATGCCCCCGACGAGGCAATCGAAGCGTACAAAGGCAAATTCTCCGCCGGTTGGGACGTCCTCAGAAAAAAAAGGCTTGAGAGGATGAAAGAGCTCCAAGTCATCGATCCAGAGGTGGTTCTCTCTCCCCGCCATCCCAATGTCCCTGCTTGGCAAGATGAACCGAACAAAGCTTGGCAAGAACGGAGAATGGAAGTCTACGCCGCCCAGGTTACCCTCATGGACAAGGTGATCGGAGAGGTAATCGATCATCTGCGCAAATCGGATCAACTGGAGAACACCCTTACCTTTTTCACCATCGACAACGGTGGATGCCACGTGGAATACGGAGCCAATCGAAAGGGCGACTATCTTCCCGAAAAAACTCGAGATGGGCGGACTATGCGCCCGGGCAACCTGACCGATCTGATGCCCGGACCGGAAATCACCTATCAAAGCTACGGATACGGATGGGCGAACCTCTCCAATACTCCGTTCCGACTTTTCAAACAGTACGATCATGAGGGAGGAATCCATACTCCTATGATCGCCCACTGGCCCAAAGGCATCCGCAATTCCGGTAGCGTCTGCGGAACCCTTTCCCATCTCGTCGACCTCATGCCCACGATTCTGGAAGCTTCCAAGGTTAAACCCACCGAACAGTCCGGCGGCGCTCAGCGAATCGCTTGGGACGGAAGATCCATTCTTCCCTCCCTGCTCGGAAAGGAGCAAAGCGATCCCAAAATGCTATTTTTTCACCATGCCCGGGGAAAAGCCATCCGAATGGGAAGTTGGAAACTCGTTTTCAACAAGGATGGAAAAAAGCAGGCGGAGTGGGAACTCTACGACTTGTCGAAAGATCCCAATGAGACCAATGATTTGGCCAAGCGGGAACCGGAAAGGGTCAGACGGATGGCTTTTCTTTGGGAGAAACGAGAGAGCAGCCAAAGCGACCGAGCCAAGTAAGGAGAGCATCCGGGGCAGACATCTTAATCCGGCGGCAAATCAGGATCGCTGACCGAACCGCTCGATCCGTCATCCGTCTCATCTGGGGTTTCCTCGCTTGGCTTGATTTGCAAATTGAGGTAATCCTCTCGCTGCTTCTTGCGAAACTCGAACAGTTCGGCAACCTTTTGCTTGAAGTTGGTTGTATCCATCGGAATGAGTCCCCTCATCTTCGAGGTCTCCGAATCGGAAACGACCAAAGCCGTTCCCTGGAGGGACAAAACCACCACTGAGTTTCCGGATTCGATCTGGTTCGAGGCAAGTTCCTTCCCGTTTGCATCACGAATACGCAAAGTAAGATCCTCAAACAGCTTGACCTTCCTCAAGGGAAAAACGGAGCTTGGAATCTGGGTCCAATTTTGCACTGCTTCAAGCAGTTCCTTGGAAGGGGTGAAGAAAGCGGGTTGAGAAGAAGCGTTCGCCTCCTTTATTTCGCCTTCGGAAACAGCTTCGGCGGGCGTAGAAACCACGATCAGGCGTTCGGCTTGGGATTCGTTTCCGTTCTGATCAGACACCCGATACAAGAGTCGGTACGGTCCGGGACTCGAGGTATTCACGCTTCCGCTAACCAAAACGTCCAAACTAAGATTCCCATCCAGAGCATCGAGAGCGTAGAAACCCGGTTCCCGCCAAGGGAAACCGAATTCCACGGATTGGTTAGTCTCGCCAAGCAGAGAAATTTCCGGAGGGGTGGTGTCGACGATTCGGACCGACCGGTTCTGACTGGCCTCGTTTCCGGAGTAATCGGAAACGGAATAGATAAGCTCATAGGTACCCGGGATATCAACTCTCACTTCACCCTCTACGCGGACTTGGGAGGAGAGGTTTCCGTCCCGGTCGTCCAATGCGGTCATCCATGGGTCAATCCAAGGAATGCCCGCCTCGTGAACCATGGACTTCGGACCGCGAGGCTCAAGACTGGGCGGAAGGAGATCAGGGTTATCCTCCTTGAAGGCCAAGCGGAATCCGATGAAAGTTGCGGCAACCCCGGGAAAGGCGGATGAGCGTTCAGCGGATCTTAACTGGCCACCCTCATTGTACCAGGACCCCCCTCTCATCACGCGATTGGACCCCTTCGAGGGACCTTGAGGATCCACAACCTGACTGTTGGAGTACTCGCCATTCCGGTCCGCCACCCATTCCAAGACGTTACCGTGCATATCGAAAAAGCCCCAAGGATTGGAAAGATAGAATCCAACCTCTCGGGTGGCATTCACCTCCGATTGGAAATTGGCCTGCGATGATTCTATCGAAGAACCCCAGGCGTAGGCGGTCTTGGTTCCGGCTCGACAGGCATACTCCCATTCCGACTCGGTGGGCAAATCATATCGCCAACCTTCGGGCAACAGGCCCTTTCGGCGATCCAACTGGGTTATTTTTTCGCAAAAGGACCTCGCCTGTTCCCAACTGACTCGCTCGACCGGACGATCCCGTCCCTGGAAAAAGCTTGGGTTATCCCCCATCACCTTTTCCCACTGGCCTTGAGTGACTTCGTATTTTCCCAAATAAAATCCTTTGGAAAGACTCACCTTGTGGGGGGTTTCATTTTCCTTTCTGGACTGCTCATCCTTCGGACTGCCCATTTGAAAGGAGCCAGGCGGGCACCAGATCATTTCCAGTCCAATCGAAGAAACGGTTCTCTCCTTCCCCATCGAAAGAACTCGCATTCCGGCATTCTCTTCCGAATCCTTTCCATCTTGGAAAACGAACGTTTTCACAATCAAGGCAAGCAACAGCAGAGAACCGATGGCGATGGCCAAGCCGGACTTCCAAAAATCCTTGGTGGAGCAATTGCTCGAATGGCTCAGTCCCCGGTCACTCGAATTCGTTTCCGGGATCTTGTTCCCATGCTTAAGGAAATGATTAATGGCTCCCCTGACTTTCTTGGCGTACTGATCCTTGGTCAGTTTGTAACGGAAGATCGCCTGCAGATCTCCCATGCGCAACCTCAAGCCCGGAGGGAGCGTAGACTCCTCCAGATGAACGGCGATAAAGGGCTTGTTCTCGTCCAAAGCCAAGTTGATCTCATTCCTGCAATTGATTGAAGCGGTGGCATTGGGAGAGACGTAGACCAGAAAAACCGAACAACCCAAAACCGCTTTGGCAATTTCCTCGGGCCATTCCGAACTGACTCCAATTCCCTCATCATACCACATCCGATATCCGTCCGCGTGGAGATCTTTGATTTGCTTGAAGACGGTCGTCGAATCCCGATGAGCGTAGCAAACGAAAACGTAGGGTTCCTCTCCCACATAGGCTTCAAAGGGCAAAGCTTCGTCCGTGCGAACGAAATGACCCGCCGCATTCAAGTCAATCCCGGGCAATTCCTCCACTTTCACCCAATCCTCACAACCATCGAACCAAGCGGTATCATCGGGTTTGACGTAACCCGCATTCAGCCAACCCTGCACTTCTTCCAATCGATAAGGACCAACTTGCTCACCTTTTAATTTCAGGTAGAAATCCACCCCATTCTTCTAATCGAAAAAACAGCGGAAAGTAAAGCTCTGGGAAAGGCAAAGGAAGATTTGGAAAATTCTTTGGTGACTCGCAACGCCACAGACGTCTTATTCGATCTATGAAAAACCTAATCTTTCCCATCCTGATCGGCGTGTTCGCATGGTTGCAGGCTTCCCTGTGCGGCAAAGGAGCAAACGTCCTCCTCATTCTGAGCGACGATCACCGATATGACTTCATGAGTTTCATGGACGAAGCTCCCGAGTTCCTCGAAACCCCGAACCTCGATCGTTTGGCGGAGGAAGGAGCGCACCTTGCCAACGCCTTCGTCACCACCTCACTCTGCTCGCCCAGTCGGGCTTCCATTCTAACCGGACAGTACATGAGACATCATCGCGTGGTGGACAACCAGCGACCGGTTCCGGAAGGCACTCGTTTTTTTCCCGAATACCTTCAGGATGCGGGATACCGCACCGGCTACGTCGGCAAATGGCATATGGGCCATGAGGACGATACTCCCCGCAAGGGCTTCGACCACTGGGTCAGTTTCGCCGGTCAGGGAACCTATTTCGACCCGACCTTCAACATCAACGGCAAAAGAAAAGCCTTCAAGGGATACAACGCCGACCTTTTGACCGACCAGGCGGTTGACTGGCTCAAGGAAGTAGGCCCGGCGTCCCAAAAGGGCAAACCCTTCTTTCTGCAAGTCGGATACAAGGCAGTCCACTACCCCTTTCAACCCCCGCCCCGCCATGCCAAGCGTTACGAGGGCAAGAAGATCGACTATCCGGAAACCATGGCCAATACCGAAGAGAATTATCTTTCTCAGTCCCACTGGATTCGTGAACGCAGGTATGGAATTCACGGAATCGATCATATGGAAACGGGTTCCCTCGACAAAGATCCCGTTCCTGACTTTGATGAGCTTTATCACAACTTTTGCGAAACCGTACACGCGCTCGATGAAAATATTGGCCGAATCCTTCGACAATTGGATGAACTCGGGATAGCGGATGATACCCTGATCATTTATCTGGGAGACAATGGCTTTGCCCTCGGTGAACATGGATTTTACGACAAACGCGATGCCTTCGAGGAATCCATCCGCATTCCCATGCTGGCCCGCCATCCCAAGCTGATCAAAGCGGGCACCCGCATTGAAAACATGGCTCTCAACGTTGACCTCGCCCCCACCATTCTTGAGTTCGCCGGGGTTGATCTTCCAACCAACCCGAAGATGGACGGACATTCTTTTCTCGCTCTACTCCAAGGGAAAAAATCAAAGAAGAAATGGCGGGGACATTTCGTTTATGAGTATCACTGGGAATGGAACTTTCCAGCTACCCCGACCACCTTTGCAATCCGTACCGATGAGGAAAAATACGTTTATTACCACGGAGTCTGGGATCGCAACGGATTTTATGATCTTAATTCCGATCCTCATGAACGTCACAATTTAATTCGCGTCCCCGCTTATCAGGAACGTATCCTCGAACTACGGGAACAATTATTCGATGAACTCGATGAAACCGGTGGTCTTTCGATACCGATCCGCCGGCCTAAAAATGAACAATTCTACGACCGGAAACTCCGTCGCTAATTTGTAGCACCATCTTCAATCCGCGATAACCGCCCAAGGTTCAAATAGTATTTCCGGCTAATGATTAAACTATGAACGTGATGCTAAAACTCGGACTCGTCTTGTTGCTTGTGATTTCTCCATTGGGTTTTGCGCAAAAGAATGAGGCACCGGTACCCATGGTTAGTAACGCCTGGGGCAACCTCTATAAATTTCATCAGTCAAGGGCTCACTATCGTAGTGGAAAAACTTATCTCGCCTGGGTGGGACCCAAGAATCATCCTTACGTTTCCGATTACGATCACAAGAGGGAGCTTTGGAATCATCAGCGAGTGGGCACAAATCGGATCTCCCCGCATGACTACCACGGCAACCCCTCCCTATTGATTGACCAAGAAGGGTTCTTGCACGTCTTTTACGGAGGCCACAACAGGCACATGCGATACAGTAGATCAGAAAAACCTTTAACCAACGGTGACTGGCGGGATTACTCCTCGCGCATTCCATACACCGACAGCACCTACCCTCAACTTTTCGAGATGTCCGACGGTACGATTTATTGTTTTTACCGCAGGAAAACTCATCGGGGAAACTGGTCCTACGCAACCAGTGAGGATCATGGCGAAACATGGTCTAAGGAGATACACGTACTCGATGGAAAATCTCCTCCAGGAAACGGTTGGTACGCGTCCTTCGCGAAAGATCCCAATAGGGATCATCTTCATCTCTTATTTCTATGGCATGCCTCCAAGGACGATCTGCCGCACAGCCGGAGGAACTTGTACTACCTTCAAATGGACCATTCGAACGGGAAATGGAAGTCCATGAAAAATGAAGTGGTCAGGACTCCAATATCCTTTCAAGAAGCCAATGAAAAACTAATGATATTCGACTCCAAAAACAAATACAGCTCAATACCGCAGCTTTGGCTTACAAGAGATGGTCGCCCTTTGGGACTCAATCGGATCAGCGACAGGGACGGAGTTGATACGCGACACCTGCACGTTTGGACGGGTGAATCTTGGCGCACCCAAAAGGTCCCCATCGACGTCATATTAAAACCAAACGCCAATGAATGGGTGGGCTTTCGCTCCAGGGACGGAATAGTCCGGAAGTTTACAAGCATTGATGAAGGCGCCCACTGGACCCAAGGTGAAATTATTTTGAGAACCGGGGGGGAGCAAAACTTAAACGCTCTGTTTGCGGATGCTCACCCGGATGCCGTCCTGTTGATTACGGACAAAGTTGATGCAAAGCGGATCCCCGGAGAACAACGATTATGGGTTTGGGGGAAATCCGGATTTTTAAAGTAAAACGAAAGGAGCTAGTTGTTGTCCGGAAGTTCCAGTATTGTGATATTCTTAAACTTCACGGGGGCTCCATGCCCGCAAAAACAGATGTGTCCACTTCGCCTCTGAGCCCCCTTGTGTTTGGGCTTGGCCTTATTGATTTCATCCAAATTCGCATTTAAGATTTCCGTGCCATTCAAAACCACTTTTACGATCGGGCCATCCACGGTGACCTTTTGGCGATTCCACTCACCGACGGGTTTCAAGAATCCACGCTTTGCCGCTTTAAGAGTGTAGAGCGAACCGTGATACTGATAGTCCTTAAGTTTGGCATATCGTTTGTGAGAGTTGTCTAAAATCTGCAACTCCATCCCCTTGTAGGCGGCATCCCCGGAACCGGAATAATGAATGCCCAACCCATTGTTTCCGCCGGGCGGCAAGAGAAACTCAAATTCGAAAACGTAATTGGAATACTGCTTTTCGGTGACTAGATTTCCACCCTTGCAGACAATCGCTCCATCCTCGACCACATAGTTGGCTTTTTTCCAACCGGTCAGATCCTTTCCATTGAATAGTGAAATGGGTTTGGACCCGAAAAGAGTGGAGACGAGGAGAGTGAAAAACAAAGAAAGCGGAAAAGGTTTCATGGCCGTATGTTTTGCAAAAGCCGGCAACTAGGCAAGAATATCCGTGATCACATGACCGTGAACGTCCGTCAACCTTCGGTCGATCGAATTGTGACGCACCGATAATCGCTCGTGATCAAAACCCAGTTGATGCAGCATGGTGGCATAAGTATCGTAAACTAAAGTCGGGTTCTTGCGGTCTAGGGGTTTGTATCCCCATTGATCACTTTCACCATGGGTCACCCCACCCTTAAACCCGCCACCGGCAAACCAATTGGTGAAGACGAAAGGGTTATGATCACGCCCCTTGCTTCCCTGACTGCTTGGCATCCTGCCAAACTCGGTCGTCCAGTGAATGATCGTATCCTCGAGCAAGCCGCGTTGTTTCAAATCCTTGATCAGGGCTGCCGTACCTCGCGCCATACCCATGGCAAGGGATGGATGATCACGGGTCATGTCCTCGTGACTGTCCCAGTTTCTGCGGGGAAACCCATTATCATTACCGCTCCATACCTGAACGAAACGAACACCCCGTTCAATCAGTCTTCTCGCAATCAGGCATTTCCTGCCAAAGTATTCGGTTTCCTCTTCGGGGTTAATCTCCTTTGGATACTCCTTTTTCGTATTTTCCAAACCATACATTTTCATTATGTGTTTGGGCTCCTTGGAAAGATCGAGGGCATCGGTGGCCGACAACTGTAATCGGGCCGCCAATTCATAACTGCGGATGCGGGAATCAAGCCGTGGATCAAGCGGGCGCTTTTGCTGGTGCATCCTGTTTATTCGATTGATCAGATCAATGCCATCGCCGTGACTCTTGTCGGTCACGAAACCGGCCTGTGGATGCAGATCTTCAATCGGGTTGGCCCGCTGTGGAAAAATCGTAGTCCCTTGCGTGTGGGTTGGCAGGAAGGCGCTCCCCCAGTTTTTCGGACCATTGGAAGCAAACCCTCGATGATCGGGTAACACCACAAAAGTCGGCAAGTCGTCGTTTTCCGAACCCAAGGCATAACTTACCCAGGATCCCGCTCCGGGAAAACCGGGCAACTGAAAACCCG
>MDTE01089789.1_pt1 | contig 15354 bp, 14 predicted proteins | sample 811231 | NCBI WGS metagenome assembly MDTE01 (sample SAMN05326651, study PRJNA326480) | marine metagenome | isolation source: seawater | place: Indian Ocean: Red Sea | collected 2010 | reverse complement strand
CCCTAAACTCATTCCTAAAAATAATGACAGTAGGAAGAGGACATCTAGTGACTCCCAAGTATCTCTGACCCCTGATCTGTAGCAATCGGTTATAAGTTTAGGATTCAATTTCTTCAGTGCGTTTAATAAGCGACCATAAATACCCGATATGAAGGCTATTGTCCCACCGGAAACCCCAGGTAATACCTCGGCTATTCCCATCATCAGACCTATACAAATATATCTCATAGTTTACCACTCAGAAGCGGGACAAAGTTGACGCGTTCTACAACCTCAATCTCAAATTCTGCCTTTGTCCGTGTCACTACAACCAACTCCTGTAAATCCTCACTACCTAGTGGTAAAACCATTTTCCCACCAACGACCAACTGTTCTACGAGTACTTCTGGAATATGCGTGGGAGATGCAGTTAAGATAATTCCGTCGTAAGGCCCGTGGCTCGGCCAACCCCTCAGACCGTCAGAATGATACGGATGAATGTTGCGTAAACCTAACATTTTAAATTTTAGGGCTGCCCGTTCTAACATCCCTGATATTCTCTCAACGGTATAAACTTTACCTATTAATTTAGCCAAGACGCAGGCCTGATAGCCAGACCCTGTTCCTATCTCCAAAACACTGGAGACAGATTCCTTGCGAAGTAACAACTCCGTCATTCTTGCAACAATATATGGTCGCGATATCGTTTGGTTAAATCCGATAGGCAGCGCTGTATCCTCATAAGCTCGATGCGCAAGCGCCTCGTCGACAAAGAGGTGTCGTGGTAAAGTACCGATAACGTCGAGTAACTTCTCATCTTGAATACCTTGCCCTCGCAAACGCTCTAGCAATCGATTTCTAGTTCTTTGCGAAGTCATGCCAATACCAGAGAGATCCTTAATCAAAATCCTCTCTTCCTCTTAAATCTTCTATTTCAACCAATTCTCTTAATAAACTCGTAGCAAAACTGCCCGGCGGTAGTCTAAATGATAGGAGAAGGAAGTCTTGTTGGAAGCACCAGCGAAAACATAAAGGTCTTACCACTGTGACCCTTCTATCCGCTCTTACGCGCAACCGTCGCAATCTGTCGACATAAAATAAAGAATCCCTCGACAGGATACTTTCGCCAACTTGAGGATCTCTCGAACGCCCAAACAGAGGGCCATACTCTGGCATGCTTCCACAGTTCAAAAAAGAACTCAGGCACTCATTGAATAAATGAGCACGCATAGCTGAAATGAGCATACCTTGTTCACCCACACGCTCTTCCGCTTGTCGCAAGAAACATTTTGCTCGAGCAAGATTGTCCCTTCCGAATCTTTGAACGCCAAAGTAGTTTGGGAAACCATTATCGCGAATAACCTTCAGCCGACCACGGAGAAGTAGTTCTTTTGAGGAGATCTGGCTAACTTTAATAGCAAAATCATTGCCTCTTAAGTCACCTCTCCGCAGCTTGCGAAAATGTCTCTCAACACTCAATACTTCCACTCCCTCTATAGAAAGCTTCTCCCAGCTAGGTTCAGCATTAGGAAGATAGCAACTAAACCACTGTTCGGTTAGAGCATGTCTGTCCTTTCTCCCCGCATAACCAATATCTACCGGTCTTAAATCACAAAATTCCGCCAACTGCTGTGCCACCCAATGCGTATTAGCGTGCCGTTTCCTAATCTTAAGATATACGTGCTCACCCCTACCAAACGGAACTTCCAATGGAATTTCCTTAACAACGAAGTCGTTTGCTGAGCATTTGATAAACCCGTGAAGATTAAGCGGTGGGTACATAAGGGCAAGATTCATTCCGAAACCATTATTCAGCACTGATCCACCAAAACAACTGCTATTGCGCCAAGACCTTCCCCCCTACCTACAAAACCCATTCCCTCTGTAGTTGTAGCTTTTATACTCACCTTGTCGAGCGAGACATCTAAGATATCTGATATAACCTGACGCATAGGACCAATATAAGCAGCGATCTTCGGCTTTTCTGCAATCAGAGTAAGGTCCACATTGCAGACAACATAATTATTCTCCGAAACAAGCGCCATGGTCGATTCTAGTAATTTGGCACTATTTATCCCCGCAAAGTTCGCATCAGTATCTGAGAAATGAAGACCAATATCTCCCAACGCTAATGAACCCAAAAGAGCATCACAAAGAGAGTGCAGTAGCACGTCTCCGTCAGAATGAGCCTCGACGCTTTGATCACATGGAACTTCTATCCCACCAAGAGCAACATTAAAAGCACCCACCTCACCATAAAAACGATGAGCATCAAAACCCTGACCTATTCGCACGTTATCTTCTCAAAATAATACCGAGCCAGTTCCAGATCATCTTGCTCCGTGATTTTGATATTATCAAGATGACCTTTCAATACGAGCGGTTTAAGACCTAGGAACTCGATTGCTTGCGATTCATCGACAAGCTTAAGTTTCCGTTCTATTGCCTTGCTGAGAGCATCAAACAAGAATTGGTAACGAAAGATCTGAGGTGTTTGCGCCTGCCAAACGCCCTCGCGATCAATGGTCTCAACTTTTACACCTGACACTTTCTTTAACGACTGGGATACAGGAATTGCTAAGAATCCACCAATATCATGATCCTTAACGGCATCAGCCAAAAGCAAAACATCATTGGTACGCACACAAGGTCTCACTGCATCGTGTACCATTACAAAATCCCGATTATTGACATCGAGTTTCGATAAACCATTAAGAACAGAAATAGCACGCTCATCACCACCCACTACAACATCACAGGCCTCGACAATATCAATAAATTTGTAGCGATTATCGCGGGGAGAAACCACTAATACTACCCGATCTGGTTTAAGCGAAAGAATCTTTTCCAGCGTAATCTGAAGGATCGGTTTCCCGAGAACAGTCATATACTGCTTGGGGAAACCTTTGGTTAGCATACGCTTTCCGACGCCCGCTGCAGGAATCACAACACTAATACCAGCTAAAGATTCAAGAGAGCCCATACCCGCCGAGTCTTAATCGTCAACCAGCAGAAAGAAGGTCTCATTTTTTTTTATTAAACCGAAATCACTTCGAGCTTTTTCTTCGATTGAATCCAAACCAACTCGCAGATCTTTTATGTCCTCCTTCAAGAGCATATTGGTGTGCGCAATATTAAGATTGATTATACGCATCTTATCGACCCGATCTTTCAGACTTTCGACGTGTGCAAAGCTACCTTCTCCAATCCATAATCGATATTGAAGAGATAATATCAGGGCTAACGTAAAAAGGAGAACGAACTTTTTCATTTTCCGAACTCCTTTGAACCTCTGAAGGGGGCAGAACACTTTTCTTCAATTCGAAGTAGTCTGTTGTACTTTGCGACTCGATCAGAACGACATAGAGATCCCGTTTTTATCTGGCCAACTGACGTTGCAACCGCTAAGTCCGCAATGGTGGTATCCTCTGTTTCTCCGGAGCGATGCGATATCACAGATGTATAGCCGGCTTGACGGGAAATTGAAATTGCCTCAAGAGTTTCGCTTAATGTTCCTATTTGATTTAACTTAATTAAAATAGAGTTTGCAGCACCAGCCGCTATCCCTTTCTTTAAGATCTCTGGATTTGTTACAAACAGATCATCACCAACAAGCTGTACCTTATGCCCCAACTTTTTCGTTAAAATTGACCATCCTTCCCAGTCACTTTCGTCTAAACCATCCTCTATAGATATGATAGGATACTGCTCGACAAGAGAACTAAGGTAATCACCGAATTCACGCGAACTAAAGTACTTTCCCTCTCCCGTTAACGAATAAACACCAGAAGCGAAAAATTCTGAAGCCGCACAATCAAGCGCAAGGTAAACATCTTTCCCTGGCTCATAGCCAGCTCTGATTATAGCTTGCATTATAATCTCTAAGGCAGACTCATTGCTTGGGAGATTAGGAGCAAACCCACCTTCATCTCCAACACTGGTTTCTAATCCCTGTTCTTGCAGAATCCCCCTAAGCGCGTGAAAAATCTCTGCTCCGCATCTCAACGCCTCAGCAAAGGTTGGTGATGTTACGGGTAAAACCATAAATTCTTGAATATCAATGTTATTATCGGCGTGCTCACCGCCATTCAGGATATTCATCATCGGAACAGGCATACTGAACCTTCCGCCGCTCCCATCTAGCTCAGCCAACCACTCATACAGCTCGATATTTTGGCAATTTGCACTAGCCTTTGCAGCCGCCAAGGATACTGCGAGCATCGCATTAGCACCCAGATTTCCCTTGTTCTCGGTATCGTCAAGATCACACATTAGTTGGTCAAGCTCTACCTGATCTTCTACATTTCTACCAAGTAAAAGGTCTCGTATTCTGGTATTTACGTTCAAAACCGCAGACAATACTCCCTTACCGTTATAACGTTGTATGTCACCATCTCTTAGTTCTAGGGCTTCCCGCGAGCCCGTCGACGCCCCTGACGGTACACATGCCGAGCCTCTGTCACCACTCGCAAGCACTACATCTGCCTCAAGAGTAGGATTTCCTCTTGAGTCAAGAATTTCCCTCGCTCGAATATCAATAATTTCAGTCACGAAGACAGCCCTCAGTTTTTACAAGATTATCAATGGTTTTAAGCAGTCTTAGCAAATCCCGCATACCACTTAACGGCCATGAGTTTGGGCCATCGCTTAGAGCCTCATCTGGTCTGGGGTGCGTCTCCATGAACAGACCATTAACCCCAACCGCAAGTGCGGCTCTGGCCAGAACAGGCACCATCGACCTTTCACCACCAGACTGCTGTCCTTGCGACCCGGGCAACTGAACACTGTGTGTGGCATCAAAAACAACTGGACATCCAGTTTCGCGCAGAATAGCGAGTGAGCGCATATCTGACACAAGGTTGTTATACCCAAAACTGACACCGCGCTCACAGACCATGATTTTATCATTTCCTGTAGCCTTGGCTTTTTCTACAACAAACTTCATATCCGATGGCGCGGAAAACTGAGCTTTTTTTATATTCACTGGTAGCCCCAAAGATGCAACATTCTGTATAAAGTTTGTCTGACGACATAAAAAAGCAGGTGTCTGCAAAACAGATACGACTTCTGCCACTTCATCTAACGGGGTATCTTCATGAACATCAGTTAAGACAGGTACGCCAATCTCTTTTTTAACCCGTTCCAAAATCATTAACCCTTTCTCAATACCAGGACCCCGATAACTTTCATGACTAGTTCGATTTGCTTTGTCAAAGGAAGATTTATAAACAAAATGGATATCAAGGTCCTCACAAATTTCTTTTAGCATTCCAGCAGTATCCATGGCTAACTCCATAGATTCAATGACGCAAGTACCTGCGATCAGGAAAAAGGGAGAAATATCATTTACCTCAAAGTCACAGAGATTCATAATTACCTCAACGGGCACTTTATTAAACTATTTTTACACAAAATGAACTAACACGAGAACTAAGCCGTCTCTCATTTTTTGTTTGCTGCTTGAATAAAGCTTTTAAATAATGGATGTCCTTGCCTCGGTGTCGAGGTAAATTCTGGGTGAAACTGACATGCGACAAACCAGGGATGATTCTTAAGCTCAATAACTTCTACTAACGAATCATCATGGGAACGACCTGCCACTCTCAACCCCGCCTGCTCCAGCGCCCTCACATAACCAGCATTTACCTCATATCTATGACGATGCCTCTCCCTTACCTGAGACTCACCGTATATTTGAAAGGTCAAAGAATCACTCGTCAGCTTACATTCTTGCTCCCCCATACGCATGGTGCCTCCAAGGTCAGAATCTAGATCTCTTGATATTCGATTGCCATGTGCATCCGTCCATTCTGTGATGAGGGCAATTACTGGATGCGGAGTTTGAGGGTTCACTTCGGTTGAATTAGCAAGCTCCAAATTTGCCACATTGCGGGCGATATCTATAATTGCAGCATGAAGACCATAACAAATTCCCAGATACGGAATGGCATTCTCTCTAGAATATCTTGCAGCCGAAATTTTCCCTTCAAATCCCCGCTGACCAAAGCCTCCTGGCACCAAAATCGCATCCGCCCCACTTAAGAGAGAGACCCCCTTTTCTTCAATCTCTTCGGCGTCCAAAAATTCTATATTCACTTTCGTACGCGTATGAATACCTGCATGAATAATAGCCTCGTTCAGTGACTTATACGCATCCATCAGATCCATATACTTACCTACCATTTTTAAAGTAATCGCAGATTTTGGGTGCATCTGAGCTTCCACAACTGCATGCCAGTCACTTAAATCTGCCGGAGCGCACTGAAGCTTCAACTTATCTAATACAATCTGATCTAACCCCTGCTCGTGCAGCAATTCTGGCACCTTGTATATCGTGGGAGTATCAACTAAAGAGATTACCGCGCCTGGCTCGACATTCGTAAAGAGCGCTATTTTGTCAAACGCGTTTTTTGAGATTTGGTGATCCGACCTAATGATTAGGATATCAGGCTGGAGTCCTACAGACCTAAGCTCTTTCACAGAATGCTGTGTAGGTTTCGTTTTAGTCTCTCCAGCAGTTGGAATATAAGGAACTAATGTAAGATGAAGCAACAGGGCACGCCGTGAGCCAAGCTCGAAACGTAAATGGCGAACAGCTTCAAGGAATGGCTGAGACTCGATGTCTCCGACCGTGCCACCAACTTCCACGATAGCTAAATCAAATCCCTCAGCACTTTGGTTGATGCGCATCTTAATCTCATCAGTGATATGCGGAATCACCTGAATCGTGGCGCCAAGATAGTCTCCACGCCTTTCTTTGGCAATCACATCTGCATATATTCTCCCAGTAGTGAAATTGTTGTTTCGCGTCATAGTCGACTGCAAAAAACGCTCATACTGTCCGAGATCTAGATCAGTTTCTGTTCCATCTGCCGTAACGAAGACCTCTCCATGTTGAAGCGGACTCATAGTTCCAGGGTCGACATTAATATATGGATCCATTTTCAACATCGAGACCTTGAGTCCCCGAGCTTCTAAAACTGCGCCAAGTGAGGCTGCAGTTATCCCCTTCCCCAAGGAGGATACCACACCACCAGTAACAAAAATAAAACGCGTCATTGAAGTCCCATCGGGCTAATGCAGGCCATGAAGAAAGACCAAGATGGGGTTAAAGATTAACACCTCAGACCACAAGCCTCAACGCAAAAAGCGTTTTCAAAAAAAAAATTATTAAGCACTATCAAACCAAAACAATAGACCGTCCTCACGAGATTTAGCCTTCTGGTCTGAGACCACAATCGGGAGGGTGCTCCAAGAAGTAATACCCGGTATCGCAACCAGAGTGTCACCAAGGTAAATTAGTGGGAGTCTATCTCGCACCCAAGGGGGCACGCCTAATTCTTGTAAAACCTTCTTTAAAGTCTTTGTTTTACCATCAATTCTTATAATTTCACCTCCTTCTCGAAATTTGATGAATAACTTCTGATCAATTCCGGGAGATCTAAGACCACCCCCTTTTTCTTGCACTGTTCTTAAATTTCCGCCTGCTAATTTTAGAGACGATGAAGAATCAAAATTGATCGGATCTTTTGGCGCGATAAAAACATTTTTAGTTTCAAGAACTAAGTTGTCTTTGAACCTTCTAATCTCGCATCCACTCCACGATATACAGGGTTCAGAATCAGGTTTTGCCATCAAGACATCGGTATATAAAGCTCTCAGAACACCGGATGAGGGCTGAGGGAAACCCCCTTTCGCAATCCAGTGCCGAAGTAAAGAATCTCTTCTTGAATCCGTTAACTTAAGGACCTCAGACGAACTGAGACCCCATCGTGATTGACAATCAATGAGATCATTCTCAGCGATATTCTCGATTAATTGGCGTAATCCGTCGTCTCTTCCCACACCTTTGAGGATTGCTGTGCGAAAGTTTGGCCATCGCGCCTCAATCATTGGTATCAAACTATGCCGCAAGTAACCTCTATCGAAAGTTTGGTCCAGATTACTTGGATCATCTATCCATCTCAGACCCTTCATTTTGCAATACTCGAGAATACGCTTTCGAGAAACACCTAAAAGTGGCCTAAATAATTTAGCTTTCCCTAACTTTCGAACTCGCGGCATAGCGATGATGCCTGGTATCGAAGTCCCTCGAAACAAATTGAATAATACCGTCTCAATCTGGTCATCGGCATGGTGCGCAAGCAGGAGTAACTCATTGTCTTGTAGAACCTTCTCAAATATCTCATATCTAGCCTTCCGAGCATTCTCTTCAAGACTACCCTCGATTTCGACTTTAACTTTAAAGCTTTCAAACGTAATACCGAGTTTTTCGCTATGCTGGCGACACAACTGCTCCCATTTGTCAGCATCTGCATGGAGCCCATGATTAATGTGCAATGCTGATATCGAATTATCCAGCGCTGCGGCGAGAGAGAGGAGACAAAGAGAATCGGCTCCGCCACTGAAGGCCACTATCGTCCTTCGCGAGGCTTTTAGATAAGATTGTATTTCGTCTTCACGCCAGAGTTCCTCTAATGATTTCATCAGAGACGACCGTATCCTAATAATCTAAATTTACTCGTCGAGAACCATATCGATTCCGCAGATCATGCATCAGCTCATCAGAAGGCCGAACACGCCATTTATCGCCGAAAACTACCTCTGCACTCGCCTCAGAGCAACAATACTTAACTACTATAGGACATCCTTGACCATTTAAATCCTTGAAGGGCGTTAGGATAGCGGCAAGCTCCTCAGAAAAATCTGGTTCAAGACTAGACTGCTCAATATTCAATTTTAACTTTTTTACCAAGCGCACACGAGCCTGCTCTATACTTTGAACATTAGTAGCTCGCATTTTTAAATTATCCGAGAATTCGTCCACGACAGGGTTTCCAGTGACCATGACTACAGCATCCTTCTGCAATAAATCGTAATTCTTCTCATAAAGCTCGGCATAAACGCTAACTTCAATACGACCCGACTTATCGTCAAGCGTGAGAAAAGCTATGTTCTCCCCTCTCCTACTCTTTACAACACGGAAACCGACGACCAATCCCACAATAGTTTGATCTTCGGTACCTCCGCGTAAATTTGAGATACTGGACTGCGCTAGAACATCTATCTCCTGTCCGTATATATCCAAGGGATGCGCGCTTAAATAAAAACCTAAAGTTTCTTTCTCTTTTGTTAATCGATTTTTAAGGGAGAGACTTGGCGCTGAATCAGCATGTCTGTAAGGACCATTTTTCTCAGATACTAACATCATATCCTCTCCGAAAAGGTCTCTTAGTCCACTGTCTATGTTACGTGCTTTTTGTTCCGCGAGCCTCAAGGCATCCTCCTGGTTGGCGAGAAGTAACGCTCTACTTCTATCAATGTCTTGAGAAAAAAGCACCAACTCATCCAAGGCGCCGCTACCTATTAATGCTTCAAGCGCGCGGCGATTTACCCTTAAAACGCTGACGCGTTCACAAAACTCGTATAGATCTGAAAAGACTCCCGCCCTCTCACGCTCCTTAACAATAGCATCGACAGGACCCTCACCTAGGCCCTTTATAGCTCCCAATCCATAGTTAATCTCAGAATTATTTTTAGCAGTGAAACGGAAATTTCCATCATTAATACTTGGCGGATTTATCTTCAACCCCATCAGGTTTACTTCCTCTATATTGATAACCACCTTATCAGTATTCTGCATATCCGCAGAGAGCACAGAGGCCATAAAATCTGTGGGATAATAATGTTTCAACCAAGCAGTTTGATAGGCAACGAGCGCGTACCCAACAGAATGAGGCTTGTTAAAGCCATACCCCGCGAATCGTTCCATCAGGTCAAAAATTTGGGCGGAGTGATCCTTATCTACTCCATTTTTTAAGGCGCCTTCTATAAAGATTTCTCGCTGGGTCGCCATTTCTTCAGGCTTCTTCTTTCCCATAGCCTTACGAAGAATGTCTGCCTCTGCTAGTGAGTATCCCGCCAGGACCTGAGCAATCTGCATGACTTGCTCTTGGTATAACATCACCCCGTAAGTCCCTTCAAGAACTCCCTCCAGGCTAGGATGAAGATAATCTACAGGTTCGATACCATGCTTACGCTTAACAAAATCGTCGGCCAATTGCATCGGACCAGGCCGATAAAGTGCAACTAATGCTACGATGTCAGTAAACCGATTAGGCTTTACTTTCTTGAGCATATCCTTCATCCCTCTAGATTCGAGCTGAAAAATAGCGGTTGTTTTCCCTTCCTGGAGATCTTCGTAGACCGAACGATCTTCAAGAGAAATAGAATGAATATCAATAACCTGGTTACCTTCTAAAATCTGAGTAGCGTTTATACTCTTAAGAGCACAATCTATGATGGTCAATGTACGAAGTCCAAGAAAGTCAAACTTTACAAGTCCAACCTGCTCAACATCCAACATATCGAATTGTGTCATCATATTGTTACCTGTTGCATCGCAATAAACAGGCGTGAAGTCAGTCAAGCATGTTGGTGCAATGACAACTCCACCAGCGTGCTTACCAATATTTCGCGTCAAGCCCTCTAATCTAAAAGCCATTTCCATTATTTCTTCTGCTTCATCGTTATTGGTCACGAAATCAACAAGTACTGGTTCATCCTGCATAGCTTTTTTGAGAGTCATCCCAGGTTCAAACGGAATCATTTTTGATAAACGATCTGCTAACCCATACGGTTTCCCTTGAACTCTCGCGACGTCACGAACAACCGCTTTAGCAGCCATAGTGCCGAAGGTAATGATTTGGGAAACAGCATCTCTCCCATAGAGCTCTGATACATGCTGGATAACTCGGTCACGGCCATCTATACAGAAGTCAATATCGAAATCAGGTAACGAAACCCGCTCTGGATTGAGAAATCTTTCAAATAAAAGATCAAACTCTATGGGATCTATGTCAGTGATCAAGAGTGAGTATGCTACAAGAGATCCAGCACCAGATCCTCGACCTGGACCAACGGGGATATCATGATCCTTAGCCCACTGAATAAATTCCATAACGATAAGAAAGTACCCTGCAAAACCCATCTTATTAATCACTGACAACTCATAATCTAAGCGTTCGAAATATATAGTCCGATCAACAGACTGGTTCCGTAAACAAAGTCTTTGCTGCAGTCCAGACTTGGCCACTTCAACTAGGTATGTCTCTGCCGAATAACCGTCCGGAACCGGATAGGCGGGCATATAATTATTGCCTAAATCTAAATCTACATTACAACGCCGGGCAATTTCGATAGTGTTTTCAATTGCCTCAGGAATATCCGCGAACAGCTTGACCATCTGCTCTGAGGTCTTCAAATACTGTTCTTGGCTGTACCTCTTCTCTCTACGGGGATCATTAAGTGTTGTCCCTTCGTGAATACAAACTCTAGCTTCATGAGCTTCATATTCCTCTTCAGTAAGAAACCGCACTTGGTTAGTGGCAACGACGGGACAATCGAGTGCTAATGCCAAGTCAACTGCGGCCGCGTTATACTCTTCCTCCCCTTCACGACCAGTACGATGAAGCTCTAAATAGTAAGCATTTGGAAAAATCTCCATCCACTCTCTAACTAATCTGGCCGCATACTCATTTTTCCTTCCAAGCAAAGCACGCCCTACGTCACCGTCTTTACCTACAGACAAAGCAAGAAGGCCCTTGGAATACTGAGGAATCCAGTCTCTTTTAAGGTGCAGATATTGATCCCCCTTACCTTCGATATATATTTTTGATATGAGCTGACTTAAGTTTTTGTAACCCGTATCGTTGAGCGCGAACAGTACAAGGGGAGTTGGGGAATCAGTTACTTCCTTTGATGTAACCATAACATCTACCGAAACTAAGGGCTTAACTCCCAGTTCCTGAGCCGCCTTATAGAACTTAACTAAAGCAAACAAGTTATTATCATCATTAACAGCAATTGCGGGCATGCTATTTTTCACAACAGCCTCGATAAGGGGGTTAATTCTTACAGTCCCATCACGAATAGAATATTCGGAGTGGACGCGAAGATGTATAAACGAAGCGGGCATTGAGGTTGGAGACAATTCCTTTATTATTCTTGTCAGGAGAAAGCAAGTGTATAAAAAGCTTACGTATGTCGAAAGAATTATTTATTCAATCGCAATAAATGCGTTCAAATCCGTGTTTCAGAGAAACTTGCATTTCCTAAACCACCTCATTTGATAGTTCCCTTTAATGAGTTTTCGATAATATTAGGAGAGCATGTAACGCCCAGAGGCATCGCCCGTGTCAAGTCCATCTCCCACAAACTACTTCCAGCAACTTGACCTCCTGAGATTGCTATAGAAACACTCTCAGACTTAAAGACTTCGTTCAATTTTTCCCTGACAATTGCGAAAAAAGAGTGGCCCCTTTTTCCCGAGAGGTGAGTAGATAGTGATTTCATAACTACCTGCAATACTCATCGACGAACTAAAGCACAATTAAAGGAGAAACGTTGTCCTATCTGGTTAACTAAGGTACAGACCACTGCCATAGAGACATGCCTGCATCGTGCTATTCTCACAAATTTCGATCCAACCTATCTACTCGCGTCTATTCAGGATAGTGAGACGAATAACTGAATGTTCTTCCCTAAGATCGATCCCCTCGGATACAACCTCGAAATCCTCGGGTGATGCGTTTGCAATACCTCTTTCTGAGATCCTCGCAACTAGCTGCACTAAATCGAAATCATTCAAACTCATACCTTCCATCATAACCTGTTCTGAAGTTAAGGTTACCAAGGCAGGCAATTGCCCAATAGTCAATCTCTCTAGTGCCAACGGGATTTGTGAACCCTCATACGGTCTAGCATAAACATAAACAGTAGCGGATGAGTCGACTTCTATCTCTGTCCCTACTTCCACAAGAGCTTTTAAACTACGATAATTAGCAGGGGTCGCCTTTGGTCCGTTATATAAGTCAGTATTACTATCAGACAGGTCTGACAAAGCCTGCTTTATCAGGTCTGCTCGCGGACCTCCAGCATTGACTAAAGCTTGTTGGAGCAGAGAACTAGCTTTATTTGAATCTCCCTGCCTAAAGGCATCAATGGCACTCAACTCAAGCATCTCAATATTATTTGGAGCTAGTTCCAAGGCTTTTTTTATAGAGGACCTGACCCGCGGAGTAAAAGTTTGTCGATCTAATAAGAAGAGTGCTCCTGCCAAACGCTCAGCGAGAACTGGGTCCGAAGGAAAACGTTCCACTAGATATTGAAACTCCCTTACAGCCTTGTCATATTCAGATAAACTTTGCCAAGATCGGGCTAGAAGGAAGCGTGTATCATGATTATCTGGTGTTTCCTTCAACCTACGCTCGAGCTTTTCTAAAGTTACTCGGATATCTGCAGTGTCATGCGGTGATGATCGATGCAGCTCCTTGAATAATACGAGATCGTTTAAAGAACCAATTGATAATCCAAAGTCCGCGTAAATAAAAATACTTAAGATTACAGTGATTGCCGCTGCGAAAAAGGGAAGGCGAGAAGCAGAGGGTCTCATACTCATGTCAGTACTCGAATCAGAGACTAGTGCTAACTGGAGCTCCTCCCCCAACTCTCGAAACTCTGTCGTACTAATTTCTCCTTGCTTCAAACTATCTTCAAGCTCAGCCAGTCGATTATGGAAAAAGTCCATATTTAGGTTATTCCTGTTACGAGCCTTTGTTTGGCCTCGAGCATACAAAGGCCAAATGATGAAAGAGACGGCGAGGATACATAGCATCGATGCCCCTGACCAAAAAAAAAGCATTAATCTAAATCCTTGGCGTACGCCCTTAAAATTGCCGCCAGTTCTTCTCTATCCACCTCCTCTCGGTTGGACATTCTTCGATTTTTGATGATACGCAGGAAGATCAAGATGGCCGCTAAAAAAAACAAAAGTGGGCCGAACCACAAAAATATGGTTCCCATATGAAGTCTCGGGGTATAAAGCACAAAATCACCATATCGCTCATACATAAAGGATAAGATTTCATTGTCTGATTTCCCATCCATCAAAAGACGACGCACCTCCCTTCTTAAATCTCGCGCAATCATCGCGTCTGATCCAGCCAAGTTGGTATTAAGGCACTGAGGACAACGCAATTCTCCAATCAAAGCCTGGTGGCGAAGTTGCATTTGCTTATCAGGAAAATCGTGAGCGTCAATAGACGCCACGCAGGCAGACGCGAATAATAAGAGGATACAACCATAGGTTATATTCATCATACAGATTTACCTCTCAGAAGGTTAATAATAGGATAGAGTTTTTCCGCCCACACCTCTTCCGTCACCACACCAATATGACGGTACCGAATAATTCCAGACTCATCGATAATGAAAGTTTCAGGCGCGCCATAGACTCCCAAATCGATTGCCAAAGTACCATTATTATCCCGAACATGAAAAGAATATGGGTCTCCGTGACGATCCAACCAAGCGAGCGCTTTTTGCAGATCGTCATTATAATTTATGCCTACAATGGTAACGCCACCTTGAGCTATTCTCGTGAGTACAGGATGCTCAATAAGGCAATTAACACACCATGTGGCCCACACGTTTACTAAGGAAACGTCTCCTAACAAGTCATGCGCATTTCGGATTCGGGAGCTGCTATGCAGGTCCTCTAAATTAAATTCTGGAAAGGGCTTATCGAGCAGTTGAGACGGGAGCAAACTTGGATCTTCTAGAGAAAAGCTGCGCCAGAGCAAGGCGGCTAAAGAGAAAAATAACAATAGCGGAATGATTAAGCTTTTATTTTTAATCACTGGCAACCGAGACCACATTGCATTATTTCTGCTCTATTAATACTTCTAAATTTTGAGAAAGTTTGCGAGATCATCCCTTCTCGACTTTCGGTAACGTTTATCACCAACCGCGACCATGCCGCCCAATGCGGATAATAAGCCCCCAATCCAAATCCAACGAACAAAGGGTTTAATCTGAATTCGTACACCCCAAGCAGATTGCGTGAGTGGCTCGCCAAGGGCAACATATAGATCACGAAACAGACCAGGATCGATGTCAGCCTCAGTCATAATACTCCCTCGTGCACTGTAAAAACGTTTTTCCGGAAATAAAGAAATCACCTCTTCTCCATCGCGAGTTACGACTATCTCTGCTTGATCAGATGTGAAATTTGGCCCGCTAATCTTTCGGGTTTCGACAAATTTGAACTGGTACCCTGCAAGTTCAATTTCATCGCCAGGGGCCATTCGCAAATCCCTCTCGACACTATAATACACGGTACAGCTAATACCGATCATCATAACAACCATCCCTAAATGGCCAAGTAGCATCCCGTAATAGCTGAGAGGCTGCGCGAGCAAATAATTCCACTTCCAGCGTTTTCTGTTGACTCTATGGAGAACATTGTCCAACAAATTAGCTAATATCCAAAACGCAATAGTAGTGGTTAGAAGAACGTAGCTTTTAAATGTTGCT
>MDTE01071531.1_pt1 | contig 15354 bp, 15 predicted proteins | sample 811231 | NCBI WGS metagenome assembly MDTE01 (sample SAMN05326651, study PRJNA326480) | marine metagenome | isolation source: seawater | place: Indian Ocean: Red Sea | collected 2010 | reverse complement strand
TCAATTCTAAAGTAACTAAAAACCCATCAGTAATTTTTACATCAAATGGAATACTCCCTCATTCTAATCAAACACGATACATTGCTGAATGTGTTTCTAATGGATGCAAATTAATAATCGCGCAACATGGTGGAAGGTATGGCCATCACAAAATGTATTTTAATGACGTTTATGAAATTGATATATCAAATTATTATATTTCTTGGGGTTGGAAAAAAGATAATAGCAAAATTAGAAATTTGGGAATAATAAAGCCCTTTAATAAGATGTTGAGGAAATCTGGAGATAAAAAAAAAAGAAAAAATATTTTATACCTGATGACCTCAAAAGGTCGATTTAATAGAAGCATCGATTTTGAAATAAATTTAAAAAATCTTTACAGTTATTTTTCACAAACTTGTCCAAATTTTTATTCAAAAATTAATGATAAACTAAAAAAAAATATAGTTTTTAGATCAAGCAAAGTAAATTTTTGGAACGAAAAGGAATACCTACAACAATTTTGTAAAGAGGCTAAAATTGATTTTAATCAAGAACAAACCAATTTATTCAAAGCCGTAAATAATTCTAAGATTGTAGTGTGTTCTTACTTGTCTACAACTTTTTTAGAAGTTATATCAGCAAATGCACCAGTGATATTATTCAGCCCTTATTCCCATGAAAATTTTAATTCAGAAACTTTAGATTTGCTCAATCAAATGGAAAAGTGTGATATTTTTTTTAAAAGACATGATGAAGCAGCGTACTTTATAAATAACAATTGGAATACGATTGATAGTTGGTGGTGGAGTGAAAAAGTGCAGAAATGCAGAGCAAAATTTGTGGAAAATTTTTCAAAAATTAATCCAAATTTAATCAAAGATATACAGAGTCTGATCAAAGAAATTAAATATCAGGTTAATACTAAATAAAGCTTACAATTTTAACTAATTTAAAGTTTTAGTAATCAGCTTTAAATTTGGCCTTAAAAACATATCTCTTTTTAATAAAGAAATCTTTTTATTTAGATATTTATTGTAATTTTTACTTTGTAGTTTTTTTACAAGGGCAACGAAATCTTTTTCGGTCTTGAAATAGTTTTTTTTATTAAAAAAATTGCTTATAGGATCAAAATTTTTTTCGTCCGAAGAACTATAATAAATGGGATAATTTCCTCTGACCACTGATCTGAGGACTGCTGCACTTCCTTTATAAATTACAAAACAGCTCCGGGATATATCTTTATCAAATTTTTTTTGAGATATAATTATATTGTTGGGTATTGTTGAATAATTTAGTTTTAGCATTTTAAGTACTTTAGAAAAATTAATATACGGATGAACTCTCCAAATAAATTCAAATTTTTTATGTTTAATTGCAATTTTAAGACTGCTTTCAAATAGATTTTTACACTCAGAATAAATTCCTTCTGGTATGACTAGAAAGGTATTTTTGGAAAGAGTTTTTTTTCTTTCATATTTAATTTGTTTAAAGTTTCCTATTAAGTAAACAGCGCTTTTGTTAAAATTTTTATTTTTTTTAATTAATCTGTACGAAGAAAGTTGTGAACACCATATTGTATCCGGATTATAGTTGCCATAAATATTTTTATAAATTGCACGATGATTTTTAGATATAATGGTGTGCTGGTATCCTATGCATTTAATCTTCTTATCAATTTTTTTTATACCATTAATACACATTCTCTCCCAAGAATAGCCTTCATATGTTAACACGCAGTATTCTGGTTTAATCTTTTTAACATAATTTTGTATCTGATAGTGTATTCTTAAAGAAAATTGGGTTGAAGCATCAAAAAGTGAAATAATTAATTTTTTTAAGATATTTAAATCTATCTCTTTTTTAAAAAATAAATAAATTAATTCAAAAATAGTATAAATTTTTTTGAAAAAAATTTTAGTTTCAGTGGCAAGATTTGAATATTTTTCTAAAACAACATGATTTTTATTTTTTAATTTTGAGTTTATATGTGAAGAGCTAAAGCTGGTATGATTAATCATCACTTTTAGGAAAGATTTATTTTTTTTATTTAAAATTTGCTCAAAATTTCCAAAGTAGAAGTCTTCTTTTGAATTTAAATGTTTGATATTTATGAAATGTGAAATTATTAATATTTTTTTTTCTGTAGAGTTATTATTTTTTTTAGTAAAAAAATCTTCAATTAAAAAATTGACATATTTCAAATTATTAATGATTAATAATTTAAACAATTTATTTATTATAAAAAAAAATCCTATTTTTTTTCTGGTATATATTGAGTGAAATTTCACAATATGTAATGTACTAATCGATTTTACTACTTCACTACATTTTTTATGATTTAAAATTTTATCAAATATTCGAACAGGTAAGCTCATTTAATTTTTTTTAGATTATTTATTTTTTACTTAAGTAATATTTAATTTTTTTTATATCTTCTTTGGTATCTATATCTACAGATCTATTTAATGGCGTTTTAATAATCAATGTCTTTTTTGGTATTCTTTTTTTTTCCTTAAAAATTGCGTTTCTTGAGTATATCCAGACAATAGTATTAACTTCATAAACTTTTGGAACTTCCTGTCGTGATCCGGGATTTTTATTATAAATTTTTGATAGTTTATAAAATTTTCCTTTTTTTTCTAACATGCTAAAATAAGGATTATGCTGAGCCTCATGAACTGAAATTAAAAGATCAGGTTTTTTTCGGTTAAAAATATTTATTGATTTGTTTAAATCAGAAATTTTTCTTAAAGGTGCTGTGGGATCTACGATGACAACATTTGAAACTTTGAATTTTATTGGATTTGTTTTTTCGAAAAAATTTACTGCATCTTTTAGAACTGGAAGCATGGGTGTTGTACTTTTAGATAAACTTGCTTTTCTTTTTAATTTAGTTAAATTTTTATCATTTTTCACAGTATTTAAGATTTTATCACTATCACTTGTAAAAACTACTTTTTGAATTTTTTTACAACTCAACGCTATTCTTGTTGCAATTTTTGTAATTGGTTCATTATTAATTTTAGTTAAATTTTTATTTTTTATCCCTTTAGATCCCTTTCTTGCAGCAACCACGGCTAACGAAATATTTTTTTTTAACATTAAACTTTTGATAGGTTTTTAACTTTTTGTGTTGGCTTTACCGTATTCGAATAAATTAAAGTCTTTTGATACACCTAGCATTTGGCCAATTTTATAGTCCTTATCATTTGTCCAAACAAGGCTTTCTGGATCATCATATAAATAATCACAATTCGCACAATAGTCTAAGTCATCAAATCTTTTTTCTTCATGGACTTTTCTCAGATTTTCATAATTTTTTCCAAAATAAATCTCTTCGAATGATTGCTTATCTAAATGACCCATTATACTTTTCATTTCATTTGGAGGACCCAAAGTTTGACAACAAGCAGTAACCGCCCCCATTCTACCAGGTTCTCCACCAGCTCTTACTGTCAGTTCTGGCGCGAAAGGTCTTCCACAACTTTTTCTCTCTCTTGAAGCTCTAGGATTACTTTCATTGTTATAATTCCCACTCATATTGTGCATCTTCCATATGTAGCCAAGACAATCTAAATCTTTAATAATTTTTTTATACTCTTCAAGTTCCATTTCTATTTTATTATTATCAGTTATAAGGTGGTAAGTACTAATATCACATTTGCTATTACTAGACTTTATATACTCCGACGTTTTTCTTGCATTCTCCAGAACAGTTTCGAAATTGTCTGAGTCCATCCATTTTTTATACTTTTCTTTACTATATCCAATGATACTAAATCTAATGAGGTCTATACCTGCATCAACAATTCCCTTCATATAGTCACCAGTTAATCTGGAGCCATTTGTGTAAATAAATACTGATAAGTTTCTTTTTTTTACAGCTTTGACATATTCGGCTAAGTCTTTAGCCATTGTTGCTTCACCACTACCTGATAAACCTATAACTGGTTTACCATAAGCTGGCACTATTTTATCTAATATTTCCTCAAAATTTTTAAGCGGAAGTTTTCTTTTGAAAGAAGTATCTCTACCAGGCAGAGATTGAGGACACATTTGGCATGTATAATTGCATCCTCCAAAAACTTCCATTAAAACTCTTTTTAATTCTACTTTTGTTTTCATTTTAATAATTAATTAATACCTGAAATATATTCATAAACTTTTTTACTTACTTCTTTATGTGACAAACAAAACTTTTCTGGTTCAAACATTATACCGTTTTGATAATTTATCAAATTTTTTCTTACTATAGTCTCTAAATCCTCGTATTTAGATATTCGAAATTGCTTTAAATAATCCAAATTTCCAAAAAAAGTGGTATTTTTTAATTCAGGATCTAAAAAAAAACATTTTTTTCCAAGACTTAATCCTTCTAAAATCATAGTTGAACCAAAAGATAATACCAAATTACTTCTCATTAAATAATGATAACTATTTAAATTATTACCAGGTTTCACAATCGTTTTAATATTTGATGAGTTAATGAACTTAGTTTCAATTTTATCACCAGTGAAGTTTGGATGATGTTTATAAACTATTTTTAATTTTGGAAATTTAGTAGAGATTTTAGAAATCCATTTCATTTGTTCATAATATATCTCTAAAATTTTATTTGACGTACCACGCCAAATGGCAGGATTGAGCCCAATAGCCAAAATATCAATGGGTTCTAAAGTGCTACATTTGTTTTCATCTTTTAATTCATGTTCCATTCTCAAAGATCCACATGCCGTGCTATTATTAATTTTACCACCTAAAAACTTTAACTTTTGTATTGTGTCTTTTTCTTTACCAAAAGTTGCAAGTGTATCAATATCACTAAAAACACTAATAGTAGCTTCAGCTAAATGAGTTTGTAAACAAATAATTTTTTCTCCTCCATACTTTTTAAAAATAAAGTTCCTGATAGGACAAGTATGATAAATTCTATCATGTATTAAATATTTAGACTTGTAAAAGTAGAAAATATTTGAATATTTTAAATATGTATAAAAAATAGGAAAAAACAATTTTAAAAAATTTAAATTATTTTTTTTAGACTCAAAAAATAATTTTTTTAAAAATTTTAGAATAAGCAAGTTTTTATTTTTTAAAGTATTATGGGAGTAGGTATTTAAGTGAATATTTAGAAAAATAATTTTCTTATAGGACTTATTTTTTTTAAAATTTAGTTTATTTATCAAAACCATCGGTTTTTCAAAATAAGATAAAATTTTACTAAATTTTTCTAAAACATACTCTCCTTCAACATTATCCAAAATAATACTTACATTTTGCTTACTTCTAATTATAAATTTAGATAAATTATTAAAAAAAATATAAAAGATAAAAAGTGTAAAATATTTTAGTGAGTCAAAAATATTATGTTCTAGTTTAAATTTAGGTTGAAAATTGTAATAATCAAATTTACCATAAATTATTTGTTTTAATTTTTTTTCTACAATATTGCTTGGTATGCCTAATATTTCCGAAAGTTCTAAAGAAAGTTCTTTAGCAGATGATTTCTCAGCAAATTCGTCAATATTTCTTTTAATTTTTACCACATTTTCAAACGAGTCCATATTGAGATCAATCCTAAGTTTTTTAATGTTTTCCATAATTTTTATCTATTAGAAAAGCTTAAAGTTCAAAATTTGAACAATAATAGATTATTTTTGTTTACAGTTCAACTATTGAACGGTATATTATTGTTGTGAACACAGATAAAGAGGAATACCTCAAATTACTGAGAAAAATTGGTAATGATCCAGAGATATCTCAAAGGGATCTATCAAGTGAACTCGATATGAGTTTAGGTAAAATTAACTACTGTTTAAAGGCTCTGAAGTCAAAAGGCTTAATCAAGATAAAAAATTTTGGAAAAAGCACAGACAAAATCAAATATCTATATGTCTTGACACCTAAAGGTTTAGTTGAAAAAACAAATATAACTATAAGGTTTATGAAATTAAAAATGAAAGAATATGATGAGTTAAAAAAAGAACTATTGAAACAAAAGTCAGCTAATAGGTCAAAAAAATGAAAAAAAATTTAAAATTACAGAGAATTGTTATGGAAGTATTCGGTGGCTGCAACTACACATGTCAGATGTGCCCCCAATCAAATCCTGGAAGAGGAAAAAATTTTACCAGAAAAATGCCGTTGAAAGATTTTGAAAGAATATTAGATATGATCATTCCTAAATACGGACAACCTATTATTAATCTAGAAGGAAGTGGGGAGCCAACCATGGCCAAAGATTTAGATCTCTACGTTAAAGCCGTAAAGTCTAGAGGTTTAAAATGCTACATGTATTGTAATGGGGCCAGGCTTACAGGTGATTTTATGAAGAAAGTAGTCGATGCTGGTATAGACTTTATCCGATTTAGCATTATTGGATACAATAAAGAGAAATATAAAAAATGGATGAATATAGATAATTTTGATTTAATTATTAAAAATATTACCGAAGCTAAAAAATATATTGAAGAAACAAAAAGTAAATGTCAATTAAGTACATACCACCTAATAACAGATAATAATCAACTTTCTTATGAAGTTAAAGAATATAAAAATAATGTAATAAAATTTACCAACTCTCTTGCATACATTTGGAAAATGCATAATTGGAGTGGAAATTATGAAAATAAAAATGCAAGAAAAAAAACAGATAGAAGAAGTTGTGGAAGACCAAATGCGCCAGAACTAACCGTGAGGTCTGGAGGAAAAGAGGGAAGAACTGCAGCAGTAGTTCCTTGTTGTCAAACTTTAGGTCCGCCTAATGAGGAAAAAAGTATTTTAGGACATTTGGACAAAAATTCTTTTGAGGATGTTTATTTTGGTGAAAAATTTCTTGAACTTAGAAAAGCTCATGATGAAAAAAATTTTGATAAAATTGATTATTGTAAAGACTGTGATTTTTTATATGACGATCCAGAGATTCTTATTTGGACAAATGATAAAACTGCAAAAGTACATCATATGCTTGGCACTGACGATGATTTCATATTAACAAACTACAATAGTTGATTATTTAAAAAATTTAATGAAAAAAAGCATAGAAAATAAAAACGATTTAAAAAGTATTTTTTCTATGAAAAATAAAATAACTGTTATTATTGGAGGCACTGGAAATCTTGGTCTTAATTTTTCTGATACTTTGTCAAAAGCCGGCAGCAAGGTATATCTTTTAGACAAAACAAAAAAAAAAATTACAAAAAAAAATATTTTTTTTATTAAATGTGACGTAGAATCAAAAAACAATATAACGAAATCTTTAAGACAAGTGGCAAATAGGGAAAAAAAGATAGATGTTCTTATATATAACGTTTATGCAAAACCAAAAAATTATTATGAAAAATACGAAAAGTACGGTTCTAAAACTTGGGAAAAAGTATTGAAAACTAACCTCACAGGTGCTTTTTTATCAACTCAATTTGCGGTTCAACATTTTAAAAAAAATAAAGTTAAAGGTAATATAATACTAGTTCTATCTACTTATGGAATTGTTGGGCCGGACCCAAGTATTTATGAGGGATTAAGAAGTAAATCAAATATCTATGGAGGAAGACATTCCTTAAATACTCCGGCTTCATATACATCAACAAAGAGTGCGTTGCTAGGATTAACAAAGTACTTAGCGACCAATTTTGGAAAGTATGGAATAAGGGCAAATTCACTTACACCAGGAGGCGTGTTTGATAATCAAGAAAAAAAATTTGTAAAAAAATATGAGAAAAAGGTACCGCTTGGAAGAATGGCAAATTGGTCTGATTACAATGGTTCTATTCTGTTCTTAGCCAGCGATGCCTCAAAATATATGACAGGCTCAAACTTAATCGTCGATGGTGGGTGGACAGCATGGTGAATAAAAAATGCTTAAAAATAAAGTTGTAATTATAACTGGCGGGAGTTCGGGTTTAGGAAAAACAATTGCCCAGACATTCATTAAAGAGAAAGCCAAAGTTGCTATCTGCTCAAGAAGATTAAGTTTATTAAAAAAAATATATCCAAGAGATAAAAAAGTCCTTTTACAAAAAGTTGATGTATCTAAGGAGGCCGCAATTAAGCTTTTTGTAAAAAAAACTATTAAATCTTTTGGCAGGATTGATATTTTGATTAACAATGCCGGTATCGCATTACCCTCCTCAATTGAAAAAATAAAATATTTAGATCTCAACAAAACTTTCCAAACAAATTTATTTGCCCCAACAATTTTTATTAAAGAAGTTTTAAAATCTATGAAAAAAAATAATTACGGCAGAATCTTAAATATATCGTCAGGGGGTTCTGTAAACTGTTCTGAAAACTATTTTGGTTATAGCGCATCTAAGGCCGCTTTAAATGTTTTAACAAAAACTTTTTCAAAGGAACTGAAAAATTATAATATCAAAGTTAATTCTATAAGCCCCGGACCATGTAAGACAAAAATGTTTCCCTTAAATAAACTTTCAACTAATTTATCTTTACCAACAATTAAACATTTATCTTCATTAAAGGAAGATGGTCCAAGTGGAAAATTTTTCTGGTTTATGAATGAAATAGACGTATTTCCAAATCTAAAACATATAAATTGGGGAAATCCAAAGTCATACAAAGCAAAATGAGTTCAGATATTTTTTTTATAACCAGATCAGAAATAAACAAAGTTTTAATCTCAAATATAGACAGATATTCTAAGGCTGAAATAATAGCGTCGGCCAACAGACTCAATACTTTAGCAATGATAAAAAATGCTGGTTCAGGTCACATCGGAACAAGTTTAAGTGCAATGGATATATTTGTTTGGCTTAAATTTTTTGAAATCAAAACTTTGAAAAAAGATTTAAAAAAATTTAATAGAAATATTTTTTTTTCATCGAAAGGACATGATGTGCCAGCACTTTATAGTATCCTTTATTTTCTAGGTATAATTAATTTTGAAAAAATATGTAAACTTAGGCGTGTAGGAGGACTTGACGGCCATCCGGATATTTCTATTCCTGGTATTGAAGCAAATACCGGTTCTCTTGGCATGGGAATTTCAAAAGCAAAAGGAATACTTTGGGCTAAAAAATATTTAAAACAAAAAGGAAAAGTATTTGTTGTCACAGGAGATGGCGAGTTTCAAGAAGGTCAAATTTACGAGTCATTACAAACTGTCAGTCACCAAAAACTTAACGATATAGTAGTTATTATTGATCATAATAAAATTCAAAGTAGTCAATATGTTAAAAAAATTATTGATTTAGGAAATTTAGAAAAAAAAATAAAAACTTTTGGATGGCACGTTGAAAGATGTAATGGACACGATTTTAAAAAATTAAGCAAAGTTTTTAAAAAATTTTCTAAAATTAAAAATAAACCAAAACTTCTTATAGCTGATACAGTAAAAGGCAAGGGGATCTCATTTATGGAGCATCCAAAAGTTATGAAAAAACAAAAACAATATACTTGGCACGCAGGAGCTCCAAATAATAAAAACTTTTATGCAGCTCAAAAGGAGTTAATAAAAAAATTAAAATTGAATTACAAAGATAACGGACTAGCCCCACCAAAATTTGTTAATATTAATAATAAATGGGAATCAAAAAAGAGTAAGTCCCTAGAAATTCACTGATATGAAAAAATTGGTTAATAATAATTGGGTAACTAATAGTTTTACAGACTGTTTAATTAAATTGGCAAAAAAAAACAAAAAAATCGTAGTATTAGATGCAGATTTATCCGATGACGTTAATTTAAAAAAATTTGAAAAAAAATATCCAAAAAGGTTCATCCAAAATGGTATTGCAGAACAAGATATGGTTTCAATGGCTGGAGGTATTGCCTTAACAGGTCTAGTACCGGTCGTAAACTCATTTGCTTCTTTTTTAACAGCTAGAGCAAATGAACAAATTTATAATAATGCGACAGAGCTAACAAAAATTATTTACATGAACTTGTATGCTGGAATTTTACCTGCTGGAGCGGGCAAGTCCCACCAAAGTTTAAGAGATATCGCATTACTTGCTAGCATTCCAAATATAAAAATTTATCATCCTTACAATTCAATAGAAACCAAAGAAATTCTCAAATATTGTGTTAACAATAATCAAAAAGAAAATTCTGCAATTAGATTGTCGATAGGTCCTCCACCAGAAAACTCTCCAAATTTACCCGATAATTATTTATTTCAAGCTGGAACAGGCTCTGTTCTTACAGAGGGCGAAGATTGCATTCTTTTTACTTATGGACAAACTATGGTGAATGAGGCATTTAAATCTTACAAACATTTAAAATCAAATAATATAAATCTTAAAATCATAAATATGCCCTGCATTAATCAATTTAAAAAAAATTGGTTAAAAAATGTAATTGGTCAAACAAAGCACATATTTTTTTTAGAAGATCATAATATCAATGGTGGTTTATCAGATTTAATGTCGTCCTTTTTTATGGAAAATAGTATTTGCAAAAATAAATCAGTTTATAAATTTGGAGTAAAAAATTTTCCAGCATGCGGCACCCCCGCAGAAGTTTTGAAACATCATGGCTTAGATTATTTGAAAATTTCATCAACTATAAAAAATATTTTAAACAAATGAATGTAATTAAAATTGGAAATAGAATCATCTCAAATAAACACAAACCTTTAGTTGTCGCTGAAATAGGTATCAATCACTTTGGTTCTTTAACAGTAGCAAAAAAAATAGTGAATGCTGCTAAAAAATCTGGAGCAGAAGCAGTTAAAGTTCAAATACATATACCCGAGGAAGAAATGAGTGAGGAAGCAAAAAAAATTAAACCTGGTAACTCAAATAAAAATATTTTTAAAATAATCAAGGAGAATTCACTTTCATTAGAAAATGAAAAGAAATTGAAAAACTATATAGAAAAAAAAAAATTGATATATATTGCCACTCCTTTCTCTTATAAAGCAGCAAAATGGCTTAACAAAAATAATGTGAAGATTTTTAAAATTGGCTCTGGAGAATGTAACAATATTCCATTTATAAAATATGTATGTTCTTTTAAAAAACCTATGATCATAAGTACTGGCATGAATACTCTTAAAGACGTAAAAAAAACCGTCAACATTGTAAAGAAAAATAAAATTCCTCATGCCTTATTGCATTGCGTTAATATTTATCCAGTAAAATACAATCATATAAGATTAAGCAGACTCATCAGAATGCAGAAAATTTTTAATAAATCAATAATAGGATATTCTGACCACTCTATCGGAAATGATATTGCAACAGCTGCTTTAGGTCTTGGTGCTAAAATTATAGAAAAACATTTTGTTGAAACCAAAGAAAAAAAAGGCCCTGACGTCGTATGTTCTATGGATAAAAATGAACTAAAAAGTCTCATTATTAGTTCAAAAAGAATATTCCAAGCTTATAGTTCAAATAAAGAAAAAATAAAACAAGAAGATGTTACAAGAAGATTCGCTTTTCATTCTGTTGTCTCAAATAAAAATATCAAAAAAAATGAAAAACTTTCGCAAATGAATTTAACAACAAAAAGACCTGGTACAGGTGATTTTCCAGCCCATACTATTAATAAACTTTTTGGCAAAAGAGCAAAAACTTTTATAAGAGAAAATATTTTAATTAAAAAGGTCCATATAAAATGAAAAAAAAAATATTATTTGTTACAACTACAAGAGCTGATTACGGAAAGCTTAAACCGTTAATAGTAGGTATACAAAAAAACAAAAAATTTATTAGCAAAGTTTTTGTAACAGGTATGCATAATCTTAAATTGTATGGTTCAACTTACGGCGAACTACTCACAGATCATATAAAAGGTATTTATATACATAAAAATCAAACAAAATTTTCAAAAATGGATGAAATCTTAATTAATACAATTCGAGGTTTTTCACCTTTTTTGAAAAAATATAAACCAGATTTAGTTATAATTCACGGAGATAGAACCGAACCTCTCGCTTGTGCTTTATCTTCATTACTAAATAATTTTTTAGTGGCTCACATAGAAGGCGGAGAAGTTAGTGGAACAGTTGATGAAATGTTAAGACATGCAATATCAAAAATATCACATATTCATTTGGTATCAAACAAGACAGCCAAGAAAAGACTGATACAGATGGGAGAAAATAAACATAATATACATATTGTTGGTTCACCAGATGTAGATGTTATATTAAGTAAAGGCCTTCCATCATTACAAAAAGTAAAAAAAAGATACAACTTTAATTATAAGAAATATAGTTTAGGAATTTTACACCCCGTAACTACGAATATAAAAAATCTTAAAAAAGAATCACAACTTTTTTTCTCTACACTCACAAAAACAAAACTTAATTATGTTTTAGTTTATCCAAATAATGATTCTGGATCAGATATAATATTAAAAGAACTACTTAAATATAAAAATCATAATAACTTTAGAATTTTTCCCTCCATTAGATTTGAGTATTATTTAACTTTGTTAAAAAATTCTACTTTTATAATTGGTAATTCGAGCTCAGGAATTATGGAAGCACCTTACTACGGAATTTCTACAATTAACATAGGCGATAGACAAAAAAATAGGTTGAAATCAAAACTTATTAAAAATATTCCATTTAATGAAAATGAAATTTTAAAAGCTGTAAAGTTTGCAAAAAATAGAAAAATTTTAAAAAGAAAATTTTTCGGAGAGGGAAAAGCAGTGAAAAAAATTGAAAAATTACTTTTAACCCAAAAATTATGGAAGATAAGCAATCAGAAAAATTTTATTGATATAATTTAAATGAATTTAAAAAAAATATTTAAAAATAAAAAAGTTATAGTTACAGGACATACTGGATTTAAAGGGTCATGGTTAACTTTATGTTTAAAATATTTGGGAGCTGAAGTTTTAGGAATATCAAAAAATATACCAACTAAACCATCTAATTTTATATCTTCAAAAGTTTATAAAGGAATAAAATCAAAAAAAATTAACATCAAAGATTTTAAAAAAGTAAAAAAAATTATAAATCAATTTAAACCAGACTTTATATTTCATTTAGCCGCACAATCTCTTGTAAATACATCCTACAAGGATCCAAGAGATACCTGGCAAACAAATTTAATTGGAACAATAAATGTTTTAGAGTCAATTAGATATTTAAATAAAAGAGTTATAGCTGTGATTATAACTAGTGATAAAGCATACAAAAATGTTGAAAAAAAAGAAGGATACAAAGAGACTGATTTATTGGGGGGAGAAGACCCTTACAGTGCATCTAAATCATCAGCAGAGATTGCAATACAGTCTTATTATAAATCTTATTTAAAAAGAAAAAAAAATATTTTTTTAGGAGTTGCAAGAGCTGGAAATGTTATTGGTGGAGGCGACTGGTCAAAGGATAGACTAATTCCTGACTGTGTTAGGGCCTGGTCAAAAGGAAAAACAGTTTTTATTAGAAATCCGAAATCTACTAGACCCTGGCAACATGTTTTAGAGGCAGTATGGGGGTATATTTTCTTTTCAGCAAAATTAAATTTTATAAGTAATTTAAATGGCCAGGCTTTTAATTTTGGTCCAAATACTAGTAAGAATTTTAAAGTGATAGATGTTATTAAAGTTATAAAAAAGTATTGGTCACATATTAAGTATATAGTTCAAAATAAAAAACAAAAAAAATTTCACGAATCTTCTTTGTTAAAACTAAATTGTAAAAAGGCAAAAAAAAATCTTAAATGGAAAACTGTATTAAGTTTTGAGGAAACAATTAAAATGACAGCTTTTTGGTATAAGAATTTTTATAAGAATAAAAAGAAAATACGTGAGATATCAATCGATCAAATCAATCAATACGATGTAGTTTTTAAACGGAGAATTAAATAATAATGAAAGTAGTAATTTTAGCTGGAGGAATGGGTACAAGATTATCGGAATATACTAAGTCTATTCCCAAACCGATGGTGAAAATTAATAATGTACCAATAATCATTCATATTATGAAACATTATGCAAAGTATGGATTTAAAGATTTTTTAATTGCAACCGGTTATAAAAGCAAAATTATTCAAAATTTTTTTAAAAGAAAAATTTCGGATTGGAATATAAAAATTGTTAATACAGGAAAAAATACAATGACGGGAGGCAGGATAAAAAGATTGAAAAAATTTATTAACGATGAAACTTTTATGTTAACTTATGGGGACGGTTTATCAAATGTAAATTTAAATTCATTATTAAAATTTCATAAAAAAAATAAAAACGTAGCAACTCTTACAGCGGTGAGACCTCCCGCAAGATTTGGAGCAATAAAAGTTAATGGTTCAAAGGTAGTTTATTTTAAAGAGAAGTCCAATTTGGACGAGGGATGGATAAACGGTGGATTTTTTGTTTTTGATCATAAAATTTTTGATTATTTGAAAAATGATAATACTTATTTAGAGAGAGATCCCATGCAAATTATTAGCAAAAAAAGAATGTTAGGTGCATTTAAACATAAAGGTTTTTGGCAATGTATGGATACCAAAAGAGATAAAGATATTTTAGAAAAATCATTTAAAGAAAAAAAATATAAGATTTGAAAAAAAAAATTCTAGTTACTGGAGGAAGTGGTTTTTTAGGATCTAATTTTATTAAAAATTTGAACCTAAAAAAATATGAGGTAATTTCCCTGTCTCGAAATAGAAGGTACAATAAAAATTTTATAAAAGGTGTTAAATATATTTATTGCGATATAAGCAAAATCAAAGAACTAAGAAAAAAAATAGAAAAAAAATATGACTTTATAATTAATTTCTCTGGTAACATAAATCATAAAAATAAATCAGAAACATTCAATGCTCATTACCAGGGCCTTAAAAACTTAATAAAATTAATCGATAAAAAACATTTGAGACTTTTTATTCAAATTGGAAGTAGCCTTGAGTATGGAAGATTAAAATCTCCACAAAAAGAAAATAGCGTATGTAGACCGATTTCACATTATGGGAAAGCGAAATATTTATCTTCAAAATATATAAAAAGAGAGTTGAATAAATTTTTAATTTTAAGATTATATCAAATTTATGGTCCTCACCAAAAAAATGATAGATTGATTCCATTTGTTATTAATTCATGTTTAAAAAATCGTGAGTTTCCTTGCACAGAAGGCTCCCAAATGAGGGACTTTTTATTTGTGGATGATTTGACAGACTTACTTTTATCAATTTTAAAAAGGAGAAAAATTAAATCTGGAATTTACAATGTCGGTTCGGGCAAACCTATTAGTGTTAAAAAATTAATAAATTTAGTAGTAGAAACTTTAAAAAAAGGGAGACCAAATTTTGGAAAAATCAATATGAGAAAAGATGAAAACATTGGACTTTTTCCGAGTATTGAAAAAACAAAAAAAAATTTTAAATGGATAGCAAAAATAAATATTTCTGAAGGTCTTAAAAAAACTATTAGTTATTATGAAAAAAAATAAAAAAAAAT
>MDTE01025220.1_pt1 | contig 15354 bp, 9 predicted proteins | sample 811231 | NCBI WGS metagenome assembly MDTE01 (sample SAMN05326651, study PRJNA326480) | marine metagenome | isolation source: seawater | place: Indian Ocean: Red Sea | collected 2010 | reverse complement strand
CGGCAAGTCAACCTGTTTGGGATTGATAGGGTTGGCCAGATCAGGGCTAAAATCACGGTGAGTATCCGTAATATTGATCTGAGCATAGAATGGTTGATCCGTTTGTCTTTCCGACCAATGGACACCATCAAATGGATTTGTTCGAAGAAAGTTAAAATCGGTTTTACCTGGTTGTTGATAGGGTGGACCACTACTGTTACAGGTAAAATAACCTGCCTCTCTGAAATACTCAGTCACCAGCCCAATATTCGCATCAAGTGGTTTCTGTCGACAACTACGGTGATTATGTGCCCCAAAACTGGTTTGGTAACGCCCTGTAATCATAGCTGAACGACTGGGTGAACAGACGGGGCTAGTCGCATAAGCGTTGGTATATAAAACCCCCTCAGAAGCAAAATGATCTAGTACAGGGGTTTGAACTGTCTGATTTCCGTAGCAAGCTAAATCGGGGTATAAGTCCTCACCATAGATCCATAAAACATTTGGTTTCATAAAGCATATTATCCTATGACTTCGTCCTTGATAGTTACATTATTAGGCTAAATTGGTCAATTAAAAAAGAAAAATGGAACAAACCACAGATGAATTTAGATATATGGTATGTGAGTAATATCGTAGGCTTATATCCAGATTGTTTGGGGTTTGTAGTAGGAAATTAGATAAAAATGAGGAATTAATTTTTAATTGGAATAACAAGCCAACTAACGATTGATACCGATATTTAGGAGGGGATTAGGCTTTATCTGGACCGTTTTTGAGTAGTGATTAGAACTAATTCCAGAAGATTATATGGAATAATGGGCGAACATTGACCACATAAAAAGCGAATATGTTTTGGGTTATTATCAATAGGAGGGGCAGACCCAGCCTATGGACCGATTGATCATCTTCAAAAGTAGACTTCTTTTTTCTTTGACTAGCTGTCAATAGTGGTTATTTTATCCAACAGGTCTTTTGACATTGCACGATCATTGTCTGCGTACCCGATTGTGTGATACAAGTACTGTCCTTCATCGTTGTCGAAACCAGTCAGAACAAACAATTCTCTTGCACCACCTTCGTATGTCAAACGCTCTATATGAGTAACTAGTAAACGTCCAATACCCCGACGACGGTAAGGTTTTTCGACAAATAACTCAGTGGGCTCTGCATGAGGTTTGTCATAAAATATATGTGGTACTAGACATAGGCTAGCAAATCCGACAATTCGATTATACACCTCTACAACAATTGGCGTTTCAACGCGATGCGGATAATCGAATTGCGTACTCAAATGATCGAATTTTACCCGAACTCCGTTGAACAAAGCATTGAGACGAACTAAATCATGGATGTTATCCAATGTAGCCATGCGTGATTTCACTTTCATTATTCAACTCGAATACTACTAGTTGTTAAGTCGTTAGGTATACAATTTTCAACCTGGCCGAACCAGCGTGTTTACAATATAACTAACTACTATCATGATGGTAGTTTTTTTCAGTTATTTCAGATTCCAGATTAACCAGGACAAGATTACTCTTTTTCGACTAAGCAAGGGCTAGTCAGGTAGGAAACTCGACTCTCCGGCCGATGATTCATTTAATTTTTCCTATTGGTATACCAACGATCAGGGTTAATACCTGACGCAGAGGTTGGCATTCCTTTTGGCTTATGTTCTAGCCCCCAAACACCACCAGTAGTATTAGGGCTCTGCAGAAACGGTTTGGCTTGTTCTGGCGCATTCGCAATCAGTTCTGTATCCCACTCTGGAACTGGTTGGATTGGTCCAGCCCAAGCCGGTCGATAACCGAATTGAATCAGCTCACGATATTTGGAATCGGTGTTAGGGTGCGTACCATGAAACAGTGTGCTGGGAATTACCACTGCTGATCCTGCTGGAGCAAGAAGCGTGATCTCTTGCGGATGTGACTTGTACCTCAAATAAGGGTTTGCCTGCGCATGAAAAGAGAGATGCGTCCGTGGAATTAAACGAAATGCTGCTCGTTCTTCAGTCAGATCATCTAGATAGTATAGAACACGTAGAAGGCGTGGGCTACTTCCTTCATAATCGAATATCGAAGAACCGTGAGGCTGGCCATCGGTATGCATAGAAATGCCGGGTGAACCAGGATGTGTTCGTTGGAAAAAACCACGGGTAAAAACAATGTCAGGACCCATTAAATTCGTCAAAAACGAAATCATAGGAGGATAACCAATTAGTTCTGCCACTATCCGGCTGTGCCATTGCGGTTGAACACAGGCCATTTTTTGGTAATCACTATACGGCTTGGGTTCCATTGGAATATTAACTAATTGCTCTTTTAGTTGATCAATATGATTTTCTGTTAATATGTTGGGAAGAAGGACATAGCCTTCAACTTCAAAGTGGCGAATTTGATCAGCTAATGTTAAGTTACCAAAGTCGGTGGTATCGATATTCATGAAACCGATCACTTCATTTGGCTCGATGTTTGGTATCTGCATATATGTTTTACCCATTATGATAAAAAGACGACAACTCACATCTTGGTGTTGCTTTCTTTATTCCTTTGTGGTGTGAAGAGACACCCCCGTACAAATAACTGTTTGGCTACATACCGGCCAAAACCCTCACCTGTTTCTAGAGTGATTTAGATCTCCTACTAAGCCAATGGTTGAACCCATAGGACTAAACTAATCTATTACTGGCTTTACTAATTTTCGAGCACTTGTCTCTGAATTGACTAGTTTTACCTATATTCATTCTTTCAATCTTTTGGTCGGCATTATTAATTAGTACGCCTTTTAACGATATTACTTCAGTAAGTACAGCCGGACAGAACTTACGAATTCTTGTGGTTATTTTTATGCAATTGGGTGTAGAGGTCCGGCCGACTATTGCAACTGCTATTGTTTCTGGTGGGTTGATTAATCTTTTGTATATTTACTTACCTTTGATTTTGAGCATTTCTGAACTACTTATTCGGTTCATTAGTTACATCGTCGACTGTTTCTACACTTTCCAAATCATAATCTTCAGCCATCTGATCATAAAGTTGAATCACGATACGAGCTGATTTCCAGTGCAAGCGGAACGAAATATCGTTCAACACTCCAGCTGAATGAAATTTTCCTAAGATACTGGGGTATGGACTGTTTTGTAATAACCACTCAGCTTGATCTTTGGCCAATGCTATGTGTTTATTCATCGTCTGAAAGGCGTCTAAAACTTCTTGAAAGCCTACTGCATTTTCTAGCTTAGAAGCAGCATTAACCTGACGTATGGCATCTTCAATTTTGAGTTGTTGCCATCCTTGGTTATCGTTAGTTTCGACTTTAGGCTGCAATGAGGTGGAGACTTTTCTTTTCTTCATCTTAATTTAGTTGCTTAAGGTAAAGATATATCTGGCAAACTAAACCTGTCCCCAGTACTATCAATCCAATGTTTTAAGAGATCATGACATCGTTCTTTTTCTGACTGAAAATAACGATCGTAGACAAAATTGGCTTGTTCATAAGGGTCGTCCTTAATGTTGAAGAGTAACCAATCGTTGTTAGGCGTACAAACATATTTCCATCCATCTTGAGTTACTACGCCGCGCCAAGAGCGATTAACCGAGTGCTGATGCATTTTGCGAGGTATTTGCTGTAGATAGGCACTTTCGGGACCTGACTCTGGTGGGCCGGAGTATTCTGCTGCATCTGTCCGTACACAGTAGCTTGCGTAATTATGTCCTACCATATTTTCAGGAACAGAAAGTCCACATAAACCTAATGTCGTGGGAGCAATATCTACATGGTTAATAACAGCTGGACAGTGGCCAGTTTTCATATTATCCCGTCCACCGATTTTACTGACGATAAAAGGAATACGGATCGATTCTTCCCACGGACTAGATTTTCCCCACTGGGCGTGGCAACCAAGCATATCGCCATGATCGGAGAAAAATACTAGATAAGTTTCTCTATCAATTGATATTTCTTTTAGCGCTTTTTGTAAACGACCAATGTTATAGTCGAGATTTTCAATCATACCATAGTAACCAGCGAGGTCATTACTCGCTCGATCTTTAACCCAATCTAAATCAGGGACATTAGGTCGAAATTGAATCTCTGCTGGGTGAATTCGCCGAGTTCCATATTCGGGGTTATTTGGCAGCACATAGGGATCATGGGGTGGCTGAACTGATAAAACAGAAAAAAAAGGCTGGTAGCCATTCTGTTTAGATTTTACATGTCCTTTGAGATGATCAATCATCATCTCAGTTAAGGTGTCTGTCTCATATCCCGATAGTCTGACTGGGCCATCACTTTGAGAACCATGAACGTAACATTCATGCTGGTTATTGTTATTTTCATATCCCATCCAATGTTGAAATTGGCCTCTTCGTTCTTTTGGTACAAAGTGTTCTCTGGAATTAGATCCATCCAAATGCCATTTACCAAAATATGCGGTGTGGTATCCCGCTTTATTGAAGGCTGTGGCTATCGTAGGAACTTCGGGTGATAAGGGTGATGGTGTTTGGATAGCCCCATTTTGGTGTGGATAAGTACCGGTTAACAATGCCCCCCGAAACGGGGTACACCAAGGTGCTCCAGACACAGCATTATCGAATCGTATTCCACTTCGAGCCAAATTATCAATGTTAGGGGTGTAAACATTGGGATCGCCTCGATAACTTACGGCTTGAGCTCTGTGCTGATCACCAAAAACCCAAATCACGTTAGGTCGACGTTTGGGACGAATATTAAATTTCTGAGTCATGAACACCCTTTTATAATTTGATATTTAGATGCTAAGCCGAACAATTCCAAAGTTGCCCTTCTTGCAATCTACTATAAGAATTAATACCTGTACTGGCCTATTTTATAATGCTTGATTTCTTAGATCAACCCCTTTATAGAACTAGCTTTATTCAATAATTAGTGCTGCTAATCCCAACTTGGATTTTCTAGCTTGCAGTTGTGAGCAGTGAATGGCATAATTCCGTGCAGATAAGCGGTAGTTGATTAGCTCAATCAGAAACCAAATCAGTACCTAAAAGTTAGGAGTCAAAGATTATGAAAATCGGCACCCCTTTGGCATCAAATGCGACAAAAGTCCTAATGCTTGGCGGCGGTGAGTTAGGCAAAGAAGTTATCATCGAATTGCAAAGACTGGGGGTTGAAACTATTGTCTGTGACCGATATGAAGGCGCTCCAGCCATGCAAGTTGCTCACCGGAGTTATGTGTTTGACATGTTAGATGGGGACAAAATTCGTCATTGTCTAGACACAGAGAAGCCTGACCTGATTGTACCTGAAATTGAGGCTATTAATACAAGTGTTTTGGCTGATTACAAGCAGAATTTAGTACCTAGCTACAAAGCTATTAGTCTAACCATGAATCGTGAAGGTATTCGTGAGCAGGCGGCTGACCTGAATTTGAGAGTGTCCGACTACCAATTTGCGCATTCTCTATCAGAGCTAGAGTCAGCTGTCGCAGCCATTGGTTACCCTTGTGTAGTTAAACCGATCATGAGTTCTTCAGGAAAAGGGCAGTCAGTAATTCGGGAAAATCAAGATATTCAAACAGCCTGGAGTCATTCACAGGAAGGTGGGCGAGTAACTGACTGTAAAGTCATAATCGAAGAATTTATTGAATTCGACTATGAGTTGACCTTGTTAACTATTCGACATCGTGATGGTATATCTTTCTGTTCTCCTATTCGCCACTTACAAATTGACGGTGATTACCGCTACAGTTGGCAACCTGCAGATTGTAACGAAACCGTGTTGGCTGAGTGCCAAAAGATGGCAGAGGCCATTGTTACGGAATTGACAAGTGTACCAGATGACGGTGTTGGATACGGGATTTTTGGAGTAGAATTCTTTGTTCGTAGCGACACTGTTTACTTCAGTGAAATCTCTCCACGCCCGCATGATACAGGATTGGTCACGCTCGTTAGCCAAGAACAGTCCGAATTTGCTTTACACGCCAAAGCCATCTTAGGCTTGCCAATTACTGGCACACAAGTCTTGATACCCGGAGCCTCAGCCGCTTTGGTCCTGTCTTCAGAAAATGAGAATCCGTTTGCTTATGATATTGCTGAAATTGTACAAGCAGGTTGTGAGGTTCGACTATTTGGCAAACCCACGATTATAGGAAAACGTCGTATGGGTGTAGTTCTAGCTACTAACGATGACCCTATTCGAGCGTTAATTGATGCTACTGTTGGAGCTGAAAAACTTAGACAATTCCAAGAATAACTAAGTTAAGTGGACTCAGTAGAAAAAGTTGAATCTATTCGACATCAAGTGCAGTTTTGCCAAGACTGCCACTTGGCTGAAACCCGACAAAGGACTGTTTTCGGTAGTGGCAACCCAGCATCTAAGCTTATGATAGTAGCTGAAGGTCCATCTGCCAGAGATGAACAGACAGGACAACCATTCACTGGTCCTGCGGGTGTTCTTCTTGATGATGTGCTGGCAGAAAACCAACTTAGCCGCGAGCAAGTTTGGTTAACTAATTTACTAAAGTGTCGTGCATTTGCCTGGAAGGATGGCCAATCTAATAATCGACCGCCGAAATCAAGCGAAATTAGATCTTGTAACCGTTGGTTGAGCCAAGAAGTATCATTAATCGCACCTACGGTGATACTGTGCATGGGTACACCTGCGGCTAAATTTATAATTCGGCCAAGCTTTCGATTAGCCAAAGAGCGAGGTGTTTGGTTTTTGGATAATCGATATGCACCTTTTGTCTCGGCGACATATAACCCTGCTTATGTACTCAGAATGCCCGGTTTGGGGAAAGATTTTTACCAAGGACGACAGTTACTAGTTCAGGATATTGCTGGAGCAAAACTTAAGTTAAAAGAGGTATCCGTCAAATCACAGCTGAATTTATTTCCGGACTAAATCCAAACTGAATTAAATTTCACGAACATATTCTCTCAGTTAACAATAGGGTATTTACCCGAAATGTAAGATGGTAAGACAAATGAAGAAATCACCAGATTTTTACTGGACCCAGTTGGCTCAAATTCGTCTAATTCGATTGAGCGACGAAACCGAGTTTGATCTGCGTCAGTTCAGTTCTCATATAGACTGGACCAACCTTTTTGGTAATTGTAATCCAGTGCAAATTGAAGTTGGTTGTGGGAAAGGCCGATTTTTAACCGAATCCTGTAAGCGTAACCCAGATACCAATTTCATAGGGATAGAAAACTCGTGGAAGTATGTACTTCGCACAAAAGAACGACTCAGGAAACATGGCCAAACTAATGCATGTATCAGCTATGTGGATGCCCCATATTTTGTTCACCATTATGTCGCTGACCACAGTGTGGAAGCATACCATGTTTATTTTCCGGATCCTTGGCCGAAAGATAAACACCAGAAACGCCGGATTTTCAATGACCCGATATGGATTCCAGAAATCATCAGAACCCTCCAGCCTGGTCTAGGTTGCCTATTTTTTTCTACTGATTTTGCCGAATACTTCACGTTGATAGAACAGCGTTTAGCTGACTGGCCACAACTCCTCTATCAACCCGAAATGTCTGAAGACCCAAATTATATTCAAACCAGCTTCGAAATTAAATATCGAAATCAAGGTCGCCCAATTCACCGTGCTGTATACAAATTAACAGTCTAATTCGAAGGGAGATAGTAATTTGTTTTTTCGACAACTGAAAATAATTTTGGAAATGATCAAATTTGAACATACGATTTTTGCTTTACCTTTTGCTATAATGAGTGCGTTCCTTGCATCCGAAGGTCTGCCTAGTAGGTCTGATCTGTTTTGGATCGTGTTGGCTATGGTTGGAGCACGAAGTTGCGCAATGGCATTTAATCGTTTAGCCGATGCAGAAATTGATAACCGTAACCCGCGGACACAAACACGAGCGATTCCATCCGGTCTATTAAAAAAAGATGATGTCTTAATATTCATAGTATTGTCCGCCTGCTTACTAGTCGTATCAGCACATCAGTTGAATCCGTTAGCTTTCAAGCTTTCACCTATTGCATTAATAATTATTATGCTTTACTCTTATACCAAACGCTTCACTTCACTGGCACACCTCTGGCTAGGTCTATCTTTGTCAATTGCACCAATTGGTGCTTGGATCGCTATTCAAGGCAGATTCAACCTTCTGCCAATGCTCTTGGGACTTTCGGTTATGTTATGGACTGCGGGTTTCGACATAATTTACGCATGCCAAGATTTTGATTTTGATAAGTCCTTTGGTCTACATTCAATTCCTGTTAAATTTGGTGTGCGTGCAGCTCTTTGGATTTCAAATCTTCTGCATGTAGTAACAGTATGTATACTAATCGTTATTGCGGAAATTTCACAACTAGGTTGGATTTACATGATTGGTGTGGGGGCTGTCGCCGTTATCTTAGTTTATGAACATTCGATTGTGAAGCCTAATGATCTATCCCGAGTAAATCTAGCTTTTTTTACCCTCAATGGGGCTGTGAGCTTGATATTGATGGCACTAGCCATAGCTGATGTTATGCTAAACACTTCATCTAGCCCTTTGACATAAATAACTCAATAATATCTTATGAAAAAAATTAACCGAGCGCTGATTAGTGTTTCTAATAAAACTGGGTTAACCGACCTTGCTAAGGAATTGGTTGGCTTCGGTGTTGACATTATTTCCACTGGAGGGACAGCTAAACTTCTAAGAAATTCAGGCGTAAATATCCGAGATGTCTCAGATTTTACGGGCTTTCCGGAAATGTTAGATGGAAGAGTGAAAACTCTTCACCCCAATATTCATGGTGGTATATTGGCAATTCGAGATAATCCAGACCACAAGGAGCAAACTGATCAAAATGGTATTCAAATGATTGATCTTGTCGTCTGTAACTTATACCCGTTTGAAGATACCGTGGCTCAGCCAGATGTAAGCCTGAGACAAGCCATTGAAAACATTGATGTCGGGGGACCAACAATGATTCGGGCTGCAGCCAAGAATTACCGAGATGTTGCGGTTTTAACTTCTATCGACCAATACTCAGAATTTTTAAGTGAGTTGGCTGAGAATAGTGGAGCTGTGTCCGAAACAACTCGTTTTGAATTAGCTAAATCTGCATTTATGCATACTGCGAATTACGATCATTCCATTTCCAGTTATTTTTTAGGTCTAAATGAGGTAGATGAAGAGTTTCCGTCTAGGCTCGATTTATCATACGAAAAAGTTCATCATTTAAGGTATGGAGAAAATCCTCATCAACTTGCAGCTTTTTATCGAGAGATAAAAAAGAATGAGTCTTGCGCTGCTTGGGCTAATCAGCTTAGTGGACAGCCAGTTTCCTATAACAATTTATTAGACTTGGAATCCGCCATCGAAATTGTCAAAGATTTCTCTGAACCAGCTTGCACTTTGATAAAGCACAATAATCCTTGTGGTTTAGCCACCAGTGAAAATTTAGGACAAGCATTTTTGAATGCATTAGACTGCGATCGGACTTCCGCCTTCGGCAGTATTGTGGGCTTCAATAGACCTGTTGATCTTTCAACTGCTAACATATTACGCGCAGAAGCAAAATCAGGGATTAAAATTGAGGCAATAATTGCTCCCAGCTATACCCCCAAAGCTCTAAAAGCTTTGGCTCGTGTTAAAAATCGACGTATTCTGGCAACTGGTGATCTATCCACCAACACAAAAATTATGCAATTGCGGCACATGGTCGGTGGCTTATTGGTTCAAGATCGAGACACAAAACAAATAACGATAGAGGATTTGCAATTTGTCACTCGAAGAAAACCCAGCGAATCCGAAATTCAGTCCTTATTGTTTGCCTGGAAGGCCTGTAAACACGTGAAATCCAATGCAATCTTGCTAGCAAAGGGCACACAAAGTATTGGTATTGGAGCTGGTCAAATGAGTCGTGTAGACTCTACTCTCATCGCAATTAGGAAGGCTGGTGAACGGATTTCGGGTTCTGTTTTGGCTTCTGATGCATACTTTCCTTTTTCTGACGGTGTTGAGGCTGCGGGTCAGGCAGGTGTCATTGCTATTATTCAACCTGGTGGTTCTGTCAATGATGAATCGGTAATCAAAATGGCTGATCAATACAAAATAGTAATGGCTTTTACTGGATTTCGCCACTTTAAACACTAGCGGCTTTTCCTTATCCGGATTTATAAAATTCAATGTTATAACTATTTGTATCACTATTGTTTGGATCGGCCAACTATGCTATAATCGAAATTGGGTGATTTTTAAATTTTATCTCAACTTTCGGCTAAATATTTCGACCTTAAGTAACTGAGGTTTTATCTGCTTGTTCTCCCGCCATATTGTCTGTGTTTTCAGTCGATCGACGATCACTAAAGAAGGACGAAACTGTATGAAGCAACTCCGCTACTCTATTTTAATTGCGTTATGCCTATTTTTATCCTTAGAAAGGGCATTTGCGGTCTTTGTGGTTACACCGAGTACTGGTCACCCAGGCATTACGGTCACAATTTCGGATAATCTTGGTAACGACAAATCTGAAACGGTTGTTGGTAGTATTACATTTGGGACAGTCGATGTTACTACTGCAGGCCATGCTTTGACCGCCATTAAGGGGGTAATTGAGGGAGATAAAGTCAAAACTAACCTTGATGGTGAATATAAAGTGACTTTCACAGTACCTGTGGACGCCACCTTGGTATCTGGTAGCTATACGGTTGAGATCGGCGAAAAAAAACGTGACTTTTTATTGACAGGACCAGTACAGGACGCTGTCAACGGACAGGTCGGAACAGCCTTAAAAATATCAGGGGAATTTGGCCCGAGTAACCAGAGAATTGGCACTATTACCTTTTCTAATACGACTATCACTGTAGCAGATCACGCACTAAAAACCACAAAAGGGTACGTTGCTGACGATAATTCTGTATATTCCGATAATACTGGTGAATATGAAATTTCTTTTGAGATTCCCGATCACGTCAATGGACCTGTTGTTATCCAGCTCGGGGCCAGTCAGTTTGGGTTTAATGTTTTGCCCTCGGTTACGTTATCCAGCCAAAAAGTTGTCAAGTATGGTGATACAATTACGCTTAATGGTCGGGGATTTAAAGTTTTAGATACGTTGACTGTTACTGTTGGAGATCAACAAGTTACCTTACCCGGTGGAACCACAGTTGATGCAGTGGGAAAATTTACTGCTAATATACAAATACTAGACAGCCGCTGGCAGGCAACCCACGATATTATCGTTTCGGCCAACGCTTCTGGAAGTCGAATTGAGTTAGATAATGCCTTAGTTATTGAGCCATCTATTGTGGTTACGCCTACCGGTGGAACTTCTAACGATACAGTTACAGTTTCTGGCCATAATTTCGCTGGCGTAGGAACCTCAGATGACGAGATTGTGTATATCGACTTTGGGCAAACTCGCCCGATTATGGAAATTCGAAAAGCTGATTTTGGTGGTCAGCCACCTGGTAGCTTTAGAGCGACTTTCGTTACTGGGGATCAATCTCTTGGTGGCCTTCTAGAAGTTAGGGCTCGAGGTTCCAAATCTACACCAGATGCTACGGCATCTTTCTTGTATTCTCATCCAGATAGCAACCAAAATTTGCAAATCGAAACCCCCGTTACTGGGTACACTCCAGGTAGCGCACTAACAGTTGTTGGTACCGGCTATCCTAAATCAGCTGATATTGGTTCCATCAACCTTAAGTCGGCTGCTGGAAACTTTGTTGTAGTCACAATTAATAACTACATCTATGGGCAAGATGCGGGCAATTCGAGTACTCAAGTAAAGACAGATGCAGATGGAAAATTCAAAACCGCTGTCACTCTACCTGCCACTATAGCGGCAGGGCAATATCAAGTCCTAATGAACCTTGAAGATATTAATGCGAATGGCATATTAGATGCCGGTGAAGACACTAACAACAATGGACAGCTAGATTACCATCAAAATTATCAAACAATTTCCATTATTCCTAAGCTTACCATAGCTGCGGGGCAATCAGGGAAAATCGGAGATACCTTTACCGTATCGGGTGTGGGCTTTGCCAGTAGTGAAAATGTAGATATTAAGTTGACCGATGATAATGTCGAACTCGCCGCAGGGACTTTTCCCACTGATGCTAACGGGAAGTTTAGTAGCTCTACTTTCACCATCAACCAGCAAACCTTTGGTGCTAAAAAGATCTTGGCTATTGGTCGTAACTCTTCACTGACAGCAGTGGGAGATCAGACGGTTTCGGTGTTGAACCAGATTTCAAGTGCAAATCCAACAACTGGTAACAACGTTTACGTCGGTGAAATCATAAGTCTAACTGGTGATGGATGGGGAAGTGAAGAAGTCATAACCGTTGCTGTAACTAAGTTTAAGGGAGCTGTTTTAGGGAATCCATTGGTGGTTCAAACTACAACGACACAAGTTAACGGAGCGTTATCAGTCGGTTTCCCAGTACCTAGCCTAGGTGACGTTGGCACACTAACAATAGAGGTCACAGGTGAGACAAGTAACAATCAAACTCATATTCGACGTGATGGTGCAACCTTGCTATCGTGGGAGTTGCAAGGCAGTAGCGATTATCCCGTTATTCATATGACACCAACGGAAGGTATAGTTGGAACAAATGTTAACTTGACCGTTAATCGCAATTTTGCAGGTGGACAGTTGCTCTTTGGCGGTGTTGAAATTGCAACTGTTCCTGCTGGTAATAACATTGCTGATACAGTGTTCGCATTCACCGTTCCGGATGCGGCGGTGGGGCTTCAATCTGTTCAGTTACAGCAAAGTAAAGTGGATTTCAACGTTGTTAGCTCAATAACAATCAATCCGGTATCACCAGCTACCATTAAAATTGGAGATGTGATTTCAGTTACGGGTAAGGGGTTCCCTAGAAATACTAGGTATACTGTCGCATTCAATAGTATCGAGATGGTAGCTGGAATTTCACAGGACAATGGTACCTTTTCATCTTCGTTTGAGTTACCTGTGGTACCACAAGGTGGCAATTATAAAATTGTTGTAGCAGCAGATACTGGTCAGACTGTAGAGGCTGCCTTTACGGCCCAAATAACCGGAAAAATAACCGAAATTGAACCAGTAATTGGCACAACAGAAACGCCAATCACTCTCTCTGGTAATGGGTTTAAGGCTTATGAGAAAGTGACAGTTAAGTTCGACGGGAAAGTCGTTGATCCATCCGAATTCTTAGCTAATGAGAAAGGGGAATTCAATGCTACTTTTGATTTGAAATCTCAGCCTAAAGGAGCAGGTAAAATTGAGTTGCATAACGATAGTGGACTGCAGGGACAAATTGATTTTACATTGATCAGCCAAATTAGCTTAACTCCGACAAGTGCTCAAGTTGGAAAAAATGTTACAGTCAAAGGAATGGGTTTTGCTAATGGAGAAGTGGTGACCTTGAAACTAGGTACTGCTGATATTGGCAACGCGACTGTAGGTGCAACGGGTGAGTTCTCACGTACGTTCTCCGTTCCTTTTTTAGGAGGAGGACCTAAGCCTGTTCGTGCAACTGGAAATAGTGGTGGGGAAGCAGAACATAGTTTCAGCATTCTGGGTCGTATTACGGGCATTTACGCTGTCCAAAATATAGCAGTTGTTGATAATGATAAAGATTTAATCCCCTCGTACGCCGACCAAAATGACAATGATTTATCCGTTGGTTCAGACCTTACGACCTCATCTCCTGTTCAACCCGCAGATGTAATAGAAGTTGTAGGTGATGGATATATTCCCAATGAAAATATATTTATCGATTTTGGGGCGACGCAAAGTATTTCTATATCGGCTGGTGATACGAGAGTTCGCGACAACGGAACCTTTCAATCGCGTTTCAAGGTCTCAATTCTTCCTTACGGATTAAAAGATGTGGTAGTTCGCCAAGCTTCAGGCAGTTTTGACGAAATTAGTAATGCTGTTTCTATCCAAGGACAACTGACCCGACTCTTAATAAATGACACTGCGATAAGTGCTGGGAATCGAACACTAATCGGTCCAGGCCGAATCACATTGGCAGGAAGAGGATTCACACCAGGGCATACACTTAAAGTTACACTGCTGACAAATATCGAAACTGAAATTATTAATGCTGAAACAACAGATGAAAATGCTCCTGCAGAAGATGAGGCAACAACAAACTACAATCTAAGAGGAAATGTCGTTCAGTCTGATGGCACTTTCGCGTTGTCATTTAGTACTGGCAAACTGGCTGGACATCCAGACATTAACATTCGGGTTGAAGATGCCAAGGATAACCAACGCCTGACAACCAATGTGGCAATAGATACTGACGAAGGCGTAGATATTGGTAGCTTTGAGGTCAGTGGAAGACTCTCATCTCTAGAACCAGTTAGTGGAGATAGCACAACTGAAATCACAATCCAGGGGTATGGCTTTCATACAGGAACTGCGACTATTACTTCATCAACAATCAATGCTTTCGCTGGTCAAGGGACAGTGGATGAAAAAGGAGACCTGGAAGCGATATTTAACTTGGGTGGAGGTGATGATTTACCGCTAGGTCCCATGACTTTCACTGTTACGACTAAGTTTGGTGCTCATGAAATCAGTGATACCACCTCTCAATTCATCCTTTCCCAACAAGCGACTAAGCGAATCGATGTTAGCCCGGTATTTGGTTCTCCAGAAGATACTGTGACTATAACAGGAACTGGGTTTCCTATTTCAGCTGATATCGGCCAAATCACCTTTGATGGTAACCCAGCCGATGTTTCAGCAACCGGTGTTGGTAAAATTGAAGATAACTCAGTAGTGACTGATGAAACAGGAGTTTTTCAGGTACGAATGGTCGTACCTACTGCTACTACTGGTGTTAAACTAATTAGTACCGACAAAGTTTTTGCCAAAACAAAAGGTAGCTTCGAGGTTCAAAAGAAGCTAACTATTGTTGATCCACCGACGGCGGAGGGCAGAGCCGGCTCACAATTGTTAGTTAAGGGTACTGGGTTTAAATCTGCTGAGGTACGGTTGTTACGTTTCAATGGTGTAGATATTACTTATATCGATCACCAATTAGTTCGTGCAGGTTATGGACAGGTTACGGCTGATCGTATACAAGCTAATTCCCGCGGATCCTTTGAGGTGAAGTTTAGGCTACCACCCTTGCCATCGGGCCATCCGATTACTATTACCACTGACGCTGGTGGCTTAACTGAGTTCAATGTTATCCCCAGAATTACATTGGTTAGTCCTGCGATACTAGCGAATGGTCAGTCGTTGAGAATTGCTGGAGACGGTTTTCGATCTAGTGAATCGATCGAAATAGAGTTTGGGGAACCTGCTCAAATCGCACGGATATATGCGGACCCACAAGGTGTTTTTGACACCTACACGACAAAAGTTCAACACCAGACTTCAGGTGTAAAACCTGTAAAAGTTACAGGAAAAACT
>MDTE01200492.1_pt1 | contig 15355 bp, 14 predicted proteins | sample 811231 | NCBI WGS metagenome assembly MDTE01 (sample SAMN05326651, study PRJNA326480) | marine metagenome | isolation source: seawater | place: Indian Ocean: Red Sea | collected 2010 | reverse complement strand
GGCTGGTCTTTGTCGTAGTGTTCAAGTCCCGAGTCCGGCTCAAGGAGTCCGCAGGGGTACCCGAGCTGGTCAAAGGGGCCGGACTTAAGCTCCGGTGCATAGTGCTTCATGGGTTCGAATCCCATCCCCTGCACCAATTCAGTCCTTCAACCGAGTAATGCAGCAACCAAGAGATCCCTCAGCCGAAGGAACATCGGTCTTGCTGATCTTGACCGTGCCCGCAATAACCTGCACAGGAGATAAGATGAGATCGAGTAATTCGTTAGCAATTTGCTCGAGTAATTCAAACCGCTGGCTTGCTATGACATGATCCAATGCATCGACGAGGTATTCGTAATCGACTACGTCATTTATTCGCAATAATTGTGATTTCTCCTTCGGAATGTGAGCAGCATAAATGTCGAAGATCACTCGTTGGCTGGACCCAAATTCAAAATCATGAATGCCGACCTCAATTTCGCGAACAGCGTTCTCAAGGAATACAACTGTGGCAGCACCATTTGTCTTAGAAACCAAGCTAGAAAGGGCATCACCCAAATCTGCCACTTCTACCCCTCCGTTTCGAATACTACGTCCCTGCCACGATTAAGGAACCTCTCTCCGCAATCCACGAAAATAACCTGTCCAGTAACTGCCTTTGAATTCAAAAGGAAAGATGCTGCTTCTGCTACATCTCCTGGTTCTGGCCCATAACCTAGTGGAGTCTCTGCCTGAGCCTTTGCGAAACCGGAATCAGTTTGTTCTGGACTTGCAAGAGTGTGCCCTGGTGCTACAGCGTTCACCCGGACCTTTGGAGATAGGGCTCTAGCAAGGGTTTCTGTCATACCCAACATAGCGAACCTAGAAGCGGTGTAAGATAAATAATCTGGGTTGGGAGATGCTATTTTCTGATCAATGATGTTGACTACTGAGCCTGATTCGCCATCTGGCATTCCCTCTGCCAATGCCCTAATCAGCATCGTCTGTGCTCTTGCGTTTATGGCCATATGCGAATCCCATGATCCCTCGGTTACAGAGAATATATCGTCATACTCGAAAATAGACGCATTGTTGACCAAATCAGTAATTGGGCCTAATTCATCTTGACACTGTCCAATTAATCTGGAAGCAGCCCCAGTTTCAGATAGATCGCACCTAACAGAAAAAGCGTCAGAACCAATTGAGAGGATCTCCTCTACTACCTCCAAAGATTCGGGTTCGGAATTTCGATGATGCACGGCAACAGCAAAGCCGTCAAGAGCAAGCCTAAGGCAGATTTCTCGACCAATCCTCTTCGAACCACCGGTAACAAGAACGGTTCTGCCCATGGCTGCCGGGTGAGAGGCCTGCATTTTACCGATTGGTCGGGCCGGTCAATGGGACCGGTACGAGAAAACGGTTAATGTCGAGCCTTCACCCCAGTGTTTTGATGGAGAGGCGATTGCCGACCATAGACCCAGCCGAAGGCTCCTCAGGAGGTTGTGGAGGAGCCCCTAGGATTAGTCCCGCGGACAAGAGGAAATCTATGAGGAAGAGGCTGCCAACCTGGTTTAGGACGACCCTTCCTACTGGAAAGTCCCAGGAGAGGTACAACCAAACGAAAACTAACGTTCACGAACATGGCCTCAATACGGTGTGCGAGGAGGCGAGATGCCCCAATGTCCACGACTGTTGGGGAAGAGGGACTGCTACATTCATGGTTGCAGGAGAGGTTTGCACTAGGGGATGTAGATTCTGCGCAGTTGGAACAGTTAAGACTCCTCCAGAATTGGATAGAAATGAGCCTTCGGAGCTTGCAGATGCGGTCTCAAAGATGGGTCTCAACTACGTGGTAATCACCGTCGTTAACAGGGATGATCTGCCTGATGGAGGGGCATCTCACTATCGGAGTTGTGTGATTGAGGTTGCAAGAAGAAACCCTGATACTGGGATAGAGTTGCTTTGCTCTGACTTGGACGGGAACCTTGACGCCCTGGAATCATTACTGGAGAATCTACCACTAAGAGTATTCGCCCACAACGTGGAGTGCGTCCCTAGACTTGACAATATTGTCAGAGACCCTAGGGCATCTTTCAAGCAGTCATTGGAGATTCTGGAGATGGCGAAGAAGGTCCGTCCAGATCTGCTTACTAAAACCAGCCTAATGGTGGGCTTGGGGGAGAGTGACAAGGAGATTTCAGAGGCCTTGGTTATGATTAGGGAATCCGGGACGGATATGGTGACCATCGGACAGTACCTCCAGCCGAGTCATAAACACATTCAGGTGGATAGGTTCCCGGAACCCGAGAGATTTGCAGATTGGGACCAAATGGCAAGAGAAATAGGATTCAATGCTGTTGCTAGCGGACCTCTGGTAAGGTCTAGCTATCGTGCAGGCTTGCTATGGGAAGAAGCATTAGGGGGGGATCCCGTAGTTACTCAGGATTCTTCAGGTTCAGCGGTTAGCCACCTAGTTTCTGGAGATTATTCCGTATCAGTAAGAGGCCAAACGTCATGAGTGGAGCGGAGGTGTAGGGGACATGTCACCCAAGGGCGACGATTCGAAAATCCAAGTCCCGGACGCACCGTTCAGGCCTGGAGAGGATGCAAGTTTTGAGAGTTGGCAATGGAAACCCGGGGACTTGGGGATGCCGGACCCGAAGACTTGCAGTTTCCGAGACACAGAAGATCTCGCTCACGGACTAGTGAGAGTATTGGATTATGAGGGAGTTGCTTCCGGGGACTGGGATCCGAAGCTGACTGCAGAAGAGCTTAGATCTGGACTAGAGCACATGGTTAGGCTGAGGATTTTCGACGACAGGATGATGAAGATGCAAAGGACTGGGCTTCTATCTTTCTACATGAGGTCGTTCGGAGAAGAGGCAGTGGCAATTGCTCAAACCATGGCGCTGGAAGAGGTGGACTGGATTTTCCCCACATACAGGCAGCCAGGGGCGCAGTTCGTTAGAGGAAGAGACATGGTAAGCATGATTTGCCATTGCATAGGGAATGAAGAAGACAACATCAAGGGTCGGCAAATGCCTGTCCACTACTCATATCGCGAGGGGCGCTTCATTTCGATTTCAAGCCCTGTGGGGACACAGTTCAGCCAGGCCGTTGGGGTCGCATTGGCCTCCAAGCATAAGGGATTAGACGAGGTCACAATCACGTGGATAGGGGATGGAGCAAGCGCGGAGGGCGACTACCACTATGCGCTAAATTTCGCCAGCGTTTATAACGCCCCTGTAATCCTAAATCTGGTTAACAACCAATGGGCGATTTCCACCCACGCAAACTTCGCTACTGGGAAGGGCAATTTCGCAACTAGAGGGCTTCCCTACGGATTAGCCTCGATCAGGGTGGATGGTAACGACTTCCTAGCCCTATACTCTGTAACAAGGTGGGCGAGGGAGAGGGCAGCAGCGGGAGCAGGTGCAACCCATATCGAAGTCCTGACTTACAGAGCAGGAGCTCATAGCAGCAGCGATGATCCCAGCAGGTATAGGCCCGGTGATGAGCACACAAAGTGGCCAGGAGGAGACCCAATTAAGAGACTGAAAGATCATCTTATTATGTCTGGAGATTGGACAGAAGAGCAGCATTCGGAGCTCGAGGATAGGATTGATTCAGAGGTAGTCGACGCATACAAGGAGGCCGTCAAATTTGGGGACCTGGCCAATGGACCGTATCCCTCGGCAGACACAATATTCACAGAGGTGTATGAAGAAATGCCATGGCACCTCAAGGAACAGCATGATGAGGTAATGGGGGACTGAATATGGCGAATATGAACATGATACAATCACTAAACAGTGCGCTTGACAATATGCTCGAAAAGGACCCAAATGTGATCGTCTTCGGAGAGGATGTAGGGTACTTCGGCGGAGTTTTCAGAACTACCGACGGGCTACAAGAAAGACACGGTGACCATCGAGTATTCGACTCGCCGCTGTCCGAAGGCGGAATCGCCGCAACAGCATTTGGAATGGGGTTGAATGGACTTAGGCCAGTAGTGGAGATTCAGTTCGCAGACTACATTTTTCCCGCATACGACCAGATAGTGAACGAGATGGCGAAGGTCCGTCATCGCTCCGGAGGGGAGTTCTGGTCCCCGGTGACCCTCAGAACTCCTGCAGGCGGAGGAATTAGGGGTGGCCATCACCACTCCCAGTCTCCCGAGTCCCAGTTCACCCATACCCCGGGTCTGAAGGTGGTTTACTGCTCCACACCGTACAATGCAAAGGGTTTGTTGATTAGCTCGATAGAGTGCAATGATCCGGTGGTATTCTTCGAGCCCAAGAGGTGCTATAGAGGGCCCTTCTACGGGGATCCGCACAAAGTACCAACATGGGCGGAGCACGCAGAAGCAGAGGTCCCAGAGAATCACTATAGAATCCCATTGGGGCAGGCAAGATTGGCTATGGAAGGTGACGATTGTACCGTCATTGCCTGGGGGGCAATGGTTCACGTTTGTGAACAGGCGATAAGGGATAGCGGCGTTTCTTGCGATTTGGTCGACCTACAGACGCTAGTCCCATGGGACAGGGAGGCGATTGTACAGTCTGTAGAGAAGACAGGTAGGTGCGTCATTGTCCATGAAGCCCCCAAGACCAGCGGGTTCGGTGCAGAGATGGCTGCTTCCGTACAGGAGAGGTGCTTCTATCACCTAGAATGCCCTATCGAGAGGGTCACTGGATGGGACACACCTTTCCCCCATACTACTGAATGGGATTACATGCCCGGGCCATCTAGGATCGCCGCGGCGATACATCGTACACAGGAGGACTGAGATGGGAAATTTCGTTTTCAAGCTACCCGACATAGGAGAAGGTGTGGTAGAGGGAGAGGTAGTCCAGTGGCATGTTTCCATAGGAGATTCGGTTTCAGAGGATGACTCCCTTGTCGATGTAATGACGGACAAAGCAACTGTGACAATACCGTCTCCAGTTAGCGGAGTCGTGAGCTCCCTGAGTGGAGGGGTCGGAGATATGATTGCAGTAGGTTCAACGTTATTGGAGATTGAATCCGATGGAAGCCCCTCCGAGGAAGTGGCAGATGCTGAAGAAGACGCCCCTGGAGAAGAACCTGAGGCTCCACGAGAAGAGCCTGGGGCTGATAACCAGGTACCGTCTCCAGCTACAGAGACTAAGGTGGAGCCCCCCAAGCCTGTACCGGAAACGCCCCGGAAGATCCCTGGAAGAGTTCTGGCTAGTCCTGCTGTTAGGAAGAGAGCCAGGGAAGGTGGCTTGGACCTAAGCATGGTAAGAGGTTCCGGTCCTGCTGGTAGGATAAGGCACGCGGATTTGGACGCATACATGGCAGCTGATGGAGCTGTTGCAGGGGCACCCCCTGCAGCCTATTCCACCAAGAGAACTGATGTCACTCCAGTTAAGGTCGTGGGACTGAGGAGAAGGATCTCAGAGCAGATGTCCCTGAGCAAAAGTAGGATTCCCCATTTCTCCTACTTCGAAGAGGTCGATATCACCGAGCTAGAGTCATTGAGGGGGTTGCTTAACTCAACTAAGGATGACTCGCAGCCAAAGTTAACTTACCTTCCATTCATCATGCTGGCATTATCAAAGATTATGCCAGATCACCCGGAATGCAATGCTCATTTCGATGACGAAGGGGGCGTCGTGAACCGACATGCAGCAGTCAACCTAGGAATCGCGACTCAAACCGAAAGGGGGCTTTACGTGCCTGTAGTGAAGCACGTTGAGTCGATGGATATCTGGAAGGCCGCTTTGGAAATGCAGAGGGTTACATCAGCGGCAAGAGACGGTAGTGCGAGCTTGGACGAGCTTACCGGATCGACTCTGACCATCACCAGCCTAGGCAGGGAGGGGGGGTTGGGGGCAACACCAATTATCAACCACCCTGAAGTTGCCATCTTGGGAGTCCACAAGGCTAGGGAAATGCCCGTTGTTAGGGGTGGTCAGATAGTTGTGCGCAGAATCATGAATTTGTCTAGCGCGTTCGATCACAGGGTTGTGGATGGTGCGGACGGGGCTTCACTAATTCAGCACCTAAGGAGGATGCTGGAGAATCCTGCACTCATCTTCATGTGAGGGACATCATATGGCTGAGTCACGAAAGTGCCAAGTTCTGGTAGTCGGAGCAGGGCCGGGAGGCTATGTTGCGGGCATTAGGGCCGCACAGCTAGGACTTGAGACGATCGTAGTAGAGGGCGACAAGGCAGGAGGGACTTGCCTAATCAGGGGTTGCATACCCAGCAAGGCCATTATTCATGCCGCGGAGAGATTCGAGTCTCTTCGTCAGCACTCAGAGGAAGGTGGACACATGGGCCTGTCCGTGGATGGAATTCCAGAAGTAGACATGGTCGCTCTTGTTTCCTGGAAAGACTCGATAGTGGACAGGTTGAACAAGGGCGTGGAGGGCCTCCTAAATGCGGCGGGCGCCGAGCTAATCAGTGGCTGGGCAAGCTTTGACGGCCCCAAGAGCTGTATCGTAGATACTGCAGAAGGCAAGTTGCATATCGAGGCGGAGAACGTCATCCTAGCTACTGGGTCGAGTCACATAGACCTCCCATTCATGCCATGTGACGAAGAGTTTGTGCTCTCCTCTACTGGAGCATTGGACTTGTCCAAGCTCCCAAAGAGTGCAGCTATAGTCGGTGGTGGATACATAGGCCTAGAGCTAGGGTGCGCATTGGCCAAACTTGGCACAGAGGTCACCGTAGTGGAGGGTTTGACGAGCATCCTAGCAATAATGGACAAGGAAATCAGAAGGCCACTCGAAATCTGGCTGAAGAAGCATGGCGTCAAGGTCCATACCGAGGCCCTAGCCAGAGGGGCTGAGGTAAAAGGAAAAGGGGCGTCGAGGAAGGTTGAGCTTACATTCGAAAAGGACGGAGCCGAACAAAAGGTGAAGGTTGACAAGGTTCTGGTGACAGTAGGAAGAAAGCCCAACACCCAAGGCTGGGGGCTGGAAAATACCGGAGTGCGAATGGATGCTTCTGGCCGGTTCATTAGAACAGATAGGCAGTGCAGAACCTCTGTGCCGGGAGTCTATGCCATAGGGGACGTAGCAGGAGAGCCGATGCTGGCGCACAAGGCTAGCGCCGAAGGAGAGATGGTAGCAGAGATCATTGCAGGACACAAGCGAGAGTTCGACAAGGTTGCCATCCCAGCCATTGTCTTCACCGAGCCAGAAATAGTTTCAGTTGGACTGACTCCAGAGGAAGCCCAAGAAAGAGGGGAGGAGGTGTTGGTAGGGAAGTTCCCTCTGGCTGCCAACGGCAGAGCACTTAGCATCGAAGCAGAGAAGACTGGTGGGTTCATCAGAGTAACCGCGAGAGAGTCTGACCACGTGATTCTGGGGGTTCAGGCTGTCGGTAGCCACGTTGCAGAACTGCATGCCGAATTCGTACTCGCACTTGAGATGGGTGCCCTACTGGAGGATATAGCTGGTACCGTTCACGCCCACCCAACTATGGCAGAGTCCTTCCATGAAGGGGTGCTCAAGACACTAGGGCACGCTATTCACATCAGCTGAGGTAATCGGATGGGTCGAATTAGAGTGATCAGGTGCGGAGTAGTGGAACACAGAGAAATGTCTGAAAGGATGAAAAAACTACAGCAAGAGAGAATTGAAGATCGTATTCCTGACACCCTACTCTTCGTCCAGCATCCAGAGGTTGTCACCATCGGCCCCAAGGCAATTAGGGATGAAGTGGTTGTAGATGGGTACCCGACCGTGTTGACTGACAGGGGAGGAGGAATAACCTGGCACGGTCCGGGCCAGCTAGTCGCATACCCCATTGTAAAATGGAAAGTAGACGAACAGAGCGTCAGAGGGATTATCGGAAGACTAGAAGAATGGGCAATTGGGGCGCTGTCTGATTGCGGAGTTGAGGCATACAAGGACTCCAAAATGCAGGGTGCTTGGGTCGACGGATACAAGGTCTGCTCAATCGGCCTCTCGTTCCTTCACTGGGTGAGTCGGCATGGTATGTCGATCAACATTGACACCCCGGGAACTAGGGTTGAGGATCTAGGGGGATGCGGCATTGCTCCCGGAACGCACACGAGTCTGTCGCAACTAGGATACTCCAAAGATTCTAATGGAGCCACCATAGACATTGAGAGGGTTGAGAAGAGCCTTATTGATACGTGTCAGGAGCACCTTGGAAGGAGGCCGGTCATGGAAGTTGACTGGACGCCGGAGATGGCTGCATGAGCAGACCCCGAAGGGGGGATCTAGCATACCACTGGTCGTTAGACCCGAAAATCACCTTCCTAAACCACGGATCATTCGGGGCCACACCAATTGCAGTAATGGATGAGCAATCTAGGCTTCGCTCGCTGATGGAGAGAGACCCGGTTAGATTCTTCGAGAGGGATTTCCTGGGGCTAATGGGTTCGGCAAGGGAGTCCTTGGCAGACTTCCTGAATGCTGATCCAGATGGATTGGCCTTCGTAAAGAATGCCACAGAGGGAGTTAACACAATTCTCCGGAGTCTAATTCTCGAAGATGGTGACGAAATAATTGTGCCAAATCATAGCTACCAGGCATGCTGGAATGCAGTTGACTTCGTAACCGAAAGATCCGGGGCAAAGACTGTGGTGGTGGACATCCCATTCAGAGTTGAAAGTGAGTCGGAGATTGTGGACCTGATCATGGCTGCAGTTTCGGAGAAAACCGTACTCGCTCTAATTGACACGGTTACAAGCCCAACTGGGTTGAGGATGCCATTCGAGGAGCTAGTAGAGGGTTTGCAGAAGTCGGGAGTAGACGTCCTACTCGATGCTGCGCACGGGCCGGGGATAGTACCACTAAACCTGAAAGAGTTGGGTGCTGCATACTGCACTGGGAACTGCCACAAATGGATATGTACTCCGAAGGGGTCGGCATTCCTGCATATCAGGAATGACCGGAAGAGCGGGGTCCGTCCCCTTAGCATAGGCCACGGGGCCAGTTTGCAAGGAAGCGATCAAGAGAAGTTCGAGTATGAGTTTGGTTGGCCCGGGACACAAGACCCGACACCATGGCTTTGCATCCCCAAGGCTCTGGAGTACATTGGTGGGCTAGTTGAAGGTGGATGGCCGTCAATAATGGAAAAAAATAGGGATCTGGTACTGGAGGGTAGGAGAGTAATTTGCGATGCTTTGGGAACCGACCCTCCCGTTCCGGACTCCATGGTTTCTTCGATTGCCGCAGTTGAAATGCCCGGTAATGGTGAAGTGGGGCCTATGAGCTTCGAGGGAGATCCTTTTCACAACTCCTTGCTAGATGATTATGGCATCCAAGTACCTGTTTTCCCTTGGATGCACCATGGAACCAGATACATCAGAGTCTCTGCACAGCTTTACAACCACCTGGACGAGTACACTTTCCTCGCTGAAGCATTGAAGGAGTGCCTTTGAAGAAAGGCAACCTTTCAAGGAGTCCATATACGGCCGTTGTGTCATGCCCGAGGCGGTGGTAGCCATGACCGGAGCTTCCGGCTCAAGCTACGCTGTGAGGCTTGTCGAGGAACTAAATGCTCATGGTTGGTCAGTCAATCTGATTGTAACAAGTAGTGGGGCGATCAACTTGGACTTGGAATGCGGCATCACTCCAGAGGATCTGGCATCTAAACAGGGAGTGGTGCTTGAGGACAACAATAACCTAGCGGCCAGAGCCGCATCGGGTTCTGCAAGATTCGACGCCTACGTTGTATGCCCTGCCAGCGGGACCACGATAGGGAAGATTGCTGCTGGCATAAGTGACAATCTGGCGACTAGGAGTGCCCTAGTTGCTATGAAGGAGAGGAGGAAGCTGATACTAGTACCCAGAGAGGCCCCCTACTCGACACCCCATCTAAAGGCAATGGCTAATCTCTCGGAATGGGGCGTAGTTATCCTTCCCGCAAGTCCTGGTTTCTACCACTCTCCAGAAACAATAGAAGACATGGTAGACTTCGTTGTTGCAAGAATTCTAGACCAACTTGACATCGAACACAACCTTGGAAAAAGATGGACGGGTAACGAGGTCCAGTCCAAAGACTGATGCTAAACATGAATAGGTCTGGAATGGGTTCAATAGTGGCGGAAAGAGCTGAATTGCCGATAGCATGACCGAGTGGTCTTTGAAAACAGTTCAATCACTCAAGAGTGAGTTGCGCTCAAGGGGTCTGTCGACCTCGGGAAAAAAGGCAGACATGGTAAGAAGACTCGAAGAGAGTGAGGGGTCTAGCAGCGCAATAGAGGCAGAACTTGTAGGAGAACCTAGTGGAGGAGTAGGGCCTGGTCTTCTTACTAGGGCTAGGGCCTTGGGGATGCAGAAGGTAAGTGGGACTTCGATAAACGCGTTTTTTCTGGCTGCAATAGTAATAATCGGAACGTCGGGGGGCGGGCTACTCTTCGGAGACGACATAGCGAAGTGGATGAGGGGTTCTCCCGATTACGAACTCATCGAGTTTGATTCCAACCAAACTAGGGCATTCGCGCAGGGTCTAGTTGATCTCGGCCATCCTGAGTGGGAGGGAAGGTTATCCGGGACAGTAGAGGAAGAGAACACGGCTCAGTCCATCAAGACCAACTTCTCTAACAGCGGATTACCATCAATACTGGACGAGTTCGAGGTTCCACTTTACTACATGGGAAATCAGTTCGATCTTATGATTTGCCAGCCTGGAAACTTGGGGGGAATAATTGGTGGACCTACTCCCTGCTCAATAGCCGACTTGGATAGGGAAGAAACGGAATTCTTGCACAGAGCCGACTACGTTGTCCAAGGGTATAGTGGAAGTGTGAATATCCCTGCTAGCAGCAACGTCCAGGTGATTGATCTCGGAATGGGGAACGAGTCAGAGGATTGGGGGTCTGCAGGAAACGGGATTGGAGTGGTGTGGATAATGGATGGTCAGGACGGGCAGCCCGGTACTGAAAGCAACACAATTCTAATGGGTAGGGCCCAGGATAATAGCCTCAGGGGCCTAATCACTATCAACGCTAGACAGAACTGCGATGACCTAGTGCAAGATGACTGTGTCCCTTACTCAAAGTCCTTGGATATCACACAATTTGATGAGAAGCCCTACGACATTGGTTTTGTCATGGTATCCAAGAGTGTTGGTGATGCGATCATAGACCAAGTAGTGAACGGGAATGGGATGCTGCAGTTCCAAGTTGACGTGGACAACCAGCAGGAAGGCTACATCCACGTTCCATGTGGAATCATTGAAGGTCAAACGGATGAGAAGGTCATCATAGGAGCGCATCATGACACCGTGTACAACGGACAAGGTGCTGTTGATAACACAGCAGGAACGGCCACGGTCCAAGAGATGGCTAGGCAGATGGCCTTACTCGAGGCGGAGCTTGGCGAGCCGAAGCTCACGATCTACTTCTGCACCTGGGGAGGGGAAGAGGAGGGGCTTTGGGGCTCAAGTGAGTGGGTTCAGAAGTACCAATCTGACCTTCAAGAGAACCTCAGGCTTTACATCAACTTAGACATGAACCACGTTGATGCGCAGAGGAACTCAGGCATCACACTTCAGGGAAACAGCCCGGATGATGTCAAGCACATCGAAGGAATTGTGGATAAATTCTCCAAGGAGAATCCCGATTTGGCGAGCAGGTATCAAATCAGTATCAGGCAGTTAGAATCCGAAGAAATGCCATACAACTCGGACCATGCACCATTCGTATACAACCTATACGATGGGGCTGAGGATCAAGGATTGTTTGGCAAGGCAATGTTATGCTATGGTTCTGGGTCTTCAGAGTACCACACCTACTTGGACACCATGGAGAGGTTCAACGAGGAGAGCCTTGTGGTTTCAGGAATAATCTACGGTTCACTAGTAAGGCATCTTGCTTGGACCTAAGTAGAGCAGAAGGATACTACTGCATCGTAATCAGGTTCAATACCGGGATTCTCAGCTACCCACGAGTAACCTATGGTTCCGTCTGGTTCGACTATGAAAATCGCTCTCTGGGAGGCGGTATATCCTGGAGCTCCAAAGTCGTGAATTGAAAGCCCATATGCCTCTATAGCCAATCTCTTTACGTCACAGAGAAGAGGGAAGCCAATTCCCTTTGCCTCTGCGAACTCCTTGTTGGCGAAAACGTTGTCCGCAGATATTCCCAGAATCTCCGCATCCGCTTCATTCAGCACCCCCATCGAGTCAGTAAAGTTGCAAAGCTCAGCAGCGCAGACACCAGTAAAGGCTGCTGGGTAGAATGCTAGGACGACCCTTTTGCCTATTTCGCTGAGAGTCACCATCGATCTATCTTGTGCAGTCATCAGCGTGAAGTCAGGGGCATTATCTCCTACGGAAACCATGGCGTCCCGAGACGTTTCTGATTTTCAAGATGACCTAGCCCTACATCCTCTCAGGCGTGCCGATCCCCAGTAGTCCTAGGCCTAGTCTTAGCTCCCTTGCAGTAAGGTCGCATAGAGCTAGTCTGCCCTGTGAGATATCGGAATCTTCCGAGTTCAGGACCGGGCAATTCTCGTAAAATTTAGCGAATGAAGATGCAATCGAGTACAAATGTGTGCATAGCTTGTGAGGGCTGAATGATGAAATCGAGTCTTCTACCGCAGAGGGGAATTCCACAAGTCGCCTGGAAAGAGAGAGTTCTTCAGGATGAGTGACATTTAGGATTGTTCCAGAAAGTTCTCCTCGGTCCCCACCCCACTTTCTGAAAATACTGCATATTCTGGCGTGGGCGTACTGCAGATAAGGGGCGGTGTTTCCATCAAATGAAAGCATGCCCTCCCAGTCGAAGAGGTAGTCCTTGGTCCTCTCAGTTGACAAATCTGCGTACTTCACGGCTCCAATCCCTACGGCTTTAGCAACCTCCTCCCTCTCTTTAGCCGGCAAATCTGGATTCTTCTCTATTACAGCATTCTCTGCCCTGGTGATTGCCTCTTGAAGAAGGTCGTGGAGTTTCACCACCTCTCCCTCTCTGCTCTTCAACACCTTTCCGTCGGCACCTAGAACTGAGCCGAAATTTACGTGAACTGCACGATGAGAATCGGACATAAATCCCGCTTGCCTGGCAACTTGGAAGACCATCTCGAAATGTTGCTTCTGTGGAGTTCCAACTACGTATAGGAATCCATCACACCCGAGCCGCTCAACTCTATCGATAATACAAGCGAGGTCAGATGTGCTGTAGTTGTACCCCCCATCACCCTTCCTAATGATCATCGGAAGAGGTTCCCCCTCCCTGTTAACCCAGCCACCGGGGAATACTACATCTGCTCCATCGCTATTTTCTATAAGTCCCGCGTCATAGAGCCTTTCTACGACTAAAGGTAGGATTTCTTGATAGCTGGATTCCCCCCTAATGTCATCTTCTGTCAAGAGAACCCCGAGCATCGAATAGACTTCGTTGAAGTACCTCATTGATTCGTCGACCAATATCCTCCAGAGTCTCAGAGTCTCAGAGTCCCCTCCTTGGAGTTGTACTACTCTATTCCTAGATCTAATTGCGAAGTCCTCGTCAGAAACGAACTTAGATCTCGCTTGCTTGTAAAACGAGTCTAGATCACCAACGCCCAACTCATTGGCTGCTTGGATCTCGCCGAGGTCCAGAAGGTGCTCGATAAGCATTCCAAAGGGAGTACCCCAGTCGCCAACGTGATTCTCACGAATTACATTGTGTCCCTTGAATTCCAACATCCTGACAATTGTATCTCCGATTACAGTAGACCGAAGGTGTCCAACATGCATCTCTTTGGCGACATTTGGTGCCGAGTAATCTACTGCGAAGGTTAGGCTGTTGTCTGTCCCGACGCCTATTCTGGGATCTGAGTATAGGTTGGACAATCGCTTGGATAGCCACGAAGGTGTTGCCTTCATGTTCACGAAACCACTCATTGAGGATACTTCCGCAATTTCTTCGAGATTGCCTGCTACTAGATGGCAAATTTCCTCAGCTATTTCTTGGGGGGTTCTACTTAGAATTCCGGACATTTTGTGACATGGGAGTGCCGCATCTCCATGATCCTGAACGGTCGCCTTACCTATTAGTGGCAGCCATACTGATTCTTCTATCCCAAGAGAAGCCATAGCCTCTGAAAATACTGGCAATGAATCGGTTATGAGATCCCTAATCAAAACCACCTCAAGAAATAGAATACCTCAACAAGGCAGCGATACCGCCGAAGGCTGATTTCAGCGTTGCACCTTCCTCCGTATCCATTGAGATGAGTCGGACTTGGGCAGAAGTATGACCTGCAAGGATGGTTAACTCATCAATAAGTTCAATGGAATCATCAGAATCCTCGCGAACTATTCCTGAATCGCACTCGGGACAATCTGGGATTGGCGACCCCTTGTCATGTGTAGACTTCCATGCATGCTTGCACCCTTTGCAGACCCAAGATACCCGTCGCTTAGTTAGAGCTTCAGATAGGAGTAAAGTAGAGACTGCCCCCTGATCTAGAGCAGAGCGAATCATTACCTCGCCGTATGTTGCCTTGGGACTAGCCTGCATTACCTCTTTCAGAAACTCGTCGACCAGGGTACGCTCTATGTCCAGTTCTATCTGATCCATTGTAGAGCCGGCTCTTTGTATCAGCTCCCTAAGTCCACTCTCATTTGAGTACCCGACATCAAAATACGGCTCGGCAATCAGCTTCTTAATTTCGTGATGAAAGTAGTCTTGCTTCACTACAAAGTCCTTTGTCGCCCCTGGCCCCCCAATGATGATGCCTCGTAGGTCCTGCACCATCGGAAGCCAGTAGCTGGAGGCCCTCTCTGTTGCTTTCTTGAAGAACTTGTGTGCTGCCTCCTCGATCAGTCTCTCAAACCTCTGAGCTGATTGGCCCCCTCGACCATGCTTAGAAGGAACCAAGGACGTGACGTGTTCTTGGCAGTGCAGCCTCTTTCCCGAAGCCAAGCCATATGCAGCCTCAGATCTGTCAATGACAAACAGGCCGTAAGATGTTCGATCGATTAGCATCTCCTCCAGCTGGCTAATTTCGAAGGTGGAGTCGCATCTGTACCTGAAAGAAGGGAATGGTTCTGGGGGGTCATCAACTACTGTAGAAATGAGTCTAGTCTTGTTGTTGCCCACTATGACATGCCCGACAAAAATTGCTAAACCACCTTCGCCGGGGGTCTTGTATCTGTTTAGTGATGAGACTGCAGATTCTATGGCATCAGTAACGTGCTTTTTTGTTGACTTTGACTTTATGTTCGCAGCCTGACCTGCCTCTTTAATTAGATGGTGCCTAACGTCGCTGATCATTCGATCGGGAGGGATTATCACAGTAACTAGCTCTGTCCCCATGCCCTTCATCTCTGACAGTTCGGCGATCTTCTTCTTCAGACGAAGCCTCCGCTGCTGTTGTTCGATATCGTCAGACATGTCGTTCCTCCGTGAAATGCCACCATGGGCGGCATTTCAACCCTTCAGCGTTGGTAGAGCATACGCAT
>MDTE01036721.1_pt1 | contig 15356 bp, 15 predicted proteins | sample 811231 | NCBI WGS metagenome assembly MDTE01 (sample SAMN05326651, study PRJNA326480) | marine metagenome | isolation source: seawater | place: Indian Ocean: Red Sea | collected 2010 | reverse complement strand
CTAATAAGCATATGCTCTCCAGCTGGAACTGATTTGCCTTCAAATGAAAAGGATAAGAATACACGTTCATTGTTTGAAACATTAAAACCTTCTCTATTTAAAACACCACCATCAGTAGCATTTAGAATGGCTCCTTCAAATTCAAATTGAAAACCATAAATTTCATCAGTGCTTTTCATCCATATATCCATTTGATTATCTTTAAAATCAATCCAGACAACATTATCATCTAGGACCATAGGTTTTTCAAAAGTATCTTTATCCTGGTTCATAATTATAAAAGCCATAAAGCCTACAGTTAATAAACCAATGATAAGTGAGTTTGTATTTTTATTCATGTTCGTTCCTTTTTAAAAGTTAAAAATTTCTTGAAGTGATTTAAACATTATAAATAACCATATTACCAAATATGGTATAGCCATGTTCCAATTTAATTTAGATAAATCATAGTGCTGTAATAGATTTGTGCTCATAAGTCCAGCGTTTATTAAAAATGCAACAAACATAGAAATAGCTACTATTTCTGTATATGAAATATCTGTATTTGTTCTTATAAAATATAATATTACAATTGAAATAAATAAGTAAACACTAAAGTATTGCCATGGTCTTTTATTTATTGAAGATTTATAGAATTCAATAAATGAATCAAAAGATTTTCTCTTAAACAACATTAATGATAGTTTTATAAAAGTTATGACTATTAAAATGAGAGAAATAATTTGTATAGTATTATATTCCATATTATAAATTTAATATAGTTTGTTAAAAAAAAGTTAGAATTTTAAATTAAACATATAATAAATAAGGAAAGAGAATGAAAAATATAATTATAATTTTATCGCTTGTAGTTTTTGCTTTTGGTCATAATGTTTCAAAATCATTTAATGTTGAAGGAATGCATTGTGATTATGGATGTGTAAATAAAATTAAAACTGTTGTTACGGCACTTGAAGGCGTGCAGTCATGCGATGTTGACTACAGACAAAAAAAGATGACGGTAATATATAATGATGATAAATTGAATTCTGAAAATATTATTGCATCTTTAGATGAAAAGACAACATTTACAACAACTGAAATAAAAAAAGATGATAAAAACTTTTGGTCTAAGTTTAAGGGTTTATTCGGCGGAAAAAGCTAAATAAATGTTAAAAACAGGATTATTACTAGGGTCATTTTTTGCTCTTTTAACTGTTGTTGTAGGAGCTTTTGGTGCGCACGCATTAAAAGAACAGCTTAGTGAATATGGAAAATCTATTTACGAAAAAGGTGTTTTTTATCAAATGTTTCATTCTCTTGCTATACTCCTTATAGCTATTGTAAATCAGTATGTTGAAGTAGTCGACTATTCTTTATCTATTTGGTGTTTTACTGTTGGTATCATTTTATTTTCAGGAAGTCTTTACATTCTAGCCCTTACACAGATTAAATGGCTTGGAGCAATTACTCCTATTGGTGGTTTATTTTTTATCATTGGATGGGGAATTGTTTTTTTGAAAACTTTTAATTCCTCTATTTAATGTCAAAAATAAAAATTCAATATACGGGTGATTTAAGAACTCAATCTACTCACATAGATTCAAATAGTATTATAAAAACTGACGCTCCTAAAGATAATCAAGGACTTGGAAGTAAATTTTCTCCAACAGATCTTGTAGCTTCTGCTCTTGGAAGCTGTCTTTTAACTATAATGGGTATTGTCTCAAAGAGACATAATATAGATATGGTAGGATCATATGCTAATATTGAAAAACAAATGTCAGAAAATCCAAGAAAGATATCCAAAATTATAGTAGATATTTATATGATTAAAAGTCTTAGCGAGAAAAATAAAAAAATTCTACATAATGCATCTAAACTTTGTCCTGTTCATAACAGTTTAGATAAAGATATTGATATTCAAATTAATTTTAGAGGTTAATGATGTTAAAACAAAAACATTTTATAGATACACACAAAGGCTTGACCCCACTTTTTATAATTTTACTTATTTGCATGTTTAATCAATGGGAAAATATAGAAGCTGTTTTATATCTGGCTCTACATGGCACATATGGAGTATTATGGATAACTAAAAGCTATATATATCCAGACAAGCAATGGGAAAATAAAACTTCGTTATGGTATGGTCTTTTTATTTGGGTTGGACTTTCAATATATTGGATTTCTCCTTATATAATTACATCAGGCGAACATTTTCTTCCAATAAATATTGTCAACAATACATTATTTTTAGGATGTTGTGTCTCTTTATTTATTTTTGGAATATTTTTACATTTTACATCAGATATGCAAAAGTTTATTTACCTTAAGCTCAATCCTGGAAACTTGATTACAGAAGAAATGTTTTCAAAGTCAAGAAATACAAATTATCTAGGAGAATTATTTATTTATTTAGGTTTCACTCTTATAGCAAAAGATTGGGTTCCTCTTTTAGGTCTCCTATTATTTGTACTACTTATTTGGGTTCCTAATATGATTAAAAAAGATAAATCCTTATCAAGATATCCTGATTTTAAAGACTATGCTAAAAAATCAAAGAAATTTTTCCCCTTTCTATTCTAATTTGATTTAAATCACATATTTTCATTTAGTTGTTCTAAATCACAATTATGGAAAATTAAATATAATAACTTTCAAAAAAAGGAGGTTGTTATGAAAACAGCATACTCTGAAAAAAAAGATATAAATAGTGATGTAAGAAATAAATCTTTCTTAAATGAACTATGTCACCAATCACCTTTTTTAGTTATAAACACACCTTGTGGTATTGGTAAATATAAGTTCAATAAGATAGGTTATGATGATAATAAAAATCTCGTTCTTGAATATATTTTAATTGATGATGAAAGATATAAAGATACTAGTGTTATTATTGATAAACTGGGAAAATTTTATTATTTAACTGCAACACAGCTTCTTTATGCATTTAAGCATTATGCAAACTCTTAATTATATTGTTTTTTTATAAATATAAAAACATACTAATTTTACCCTGAAAATTCAGGGTAATATGTCTAACAAATTTAAAAAAGTTAATAGCAGAATAGATTTTATTGATTTAGAACATAAAGTTCTAGATAAATGGGAAAAAGAAAATACCTTTGATGAATTAAGAAAAAAAAATAAAGGTAATGAAAAATGGTCTTTTTTAGATGGTCCTATTACTGCCAATAACCCAATGGGTGTTCATCATGCATGGGGTAGAACACTAAAGGATGTTTTTCAAAGATACAATGCCATGAAAGGCAAAGATTTACGCTATCAAAATGGATTTGATTGTCAGGGATTATGGGTTGAAGTAGAAGTAGAAAAAGAACTTGGCTTTAAATCCAAAAAAGAAGTTATTGATTTTGGCATAGAGAAGTTTGTCAATCTTTGTAAAGAAAGAGTTGAAAAATATTCTAAAATTCAATCTGAACAATCTAAAAGACTTGGTTATTGGATGGATTGGGACAATTCATATTATACCATGTCGGATGAAAACAATTATACGATATGGTCATTCCTTAAAAAGTTATTTGAAAAAGGTAAAATTTATAGTGGCACAGACGTCGTTCCATGGTCAGGACGTTCTGGTACATCCTATTCTCAAATGGAAATTATTGAAGGTCGAAAACTAGTTGCTCATAGATCAGTTTTTGTACGATTTCCCCTCATTGATAGAGAAAATGAATATATTTTAGTATGGACAACTACTCCATGGACATTAACATCAAATATAGCAGCAGCAGTTAATGTTGATTTAGATTATTTAAAAGTTCAATCACATGATGGCTCAATATATTATTTTGTAAAAGATAATTTTAAATTTCAAAGACTTGATAAACAATTCAAAGATAAAAAGCAGTGGATAAAGGATGTTCCAAAACTTAAAACAATTGAACAAGTATTTAAAGAACATGGTGGCTATAAAATTATTGATACAATTAAAGGTAAAAAATTACTTGGTTTAAGATATAAGGGGCCTTTTGATGAACTTGAAGCTCAGAATATTAAGGGTGGGTATCCATTCACTAATAATAAATTAAAAGATCAAGGATTGTCAGCGGTTGATTGTCATAAAATTATTGATGGAGGTAAAGATTCAAGAGGAAATGATGTTGTTGTTAGTGGAGAAGGAACAGGAATCGTACATATTGCTACAGGATGTGGAGCAATAGATAATAAGATAGGTAAGAAAATTGGGATTGTTGAAATTGCACCTTTGAATGGAGAATCAAAATATTTAGAGGGCTTTGGTTATTTAACTGGCAAGCTTGCTACAGATCCTAAAACTACAGATATGATTTTAGATGATTTGAAAAACAAAGGATTTTTATTTCATTTAGAGCAATATCCTCATATCTATCCTCATTGCTGGCGTTCTGGTGATGAACTTGTATATAGATCAGTTGATGAGTGGTATATCAATATGGATTGGAGAGATGAAATTAAAAAATTGGTAAAAGATATTAACTGGATTCCTGATTGGGGCCATGATAGAGAAATGGAATGGCTTGAAAATATGGGCGATTGGATGATATCAAAGAAGAGGTTTTGGGGCTTAGCATTACCTATTTGGGTATTCCCTGATAAATCATTTTATGTAGTTGGTTCTAAAGAAGAATTGAAAGAATTATGTGTTGAAGGATGGTCAGAATTTGAAGGTAAAAGTCCACATAGGCCATGGATAGATAAAATTAAGATTAAGCATCCTAAATCAGGATTAATTGGAACACGTATTGAAGATGTTGGGAATCCTTGGTTAGATGCAGGAATAGTTCCATACTCTACTTTAAATTATAATACAGACAAAAATTATTGGCAAGAGTGGTTTCCACCTGATTTTGTTGTAGAGTGTTTTCCAGGTCAATTTAGAAATTGGTTCTATTCCTTGTTGGCAATGTCAACTATAATGGAATCAAAAATCCCTTTTAAGACATTATTAGGACATGGTCTTGTTAAAGATGAAACAGGTCGAGACATGCATAAATCATGGGGAAATGCAATTTGGTTTGATGATGCAGCTGAAAAAATGGGTGTTGATACTATGAGATGGTTATATGCGAGTCAAAACCCTGAACATAATCTTTTATTTGGATATTCAATAGCTGATGAAGTTAGAAAAAATTTAATAACACTTTGGAATACATATTCATTTTTTATCACCTATGCATCTCTTGATGATTTTAATCCTAAAAAATATTTAATTAAAGATATGAATTTAACTGATTTGGATAAATGGGTTTTAGCAAAAGTAAATAATTTTATTAAAATTGCTGAAGATTATTATAGGGGTTATCAAATTTTTAAATTAATGAAAGTTTCTTCAGAAATGATGGATGATATCTCAAATTGGTATGTTCGAAGAAATCGAAGGAGATTTTGGAAATCTGAAAATGATAATGATAAAATGGCAGCTTATGCAACTTTGTATCATGTTATTTTAACATACATTAAAGTATTATCTCCAGTTATTCCATTTATAACTGAAAAAATATATGAAAATCTCGTTTATAATATTGATAAATCAAAACCTAATAGTATTCATTTAACAAATTTTCCAAAATTTAAAGATGAACTTGTAAATGAAAATTTAGTAAAAGAAATTGATTGTGTGAAAAGTATAGTAAGTTTAGGTAGGTCAGCTAGAAATAAAGTAAATATAAAGATAAGACAACCTCTATCAGAAGTTTTAATCTATGTTGAAAACATGCATATTGAAAAATACGAACAACAAATTAGTGAGGAGTTAAATGTTAAAAGTATGAAAGTCCTAGATGATGTAAATACTATTTTAAAATATAATATTAAGCCTAATTTTAGTATTCTTGGACAAAAATATGGTAAAGATTTAAATAGCATTATAAATGAATTAAAATTGCTTTCTACTAATAAGGTTATAGATGAATTGAATAAAAACCAATCAATAAAAGTTCTTGGCTATGAATTAACGAAAGAAGATATAGATATTGAAGAGTTAGCGTATGAAAATTATTCTCTTTCTTCTAATATAGATATTAAAGTTGCAGTCAATACTCAAATAGATGATTCCCTTTTTCAAGAAGGTATGGTGAGAGACTTTATAAGAGCAGTTCAAAATTATAGAAAAGATTCTAATTTTGAAGTAGAGGATAGGATTGATTTGACTATATGTTGTGAAGACGATTTTTATAATGCCTTAAATAATAATATGGATTATTTTAAAAGTGAAACTTTATGTTCAAATATTCAAAGAGTAATAAAATTAGAAAACATTGATACTTTAAAAATAGATTCTCAAAATATTGAAATAGCTATAAAAAGGTTGTAAATTATTTATTATGAATAAGAAAAAATGGACCAAGAAAGAATTAGAACAGTTTAAAAAGATGATTTTATCTAAAAAAGCTGAAGTCTCTGATGAAATGGAAACCCTAAAAAAGCGTGCTGATGAAATGTTGAAAGAGTCAACTTCCAATGCTTTGTATTCATCTCATATGGCTGATGCTAGTGCAGATCATGTTGAAATGGAAAAAGCTTATTATATGATAGCAAGAGAAAAAAAATATGTTCAATATTTAGATAAAGCTTTATTAATGATAAGTGAAGGAACATTTGGTCTTTGTATTTCATGTAATACAAGAATAGATAAAGAAAGATTAGAAGAAGTCCCTCATACCACTCAATGTTTTGATTGTAAGACCAATAGATAATTGAACATTATCTTAATACCCATAGTTGTTGTTGTCCTTGACCAGATATCCAAAATCTTTGTTAAAAATTACTGGATCAATAATGAGTTATTTTATTCAAAAATAAATATAATTGGAGACTATGTACGTATTATTTATCTTGAAAATCCAGGTATAGCTTTTGGTATTGATACTAGCCAATATCATTTTTACATAACTTTACTTACATTCCTAGCAATTGTTTTTCTATATTTTTATTATTTGAAGTTGATTTCTTCAAATCATTATGAAAAACTTTCAGTCTCATTTATAATTGGTGGAGCTGTAGGTAACTTTATTGATAGATTTTTAGTGTTATTGCCTAATTCTGGCTATAATGGAGTAATAGATTTTATTGATATAGGGATCGGTTATTCTAGATGGTATACTTTTAATGTAGCTGACGCCTCAATAACAATTGGCCTGTTAATTTTCTTTTATCAAACCTATATAATTAAAAAAAATGATGTATGATTAAAGAAATTATATTTAATGAAACTGATGAAATTAGACTAGATAAATTTTTGAAACATACCATATCTGATGTTTCCAGGAGTAAAATCCAAAAATTGATTAAAACTGGAGCAATTAAAGTTGATGGGTTTGTAGTAAAGCCTTCTTTTGTTTTAAAACGTAGCCAAATAATAACCTATGATAAATCTATGCATGTAATATCTGATACAGTAGGTGTTGAACCTGAAAAAATGAAATTAGATATAATACATGAAGATAAACTGATTATTGTTATTAATAAGCCTTCTGGATTAGTTGTTCATCCTGGCATTGGAAATAAGTCGGGAACCTTATTAAATGGATTGCAATATTATCAAGAAAAATTATCTCAAATTGATAGTGCTAGGCCAGGTGTAATACATAGATTAGATAAAGAAACTTCTGGTGTTATAATATTTGCTAAAACAGATGAAGCACATTATTTTATTAGTAACCAATTTGCTGAAAGAAAAGTTAAAAAAAAATATCTTTCATTAGTTTTTGGAAATGTTAGTTGTAATGGAGAAGTAGAGGGGAAAATAATGAGAGACCCTAAGAATAGACTTGCATTTAAAATGAATTTTTCAAAAGGAAAGCATTCTCTTTCAGAGTATGAAATTTGCGAGAAATTTAATTTACCAATTACTCTTCTAAATGTTTTCCCAAATACAGGAAGAACTCATCAAATAAGGGTGCATTTAGCATCTAAAGGTTTCCCAATAATTAACGATACGTTATATGGTGGTGGAAAAAATAAAATGAAATCATTTAATGAAAAATTTATTCCTGATTTTAAAAAAATATTCAATAATATAAAAAGAATTGCTCTTCATGCATCTGAGATAGAATTTTGTCATCCTGATAATAAAAAAATAGTAAGATATGAGGCTCCAATACCTGATGATATTCTGTCTTCTCTAAAATTGTTAAGATTATTATGAAAAATGAAAAATTAATTGATGGTTTTATAAGTTTTATAAAAGATGAAAAAAAATTTTCTTCTCATACTATAAGATCTTATAAGGTCGATTTATCTGAATTTAAAGATTTTCTTTTTCAATATGATGTTTCATTAAGCTTTAAGGATATCGATAAATCTGCAATTCAATTTTTTATTCAGTCTGTTTCAAAAAAAGGGTGTGCCGACAAAACTTTACAAAGGAAAGTTTCATCTATAAAATCTTTTTTTAGATATCTAGTAGAGCATAAAAATTTAGGGTATAATATTTCTGATTTAATTCAAGTCCCTAAAGCATCAAAAAAATTGCCAAATATTCTTTCTAAAAAAGAAATTAAAAAGCTAATGTCTTTGCCTGATTTAAGTCAATATGCAGGTATAAGAGATAGATCTGTTTTAGAAATTTTTTATTCTACGGGTGTTAGGATATCCGAATTAATAAATATAAAGATTAGCAATATACAATTAGATAAAAAATTAATAAAAGTAATTGGAAAAGGAAGAAAAGAAAGATATGTAATTATAGGAAAAGAGGCTTTGAATTCTTTGATTAATTACCTTAAAATAAGGGAGCATATAACTGATGAAAATAATCATTTTTTATATCCTTCATTAAAAAATAATATAAACTCACATATAAGTGAAAAAACAATATATAATATGGTTAAAAAATATCTTAAAGTAGTATCTAAAAATGAAAAATTAAGTCCGCACTCTTTACGTCATTCATTTGCTACGCATTTATTAGAAAATGGTGCAGATTTAATGTCAGTTAAAGATTTATTAGGACATAAAGATTTATCTTCTACTCAAATTTATACACATGTTAGTATAGAAAAAATTAAAAAAGTTTATAAGGATTCTCATCCCCATGCAAAATAAAAAAATAATAATTAATGATTCAAAAAATACGTTTGTAAATCCATCAATTGAGATGGTAATTGAACATATTATTAAAAATAATGAAGGAGTTTTAGGATTAAATGGAGCGACAATGGTTGATACTGGAGTTTTTACGGGTAGATCTCCAAAAGATAAGTATTTTGTAGAAGAAAAATTTTCAAAAGATAATTTATGGTGGGGTCCTGTTAATAAAAAAATAAGTTTAAGCGTTTTTGATAAACTGTATAAAAAAGTTATAGAATATTATAATAATGATGATGGAAATACTTATATATTTAATGGTTTTGCGGGAGCAGATGAGAAGCATAAGCTGGCAGTTAGAGTTTATGCAAAAAAAGCTTGGCAGTATCATTTTTGTAGGAATATGTTTATTAATACAGATTTAAAAAATACACCTAATTTTTCACCTGATTTTACGATTATAAATGCTTCTGATATTATCAATGAAGAGTATAAAAATGATAATATGAATTCTGAAGTTTTTATAATATTCAATTTAGAAGAAAGAATTGCAATTATTGGTGGCACTGAATATGGTGGAGAAATGAAAAAAGGTATTTTTTCAGTTCTTCATTATATGTTGCCTCTTAAAGGTATTTTATCTATGCATTGCTCAGCTAATGTTGATAATAATTTTGATAATGCAGCTCTTTTTTTTGGATTAAGTGGTACAGGTAAAACTACTCTTTCAACCGATCCTAATAGATTTCTTATAGGTGATGATGAGCATGGTTGGTCTGAAAATGGGATTTTTAATTTTGAAGGTGGATGTTACGCTAAAACAATTAGATTAGATTCAACTGCGGAACCTGATATATATAATGCTATAAAGCATGGTGCATTATTAGAAAATGTAGTATATGATAATAATTCTAGAGTAATTGATTTCGATGATGCAACGAAAACTGAAAATACTAGAGTTTCTTATCCAATGAATCATATAAATAATTCTTTAGTAGCAAAAGGTCAAGATAGTATAGCAGGACATCCTGAAAAAATAATTTTTTTAACGTGTGATGCTTATGGTATCCTGCCCCCAGTTTCTAAATTGACAGTTGAACAAAGTATGTATCATTTTATTAGTGGATATACAGCAAAAGTTGCAGGCACAGAAAGAGGAATTACTGAACCAGAAGCAACTTTTTCTCCATGTTATGGTGGCCCGTTTTTAACATTACATCCCTTAGTCTATGCAGAGTTATTAAAAAATAATATTGAAAAATATAATGTTGATGTATTTTTAGTTAATACTGGATGGATTGGTGGTAGTGCTATGTCGGATGCTAAAAGAATTAGTATAAAAAATACTCGCACGATGATTACATCTATTTTGAATAATTCTATTGATAAATCTGAATTTGAAAAAGAAAATTATTTTGGATTAATGATACCTAAAACACTTGAGAATGTTGAAGGAAATATTTTAAATCCAATTAATTCATGGGCAGATAAAAATGCATACGATAAAGAAGCTAAATCGTTAGCAAATAAGTTTAGAGAAAATTTTAAATTATATGGTAATAAGGTCAACTATTTAATAAATTCAGGCCCTATTATTTAGTATTATAAGGAAAAAAATGAATGATAATTTTTTATTTACATCAGAATCTGTAACTGAAGGTCATCCAGATAAAGTCTCAGATATAATTTCAGATTCTATTCTTGACGCAATTTTAACTCAAGATAAAAATGCTCGTGTTGCGTGTGAAACAATGATTACAACTGCAAGGGTTTTTGTATCTGCGGAAATTACAACTACAGCAAAAGTTGATTATGAATCAATTATAATAAAAACATTAAATGATATTGGATATTCAAAGGATGATTTAGGTGCCATTAAAATTGATTCTGCTAGTGATAAAAAAATATTTATTGAAACTTTAATAAAAGAACAAAGTCCGCAGATTGCGCAAGGTGTAGATTCTTCAGATTCTCATGAACAAGGAGCTGGTGACCAGGGTTTGATGTTTGGTTATGCTTGTAAAGATACTCCTGAATTAATGCCTTTGCCAATTACATTATCTCATGCTTTAACAAAAAAATTATCTGATGTAAGAAAAAGTTGTCAATTAGATTGGCTAATGCCAGATGGAAAGAGCCAAGTTACTGTTGAATATGATCAAAATCATAATCCTGTAAAAGTTAGAAAGGTTGTTATTGCTACTCAACATAAGGATTTATTAGAAATGCATGGTTCAGAAGAAAAAGAACATAATTTTATTAAGACTAATATTATTGACAAAGTGATTTTACCTATTCTTAGTAAATATAGTATTGAGTACGATGAAGACTTTATTGTAAATGGTACTGGGCGATTTGTGCAGGGTGGACCTATTGCAGACGTTGGTCTTACTGGTCGAAAAATTATTGTAGATACTTATGGTGGCTATGCAAGGCATGGTGGAGGAGCGTTTTCTGGAAAAGATCCATCAAAAGTTGATAGATCTGCTGCATATATGGCAAGATATATAGCTAAAAACATTGTAGCTTCTGATTTAGCTGAAAGATGTGAAGTGCAACTTGCTTATTGTATTGGAGTTGCAGAACCAATGTCCGTGAATATTGATACATATAATACAGGTAAAATAAAAGATAGTAAAATGATAAATATTATAACTGATTTGTTTGATTTACGTCCAGCAGCAATTATAAATAAACTCAATCTCAAAAATCCAATTTATAAAACATATGCATCATATGGACACTTTGGAAGAGAAAATATAAACTGTGAATGGGAAAAATTAGATATGGTTGTAAAATTAAAAGAGGAAGTTTCTAAACATGAAATTAACTAAAACAGATGTCCAGGATTATAAAGTATCTGATATAAAATTAGCAGAATACGGACGTAAAGAAATTGTATTGGCAGAACATGAAATGCCTGGACTGGTCGCACTTAAGAAACAATTTTCTAATAAAAAACCTTTAAAAGGAGCAAGGATTGCTGGATGCATTCATATGACAATTCAAACAGCAGTTTTAGTTGAAACTTTAGTTGAGCTGGGTGCTGAGGTAAGATGGTCTTCATGCAATATATATTCTACACAGGATCATGCAGCTGCTGCAATTGCAGCAGTAGGAATTCCAGTTTTTGCTTGGAAGGGTGAGAGCGAAGAAGAATATTGGTGGTGTATTGAAAAAACGCTCAATTTTTCTAATGGAAAGAGTCCTAATCTTTTACTTGACGATGGTGGAGATCTTACAAAATTAGTATTAGAAAAAGATAAAAAATTTATTTCAAAAATTAGAGGAGTTTCAGAAGAAACAACGACTGGTGTACATAGATTATATGAGCTTGAAAAATTAAAAGAGCTCCCTTTTCCAGCTATAAATGTTAATGATTCAGTAACAAAATCAAAATTTGATAATAAATATGGCTGTAGAGAATCGTTAGCAGATGGATTAAAAAGAGCTACTGATATAATGCTTGCTGGGAAAAAAGTAATTGTATGTGGTTACGGAGATGTTGGTAAGGGTTGTGCTCAATCAATGTCCGGCTATGGTGCAATTGTTGAGGTAACTGAAATTGATCCAATATGTGCTTTACAAGCTGCAATGGAGGGGTATAATGTTGTTACTATGGATCAAGCTTGTAAATATGGTGATATTTTTGTTACAGCTACTGGAAACTGTGATGTTATAACATCTGTTCATATGGAAAAGATGAAGAATAATGCTATATTATGTAACATAGGTCATTTTGACCATGAAATTGAAGTGTCCTATTTAGAAAGTAATCCTTCAATTAAAGAATTTAACATCAAGCCACAGGTTGATAGATTTGAATTTAAAGATGGACATTCAATTATTTTATTATCAAGAGGAAGATTGGTAAACTTAGGTAATGCTACAGGCCATTCATCTTTTGTGATGTCTACATCTTTTACAAATCAAGTTCTTGCTCAAATATCTCTTTGGAAAGAAAAATTAGACCCTGGTGTTCATGTTCTGCCTAAAGTATTAGATGAAGAAGTAGCAAAATTACATTTAAAGCACTTGGATATCAAATTAACAGAATTAACTGATAAACAATCAAAATATATAGGAATAGATAAAAAAGGTCCTTTTAAATCAAAAGAATATAGATATTAATTTTTTTATGGTTGATTATAATATTCTACGTTTATTTGTTGACTGAATTCATCTGAAAATACAATATTAATTAATTCCGCATTATTATCTAATGTTAGTACAGTTAATGTTCCACATCCTTCATTAATAATTGATCCAGTAAATGAAAATCCTATTACTGTTCCAGAGGTTGAGCTTGTTGATACAGCAAAACCTGCAGCAGCTGCATCACCACCGCTTGCACCAGTTAAATTAGCACCTTCTACCACAAATTGAAAGCCTCCAATGTTAAAGTCTGTATTGTATATTACTGAATTATTTTCTAGTAAATATATATGGTTAATTGGTAGGTCGCATCCGCTATCAATGTTTTCTTGGCACTCTTCTGCTGTTCCTATGCAATTATCTTCATAATCACAAATTCCATCTTCATCCAAATCTTCTTCTTCTCCATTGCAAACACCATTGCAGTCTATTATTGCTTGATTTCCACAATTTCCAAGGCAGTCAGATCCATATGGGCCTGTATTCCAATCATTTTGGTCAATATTAATCCCAGTTGTTCCGCCTACACAAATATTACATTCATTTGTTATTGCGTTTCCTCCACAGACAAGTGCACAATCCTTTATTTCATCACAACAACAACCATCAGAATTTAATTCAACTAGGCAGGGACAGAAAGAATCTTCAGATCCATCACTATCAGAATCATAAGGTGTTTCCACATAATTTCCACCACATTCACCTAAGCAATCAGGAACATTATTATCACAACAGCCATATTCATTAAAAGTGTTTCCACCACAAATATTGTTACAGTCATATTTATTCCCATAACAGTCGCAAGAGATAGGGACAGTTGCGCCATCAATAGTAAACGTAAAGCTTTTTATATCAATAGATGATTTATAAAGAAGTTCATCATTATTGTTAATATAAATTGTATTTGTTGGAAAGCTATCAGAGCAAACAAAGTTTATATCTATGTTGCTATCATCGGTGTTGCAGTTAGTGTCTAAATAATCAAAATTATTTGCAAGGTGATAATTGCCTAAAGGACTATAGAAAATTATATTGTACACATTATCTATTTCCCCAATTATATCTAGATTTGTTAGAATTCCACAATTTTGTGTAATTGTAAATCCTTCATAAGAAATACCTGTGAAAATTTGATTTTGTTCTATAGGGTAATTATGAGATTCTGTAATTATAAAATTTGAATTACCTGCTTCGCCTCCATATGCTCTTTGTGGAAATCCATAACAACCACACCCATAAACTTCTCCTGGTCCATTGCAAACACCACATTCATCAATAATAGATTGTCCTCCACATATTCCATTACAATCCATATTTTCAAAGTTTCCAATATATGATCCATTTTCATTTGGAGATATACAATTTGCATTACAATCTAATATTGAATTTCCTCCACATATTCCATTGCAATCAATCTCTGAATTTCCGCCCCAATCACCAAAGCAATCTTGTTGGCAATCATCGTTTGGATTTTCATTGCAAATTCCACAGTTGTCTTCAATGCAATTTTCAAATGCTGGATTATTATCGCATGAAAAATTAATTATAAGAAATAATATTGTTATGAATTTAAGGTGTTGCATACATTTGTAATTTAACAATTTATTAGATATCATTTAAGTCCTAGATTTTACAAATAAATACGATCCAATAGATAAAAAGATAAAATTAACCATCCAAACAGATAAAAATGGGTTTATAATATTATTATATCCCAAAGATTGACCAAACTTGATTAATAAGTAGTACATAAATATAACTATAATGCTTAAACCAATCCCAGCTGTATGGGAACCTCTTGGTTTTTGAATTGAAAGAGCTATTCCAAACATCATCATTATTAGTGGACTAAAGGCAAAGGCTGTTTTAAAATATTTGTTAACGAGCCATCTATTATAGCTTAGTCCTTTATTTTTCAATTTATCTATAAAGGATGTCAGTTCCCAATAACTCATTTCTTCTGGGTTAATGTTATCTTTTTTAATTATCTCAGGTGTAATATCTTCAATAGACATAAGAGTATCATTTGAAAAATAATGATAAAATTTATTTTTATCCCATTTCCTTATTTCAAAACTTATTAATTTCCATTTGTTTACACTCTCTTCCCAATGCATTCTTTCAGCATCAATTCTAAAAATTAAATCAGCACCTTCAGTTTTTTGTATTGTAACATTTTTAGCTGTATT
>MDTE01151531.1_pt1 | contig 15357 bp, 9 predicted proteins | sample 811231 | NCBI WGS metagenome assembly MDTE01 (sample SAMN05326651, study PRJNA326480) | marine metagenome | isolation source: seawater | place: Indian Ocean: Red Sea | collected 2010 | reverse complement strand
TGAAAAGATTGTCAATGAGTGTGGATTTGCGTCGTTCATCGTTGAGTGTGCGAAAGCGGTCGATGACATGTGATTGTGTGGTGGCGACTTTGATGGCGAGAATGGATTGGAACATTTCGTTGATGAAATTGGTGGATCGTTCGGTGGTGATGCGCTGGGCTGTGCGGTATTTGTGAATGTATTTTCGGGCAAAGTCAACGACAATGACCACACAGATGGCGGGAACGACGGTGATGAAGGTGACGTAGGGATCTATCTTGGCCATGTAGGAAATGGCGAGTCCTGCAAAGACGAGGTTGCCCCACATGTGGATATAGCGATTGAGATATTGGATGATGCCCATGACATCGTCGCGAAATCGGTTGGTGACTTCGCCGGAGACGGTGGAAATCTGGCCTGGATTGCGGACTTCGAGAATGGCAGTCATGAGATTTTTGCGCAAGAGGCTTTCTATGGCATACCACCAACGCGGCCAGGTAAAGGCAGAGCCAAAGAGAGCAATGCGGTCGCCAATTTCGACGGCGACAAAAAATGCCACGAGGGTCCAGACGGTGAATCCTGCGCTGGCCTGACCGCTAAGGACATCAAAGAAGCTTTTCATGATCACACCGGCGAGGAAAGGTGCGACGTCATCGATGCCGCGAAAAAAGATGGTCGCCAAAAAGGTGCCAGGACGATATCTGAGCAGCCGCCATGTAACCTGTCCCATGGTCATGCAGTGAACTCCTCCAGTCCAGTTTTCAGCAGCTGTGAAAATTGCGAGGTCGGATTTGCGACCAGGGTTGCGCGAGGGCCGAATTCCTGGATCTGCCCATCGTCGAGAATGAGGATCTCATCGACGCGTTGTACTGTTTCGAGGCGATGGGCAATGACGATTCCCGTCCGATTCTGCAGAAGCCGCTCGACGGCACGGTTGATGTTTTGCTCGGTGGCGGGGTCGAGCCGCGATGAGGGCTCGTCGAGAATGACGAGACCGGGGTCTTTGAGGAAGACGCGGGTGAATGCGAGCAGTTGGGCTTCGCCCGCGGAGAGGCCGCTGCTGCCCGCGGAGAGGCCGGTATTTAGGCCATCAGAAAGGGATTCATACCAGGGGCCCAGGCCGAGTTCTTGGAGTATGGCAATAATTTTTTCGTCGGAGACCTGGGGATGAAAGAGGGCGAGGTTATCGCGCACACTGGCGTTGAAGAGTTGGACGTCCTGAGTGACGAGGCCGACATGCTGGCGCAGTTCGTCGAGTTGAATGTCTCGTATGTCTTGATCGCCGATGCTGATTCGGCCGCTTTGAATGTCGTAGAACCGAAAGAGCAAACGCGTGATGGTCGTTTTGCCGCTGCCCGTGCGTCCCAAAAGACCGAGTGTTTTGCCGGCTTCAAGGGTGAAGGAAATGTTTCGAAAAATGGGATCGCCAGGGTTGTAGTGAAAATTGACATTCTGAAATGCGATGGCCAGAGGACGTGCGGCAGCTAACTTTTCCGTGCCGTCCCGAATGCCGCTCTGAATGCGGTGGAGCTCTTCGATGCGCTTGAGGCCTGCGGTGGCGCGTTGCAAGTCATTGATTTGCTGGCTGATCTGGAAGAGGGGTTCGCGGAGCATGGATGTGTAGTGAAAGACGAGGAAAACTGCACCGATTGTAAATGTGCCTTCCCGATAGAGCAAGATGCCCATCCCCATGGCGAGGGCATAACCGAGGGCAAACATGATGCCGGTGATAGCGCGCAGGGCTTCGCTCATAAATTCGGATTTTTTTATGCGGCTGAAGACGCCATTGTTGACTTTGTAAAATCGGTTCATGGCATAATTGTTTGCGCCGTTGGTGCGGATGTCTTCCAGGCCGAGCAGGCGTTCTTCGATAAAGCCATAGAGGCGGGCATAACTTTCGCGCTCGGCGGTATAGATGGGCACGGCGATGTTGCGCGTGAGGTTGAAGACTATGAAGGCGAGAACGGAAAATACAGAGAGTACTAAACCTGCGCGCCAGTCTTCGCGAAAGATGAGGATGAGGACCCCGAGCAGAAAAAAAGAACTGCCGATGACTTGAATGACGAATTGGGAGAAGAAATTGGCGAGGGCCGTGGTGTCACCGTCGACGCGCTCGATCATTTCGCCAGGTGTATGCCGATGGTGAAAATCCATGTCGAGATTGAGGCAGTGATGCGCGAGGTCGTTGCGCATTTTGTTGGTGGCGCGCCAGCCGACGTCCTGGCCGAGGTAGGAGCTGATGATTTGCACGCCCTGGCGAACGAGGCCGATGGCGAGGAAGGCAATGCCTGCCCAGACGAGGTTTTCGGTAGGTCCGTCAGCCTGTGCCGTGTCGATAAAGTAGCGCACAATCTGGGGATTGAGCAGGTTGAGACCAATCCCGCTAAACATGAATATGCCGAGCCAGATGATGCGTTTCCAATAGGGGCGGAGATACTGGGCAAGCAGGGCGGCGTAGTGCCTGAGCGGGACGCGTTCCAAAGGGTTTCCTGGGTAAAAGATTTAGCAAAAAACCGGCGTCTCAAAGGACACCGGGTTTGCCGGGGATCCAAGTTCTTTGAAAATCACCAGACGGGGTGGCAATTTTCAAGGTGAATTTCTCTGTCCATCCGCTTTTTCGCCGCCGGCCGGTCCCGATTCGATTCGCACCTACCCCACTGGCATCGCTCGGGGCACTCCGCCCCCCGGGGTACATCCATAATTACACCTCAATTCAACCATGCCTCCGCTCTTAGTGCGGGATGACCGGCAACACCACATGCGACGCCCGTCCCGCACTGTGATAAACCGTATTATCCGCCCCCACCCTCCGGCGCTCCTGGCCAATCCGATCCCCCGTATTGGGATTCACATCAAAGCGCGGAAAATTAGAACTGGAAATATCCAGCCGAATACAATGCCCTGCAACAAACAGATTGCTCGTCGGATAAAGCACAATTGTCAGCTCCGCCACTTCCCCCGGCGTCAGCAACTCCCCCCGCTCCGGCCCCTTGCGATAGCGCAACCGCATAATACTGTCCGTCAAATTGAGCGCATACCCGTGCGGGTACCACGCACTGGGCGGATATAAATCGATCAGCTTAGCGGTGAAATCCGTATCCACCGCCGACGACGAAACCCACAATTTCACCTCGATCGGACCTGTCACCTCCACGTCCTCCGCCAGCGGCTCCGTTTGAAAAACCAGTACGTCGCGCCGCGACCCCAGCGGCAAATAAGGCGGTTTGCAGCCCCAAAACTGCGGCCCCTCCACCTGATCAAAACCGCCCGAATCCATAATCTGGTGCACCCGCGTCGTCCGCGGCGCAAAGGCCGGGTCGGCAACGCCCGCTGGCATATCCCCCAACTCGGCCAACGACGACACACTGCCGCCGATCGACGGCACCGGGTCGGAGGGATCGAAGCGATAGGTTGTGCTGCCCCCATCGCCCGCCGCTATTTCCGCACTCAGGCGGCCGTCGCCGTGCAGGTAATATGCGGTATAGCGCGTGCGCGCCAGCGGCCACTCCTGCTCATCGCGCCAGCGGCCGCCGTGCAGCAGCCGCCCGCTCGCCGTGCGCTGGCCGCCGCCGCCGCCCATGACGAAGATGCGCACTGGCGGTTCCGCCGCCAAATCGCTGTCCTCGCCCTTAAGCGTCCAGTTGAACCACTGCAAATGCAACTGGCGAAAACTCTCCAGCGCCGCTGCTTCGCCAAATTCCACGTCGCCGGCATAACTCAGCTCCACCGTCGACGAACCGTGCGTCCACGGCCCCACGAGCACCCGCACGGGCCCCTTGTTGCACGCCGTCAGGCCCTCAAAATTCTTAAATGTCGAACGCGTGTACGAGTCGTACCAACCACCGACGATGAGCATGGGCATATCGGGAAAATCATCCCAGTAAAGGGCCGGCGCAAAACTGGGATGTTTCCAGTAGTCGGTGAAATCTGCTTCCGTCAAAATCTTCAAGGCCCACTGCTCGTAGGCCGGCACCAGCTTGAGCTGGGTTTGCCCCTTGCGTATGGGCAAACGCGTCAGCCAGTCGGAAAAACTCGGCGCCCCCATATTGAGCGCCGCGTCGATCGCCGGATTCGCCTTCAGCGCCTTTTGCGTATTGAGCCCCGAATGCCAGAACGCCCAGGCCAAAAAGCGCAATTCCAACGCCCCGCCCTGTCGCACCGAACTTTCGTGCGCGTTGGCACCGCTCATATTGGGCACCATAGTCGCCAGATTTTTGGGGCCCAGAGCCGCCGGTGCCGTCTGCGTCCACCCCGCCCACGAGGTGCCCCAGGTGCCCACTTTGCCGTTGCTCCAGGCCTGCTGGTCGATCCACGCCAGGGCGTCGTAGCCGTCTTCGGCTTCGGGCACTAAAAAATCGACCTCGCCCTCCGACGCGTAGGTGCCGCGGCCATCCTGAATGACCGCTATATATCCGTGTCGGGCAAAGAAGCCAGAATACCCCCACGTCTCCTCCACTTCGTCTTTATTGTAGGGCGTGCGGTGCAATACGGCCGGGTGCCGACCCGCAAGGGGTTGGCCGTTCTCGGCCGGGAAGTAGATGTCGGTGGCCAATTTTACGCCGTCTCGCATGGGTACCATGACATTGCGTTCGACAACTAGGTCATAGAGCGGCTCGAGGGGCATGAATTCCTCCTGATGGTCGTTTTCGAAGTGAATCCCTTGTGCGCAAAATAAGCGCGCGAAAATATAAAAAAAAGGGAACCACATAATAACGAAAAAGCCGCTCGATGCGCAAACAGTTGAGACGCCCCAGCCGACCCATACATATTCCAACCACCAACTTGCGTCCGGCCCGCATGCGGGCGAAACCGGGCGGGGCTATTCTGCCGCCTTTTTATAAGTTATATTTGTCTGATGATATATTGCCGCCGGAAACTTGCGGCTCATAGTGGACCTGGCGACCTACAATGGGCTGCATTGCTCGCCGGCGCGCAGATCTCGAATTCGATGGACGCATGGTTGCCAGAGATCTCCCGGAGCATCCGGTGTATACAACCCGGATATTGCAGGATCTCGAACATTCGCATGGAGAAAACTAAATAGCTTGAAAAAAGCATATCAATGGCCCGGGTTCTTGTGCTCTTTTCAGCTATGATAATCGCATGCAAGGAGGACGCTATGTCTGAATCCATTCACGAGACTGCAGTGGAGATCGCCGGCGAAGTATACGGCGCCAAACCCGACCAGCGCGGACCGATCGGCGGCGGGGCGGGCTACGCAAACAGGGTCGAAGACGGCGATTACGTCGTGGAGACCCTGGACGCCCTGCTCGACGCCTTGTCGAAAGCCACATCGGGGCAAATCGTCTTCATTCCCGGGCAAATCGAAATCGACCTGACCGCCCGCATCTACATAGAGCAGCTGGTACTCGATCTGGGCGAGGGCGTTACTTTGGCTGGAGATCGCGGCGCCAAGGGCTCTAAAGGAGCGCTTTTAAGCAGCGATGCGCTCAAGACCCCCATTATGATCCGCCCCACCGGTCCCAACGTGCGCATAACCGGTCTGCGCATCCAGGGGCCCAACCCCAAGCGCTACCTCGAACACCATAAGCGCGCCTTTGGGCCCGGGGGCGACGGACACGAATACTACTACAAGTTTCCCACATCGGACGGCATCATAAGCGAATATTCCCACGTCGAGGTAGACAATTGCGAAATCTCGGCCTTTGGGCACGCGGGCATTTCCCTGGCCAGAGGCGAGGGCTATCACATCCACCACAATTTCATCCACCACTGCCAGTACAACGGTCTGGGCTACGGTATCAGTCACGACACTGCTTCTTCCTTGATCGAGAACAATTTATTCGACTGGAATCGCCATTCCATCGCCGGCACCGGGCGGCCCGGATGCAATTACATCGCCCGGCACAACGTCGAACTCGGCGAATCGCTCAGCCACTGTTTTGACATGCATGGGGGACGCGACCGCAAAGACGGCACGGCCATTGCCGGGACCTCGATCGAAATCTACAACAATACATTCAGGCCAGCGCAGATCCCGGTAGTAATCCGCGGGGTGCCGGAGGAGATTTGCACGGTACACCACAATTGGTTCGTACAGCACCACAGCGCCGCAGACGCCGTGCGGACCGACGGAAAAACCGAAATCGCAAACAACGCCTATGGGCCCCAGGCACAACAGGTGCAATAAACTGCTGGGACAGCACCAGGGGCGCTTGCTGCAAGCAGCAGACCATGGCAATGAGCGGCACAGCAGCCGCTTCGCGCCGCCAACGCCCAACCCGCGCGCGTTGCCCTGGCCCGCGGACAGCGCCCGGAGAACGGAGCTCAAGTCCGCAGACCAATTACTGAGTTAGCAAAGGGAATTCAATTATGAGGGATGTTGTTATAGTTAGCGGAGTTCGCACCGCTATCGGGCGGTTTAACGGCTCGCTTGCGCATACCCCCGCCGCCGTTCTTGGCTCTACGGTCATAAAGGAAGCCGTTGATCAGGCAGGTATCGAGCCAGGGGATGTAGACCAAGTAATAATGGGGATAGTTGGCCAGGTTGCAGAAGACGCCTATCTAGCGCGCGTGGCAGCGATTAACGCCGGCCTGGATATTGAAACTCCCGCACTTAATGTCAATCGCTTGTGTGGTTCTGGTCTTGAGGCAATCAATAGCGCGGCAAGATATATTGAAACGGGGGATGCGGAGGTCGTCGTTGCAGGTGGTGCCGAGAACATGACGAGACTCCCCTACTATTTGCGTCGGGCGAGAAGTGGTTACCGATTGGGACACGACACAGTAGAAGACGGTGTCGTGAAGCTACTCAGCGACCCTTTTGAGGGGTACCACATGGGCATAACGGCAGAAAAACTCGCCGCCGAATTCGCCATTAGTCGGACGGCCCAAGACGAACTCGCGGCAGCAAGCCAACGGCGCGCCCTCAACGCTATAGAGAAGGGTTATTTTAAAGAGCAAATAGTTCCGCTGACCCTGCGCAAAGGTAGAGAGGAGCACGTTTTTGATACCGACGAGTTCCCGCAGCATAGTTCGCTAGAAAAACTAGCTCAATTGCGTCCCGTCTTTAAGGAGGATGGGACCGTAACCCCGGGCAATGCAAGCGGGATCAACGATGGTGCATCCGCGACTGTGGTGATGAGTGCTGCAAAAGCCGAATCCCTCGGCGTCAAAGCGCGCTTGCGATTGGTTGCGCGCGCAGAGGCTGGCGTAGATCCGTCTATCATGGGCAGTGGGCCGATTCCCGCAGTCAATAAGGCTTTAGAAAAAGCAGATATGAATTTGGCACAAATGGATGTCATCGAATTAAATGAGGCCTTTGCAAGTGTAGCTTGTACCTGTGCAAGCGAATTGTCGCTCGATGCCGAGAAAACAAATCCCAATGGAGGTGCCATTGCGCTGGGACATCCGGTTGGGGCCACGGGGAATATTCTCACAGTTAAACTTATGCACGAAATGGAGCGCACTGGTGCCCGTTATGGCCTGGTCAGTATGTGCATAGGTGGAGGACAGGGGATCGCGGCGATTTTTGAACGACTTGGTGGATAGGCCGGGGAGGAAGATTTGGGCGGTTCCCTCAAACGACCCGTCCGAGGCCCGGCGAGTCGCCACGAAACTCAACGGCGCCCGATTTCGCTCTGTGCGCCCGGCAGCAGGACGGGATTGATAACGAGATCGCCCTCCTGCAGGTGCACCAGATTGAAACCTGAACCGTCGAGGTGGCGATGGCCCACTCGCGTCGACGGATCCAGGAGGGACGCCACCGCCGGCGCGGCTGCGCAGACGGCGCCGGCGAAGCAGCCGACGTTGCTGAAGTGGACGTGACCGCAGAGCACGGCGCTGACCCGGCCCTGGATTATCTCGGCCAGACGCTCGCGGTTGCCCAGGCGGGCCCGCAAATCGCCGACCGCGGTCGGCAGCGGCGGATGGTGCAGCACCAGAAGGGTCGCCGCTGCTGCCGTTTCGAGCTCGGCGTTCAGAAAGTGGAGCTGTTCCTCATCCACCTCGATCGGTCCACCCGTCCCGCCCTTGCTGTCGAGGACGATGAACCGCAGCGGACCGATGCTGTGAGCGGCGTAGTAGGGCGCCCCGGGATCGCCGCCCTCCTGCGCCAGGATGATCTGGCGAAAAAGCGGCCTGTCGTCGTGGTTGCCCAAAGCCAGGATGACCGGCACCCCGAACCGGTCGAGTGCATCCAAACCGCTGCGCAGCATCTCGTAGTTGGCGGCGCTGGCGCCATTGACGAGGTCGCCGCTGACGACAAAGCAGAGCGGCTGAATCGCCATCGAACGGATGACTTCGAGCACCTGCCGAAGCCGCTGCCCGGTGTCGAGTCCAAGCCAGCTCGCGCCGGCCGGATCGGCAAAGTGCAGATCCGTCAGGTGGACAAAGCTGCTATCTCCCACTAATACCCCGCTGCATATGGAACGCTGGATTGGGGATCGGAACCCGAGCGAAAAATGCCCAGGTCACTGTCTATCATCACAGCGGAAGGTCTGGCAAAACTGTACCAGGCTTCAATATCTGGAACCATCTGGATGTCGTGGCCTTTATCTATCAGGCTTTTAACCGTTGCGGACGGCATCCGATAGTCTATTTCTGTTTTTGCGCCACTCGCATCCGCTCGAGATGCAGTGATCGCATCTTGGGGTCCAAGGCCAAAATCCAAAACGTTGACTGTGATATTGGCGTTGGCATTGTTGACTTTTCTGCCCCCGGGGGAACCCACGCTGAGATATCCCTTACCTCCTCTGGTGACCAGCAATGGGGCCGCATTGACCAGTGGCCTTTTCCAGGGTGAAATCGAGTTTGAAAACCCGGGCTTGGGATTGAACCAGATCATGCCATTATTCCAGAGTATCCCCAGGCCATCTGTAACCACTTTCGACCCAAAGCTGCTGACGGCGGTTTGGGTGCAAGAAACCAGATTGCCTCGAGCATCGACGACACCAAAATGAGTGGTGCAATCCCCGTCGCCGCTCGACGAACCGGGAGGCGGATTGGATGGCCTGGAGCGATTTTCATATTTCCATGGATCGTGAATCGCACGCGCCGCGAAATAATTCCACGGAGCATCGTCTACATACAAACTCTTTAAGGCTTTCTCTATATCAATTTTTCGAGATATTTCAGCGGCATATTTTTTCGCCAATAGGCCCTCCAGCGGTACGTCCACAAAGTCCGGATCGGCCATGTAGTGGTAGCGATCGGCAAAGGCATGCCTGGCGGACTCGATAAATAGATGCAGGTGTTCCGGTGAGTTGTGGGCGTAAGAACCGAGAGCGAAATTCTCCAGTATATTCATCGTCTGTAAAACGGTCCAGGCACCGTTGGGTGCGGTGGCGGCATGAATTTCATAGCCTCTATAGGGAACCCTAAGTGGCGTTCTGACTTCGGGAACTCGATTCGCCAAATCTTCCCGCGTTATTAACCCGCCGTTTTTTCTCATATCTTCTTCTATGGCATATGCCACTTCACCTTCGTACATAGCCTTGGCGCCATAGCGGGATATTTTTTTCAACAAATCTCCCAGATCTCTCTGCCTGACCACGTTGGCTCCATCATCCGCCGAGCTAGGATCAGACAGGTATCCAGGAGGCAATCCGCCTGGCATAAAAATATCTCTACACGATTTGTAGCGCAGCAGTTCTTTCGCATTGCTGGCAGTGAGCAGCGTCAGCAGCCAATAAGATTCGAAGCCATCGACAGCGTACTGAATTGCCGGCTCCATGACTTGTTCCAATGGCAAAACGCCCATAAGTTCATGAGCGCGGCACAGTCCGGCCGCCGTGCCGGGGACTGCTATAGATTTATATCCGTGGGTATTTTCCCGATCCTTGGTTTCATATGTGGATATGCCGGTCCCCGGGCCCGTTACAGTGTACATATCATCTGTCGCAGCCATGGGCGCTCTCGGCCCATATTCAACTACGAGGTCAGTACCCGCAGCGTATTGCTTTACATCCGCTGCCAGATGTACGAGCAAAAATCCGACGCCAGCTATGGAGCTGTTATTCGGTTCGACAACAGATATTGCAAAACCCGTAGCTACTGCTGCATCTATCGCATTGCCACCTTTGCGAAGCATCTCCAGTCCGGCTTCCACCGCCAGCGGATGCATCGCGGCCACTATGCCATTGCTAGCTCGCACCTCATCTCTAGCGGGTCTCCAAAGACTAGTCAAACTCATTGTGCACTCCCCAGATGAATTTTCGCTATTGGTTGAAAAGCCGTCGCAAAACCCCAATCCGGGCTTCGCGTGGCCGCAGATTTTAAGACGGCTTCTGATAGGGTTTGGTCAGGCCCCACGCAAGCAGGGGCAGAAACCGGCCCGGCTCAGGCCGGCGGTGTAAACCGGTTCATCTCGTTGCGGCCCTGCCAGTATTCCGGGTGCTCTAGCTGCGTCGCCTCACCCCACTGTGCCAGGTAGGGCGCGTACTCTTTGCGCTTGCGGTTCACCTCTCCTTCGACCCGACCGCCGTCCCAGTCGCCCAGAACCCTGGCGAGCAATTCCTGCCGCAGGGCCGCGTGGTCCGGATCCGCACCCAGATCATTCAGCTCTTCCGGATCCCGCTCGACATCAAAGAGCATCGGGGTGTCGTGGCCGTGGTAGTGCACCAGCTTCCACGCGTCCTTCCGGATCATCCGGCCAGGTGGCAGATTGAGGGTGTTGTAGTGTTCCGAGAAGGTTTCGTTCGCCCAGTCATCAACTCCCTCACCGCTCAAAAAGCGGGCCAGGCTGCGGCCCCGCGTCAGCGGTAGGGGCGGAGCCCCCGCCAGTTCAATCAATGTCGGCCCGATATCGACCAGGTTGACGTTGGCATCGACGACCGCGCCCCTAGCGAAACGGTCCGGCCAGGATGCCAGCAGCGGCACCCGCACCGACCCTTCGAAGAAATTGCTCTTCCAGAACATGCCGTGCTCACCCGCCATCTCGCCGTGATCGGAGCAGTAGATCACAACGGTATCATCGGCTGCCCCCGAGCGTTCGAGCGCGTCGAGCAGCCTGCCCACCAGGCGATCGAAGTAGGTCACCATGCCATAGTAGGCCTCTCGCACGCGCTTGGTGATCGCCGGATCGATGGCGGTGACCCCGCGGTCTTCGATCCACTGGTTGATGAGCGGGTGGACGGTTTCGAAATAACCCTCCGGCACGTGGGGCGCCGGCACCCGGTCGCGATAGGATTCGAACAACTCTTCGTCGATCACGAAGGGACAGTGCGGCAGAAAGGTGCCGACCACCAGGCAGAGCGGCCGCTCGTCAGTGCGGTTGTCCAGGAAGTCAACTCCGGCGCCGGTGACCTCGTCGTCGTAATCGAGGATGAAGGACCGGCCCGGCCCGGAGAAGTTGGCGGCGTGCCACGACTGGTTCATTGCCTCCACCGCGTCCCGCATGAGCTGGTCCGCCTCCGGCCGCAACAGGCGGTGGTGCACACCGGTCAGATCTCCGACCAGGCGTTTCTCGAATCCGTGGCGCTGGTCGGGTCCGGTGAAATGCATGCGGCCGCACAGCGCGGTCTCGTAGCCGGCCAGGCTCAGAGCGTGGGCGAAGGTGGGAATGTCGGAACCGAGGATGTCCTCGTTGCAGCGCGCCCCTGTGTCCGATGGATATTGACCCGTCATAAAGGCCATCCGCGCAGGTACGCACAGGGGCGAGGGGGTGTAGCACCGATCGAAGCGCACCCCCCGCGCCGCGATGCGATCGAGGTGCGGGGTTGCGGATTACCCCGTCGCCGGCGCACCCCATGATGCCGGCGTGGTGCTGGTCCGACATGATGATCAGAAAGTTGGGTCGATCCCTCACGCGTTCTTTCCTCGAATCCCGATTTGATTGCAGTGAATGATCATGAACGATCTCGTCGTCGTGAGTCCCGCACAACGTCTAGAACCGAAGTACGGGAAGTTCAAAGCTCGTCCTCGAGTTTATTCTGGCTTAAAAATCGCTAACTCAATCGGACTCGGCGTTGCCGAGCATCCGGTATAACTGCCGCACGATTCGCGATTGCGCGTCGAGGACATCGTGCGGACCGCAGTGGATAAAACTAATCTCCTCGGTGATAAAGACCCGTACCCGCTCCGACATATTGCCCAGAATCTTCTCCCGCACCGCCACGCTGGCCCCCTTCAGGGCGACGACCGCATCGCGCTGGTCGATCTCGCGCAAGAGCATTTGGATTTGTCGGTCTTCCAATTCGCCCAGACTCGCGAAATCCAATGCGCGTTCGCGCGCTCCACCTTCGAGCATTTCTTCGTCGAGCAGCGTGGTCTGAGGCTCGCTCGGGCGCTGCAGACTCTCCATCGCCGCCTGGCGCAGCTCCGGCCCCAAACTGGCCAGCAGCGTCATGATGCCGAATTCGCCCCGTTCCGCCCGATTGATGAACGCCGAGGCCGCCTTCTGCTCTTCCCTATCTCCATCGCTCTGGTCAATCGCCTCGCGCAGGGCCGCCAGCATCCGCTCGCGTCCTTCCTCGACATAGTGCTGGACCTCCTCGGCGGAAATATCGGGGGTAGACGGCGTGCTCTGCGGCAAGGGCTGCGGCAGTTCATCGCCAGTCGGCCTGTTTTCAGGCGCGAGAAAAACCGCGAGTTTGTGCTGGATGATGCGCGGGTTGTCCCCGGCCTGGATCGCCGCTACACCTTCAATAATCATCTGACCAAGCAGCTGCTCTTTTGCGTGGTGCTGGCCCAACTTCCGCGCGAAAGCCCCACCGATCAAGCCGTAGAGCAACGCCCCGTACAAAAGCGGCAGCCCCACCGCCACGCCACCCCCACCTTGCACCAGGGCCAGCAAGCCGCCCACTGCGCCGAAAAGTGCCCAGTGTTGTCCCAGCCGTTCCAGAACGCGCTCAGCATTGGCCTGCCGTTCCTTGTTGCAGTTCAACTCGGTCTCGAGGATATCCACGATCAAGCGCGGCTCGGCGCCATCTACGACCAGCTCAATCCCCGCTGCCAGGAAAGGATTCGGCTCTGCAGTCGCCGGCTTTTCCAGACTCAGAATCCCCTCGCGGCGGGCCGTTTCCGCATAGGTGACCACTCGCTCAATCAATCCCCCGGGCTGGTCGCCACCCACCGCAAAAACGCGCCGCGCCGCGCCGAACGCGGCCAGTACGGCATACAGGGGATAGGAGACCAGAGTGGCCGCGATACCACCTCCAACGACCAGCAAGAGCACAGTATGCTCGTAGAGATTGGCCAGCGCATCACCTGCCGTATAACCTACGATCAGCACACCGGCTACCAAACCTGCAAAGGTCGAAACCTGCATAGCTACCCTCCCGAGCTATAAGTGACGCCAGATCTGCACAAAGGAAGTAAAAAAAGTATAGAAAGTACAGGCCCCTACCGCCAGATTATTCTGGCGCATCGATTCAATAGCGCACCCTTTAGCGGCCACGCCGAAGGACCTGGGGCAACTCGGACAATCCGGTTCGCCAGCGCTCAGATAGCCACGAACCAGGATCGCTCAGCACCGCGGCCAACGAGGAGGCACGACTATATTCCGCTCCAACAAGCTCATAGCTCTGCGCCAGCCCCCCCGCCATCTGGATCCGAGCAGGTGGAGGAGAGCTTTCAGCCTTTGCGCGAAATCGGCCACATCTGCGAGAGACCTCAATGCAAAATCTATCTGAAAATCCACCGGGGATCGATGCGGGTGAGCCCTGCTGGATAAAACGGGACCGGCGCAAGCCATTGTGCGGACGCAAAGGCCGCCACGCTTTTTATCTTTAAAAGATTGGCGGGGGTTTATAGACAGGATGAATTCAGCGATATATTTTTGAGACAGCTCTTGCGCCGATCAAAAAAAAAGTCCTCACACAACCAAAAAACGGGACCATTAAACTCAATCTCGATAAGGTTTACCCCATGATCACAACCCATGCCCAGGCCGTCAACAGCGTAGACGACGAAGCCGTCCTGTTCTCTTTTGACGATTGCTCCTGGCCCTTCGTCACCGGGGGCCGCATTCTCGCTCACGGCGCAATTGTGGGACGGCGAGCGGATGGAAATCCTCAGGGGCTACGCGCACGAGGAGTGCATCCCGCTGGTGGGCGATGCCCTGGGGGCGCCCGTCAGCGGGCGGGGCGGCGATTCCCTACCGGTGAACGACCGGTGCGCAGCGGCCCATGTGGACGCTTTTATGCCGCGTAGCTGGCGCACTGAGGTGTCTTTGCTGGGCAGACCTCGCTGCCGCGCCTTGAGCCAGTGAAATATTGCCAGCGCAGATCATAGTAGCGAAACATGCCAGGACCCGATGTAAGCGTCTATCAATGCCCACCGACCGCTCGGCGTCCTCCGCTATACCGCCTGTTGCGAGAGGGGATAAATGAAATGATTCACCAACCTGCACATCCGCTTCTGAACGCACCTGATTCTCGTTGCTCAGGGCCGCATACCAATGGCTGCAAGCGATATTTTTTATGGGCAATACTGGCCTCAATCGCCCTGTTTTTTTTGCCTCCCGCTCCAGCCCGGGCATCTGGCCTGGGCCACAAAATCGGTCCGATGCTGAAAATGGCCCTCAGCGCTGAGGAACGCGACAAAGGCGCGGGCAAAAAAACCGTAGAGCGCAGACTCTCAGCAGTAATTCTCAAAGGCGATACCGCCGAATTAGCTCGACAAGTCGACGCGGTCGGCGGTGCGGTCGGGACGGTGGCAGGCGCTATCCTGACCGCACAGATCCCCCGCTACGCCCTACCGGCGCTAATGGCCACTCCGGCGCTCGTGCGCGCCGAGGCAGAGCCCCACCTGAGACCGGTCAATGACGAAGTGCGCAAGCAAATCAGCGCCGGCAAAATCCATCGCGATGAGGCGGGCCTTGGCGCCGCCTATCGCGGACGCGGCGTAGTCATCGGCATCGTCGACAGCGGCATCGATATTTTCCATCCTGATTTTCGCGATCCAGCCGATTCGACCCGCTCTCGGATCCTGGCGATCTGGGACCAACTCGACGACAGCGGCCCCCCTCCGGCCGGGTACTCCTACGGCACGCTCCATACGCGCGCAGACATCGAGCGCGCACTCCGCGGCGAAGAGACCACCTCCGCTACCGACGAACTCGGTCATGGCACCCACGTAGCCGCCACGGCGGCTGGCAATGGATTGGTCTATAGCGGGATGGCGCCCGCAGCCGATCTCGTCGTCGTCAAGCTGCTCGAAGAACAGCCATATAACGAAGTGAGGGCCGAAGATCTCACCTTCTCGTATCTGGATGAATTTCGCGGCTCCCTGATTGATGCAGCTGCCTATGTTTTCGCGCAGGCAGAGCTGCACCAGCAGCCGGCTGTGGTCAATCTGAGCCTCGGCACCTTTGCCGGCTCGCACGACGGCACCGGCCTGCTCGAAGAAGGACTGGATGCGCTGCTGGAAACGCCCGGAAGAGCGATCTGCGCAGGCGCGGGCAACGACGGCGGGGCC
>MDTE01002369.1_pt1 | contig 15357 bp, 15 predicted proteins | sample 811231 | NCBI WGS metagenome assembly MDTE01 (sample SAMN05326651, study PRJNA326480) | marine metagenome | isolation source: seawater | place: Indian Ocean: Red Sea | collected 2010 | reverse complement strand
CCTTGTTATAGCTTCATTTTCTGTTTGATTTAGCATATATACCTTCTCATATTAGGTTATTCATGCGATGCATTTATAATGGTAGCTTCAGCGTAACAAATTTTTTTGTTACGGCCTATAAATTGTGGGTGCAGCTTCAGGGTTTTCAGTTACTATCCTTGTGTAGTATTGCCATACCCCTCCAACATTCGGTTTCCATCCAGGAGGCAGTACTTGCTTGAAGTGTGGTAGCTCAGGAAGAGGCGTCCTGCCTGACATTTCATCGACTAATTCATCTTCAAGATATGGATGCTCAGAACCCATCGCTGAAAACGCCCAGTAATTCATCTTGGCTTGTTCTTCCAATTGCATCATTGTCATTACGGCATCTTCAAGACTATTACCCGCAGTTGTAGCTCCATGTCCACGTAATAAGATTGCTTTTGAGTCACCCATAAGTGTTGCAACCTCAAGACCTTCGTCTTCAGTTTGAACAGTCTTTACATGGTTCCATATTGGCAGCTCTTTCTGTACCAATTGGGCTCCTTCTTGGTTCATTGGTCGCAATCTTTTATTTAATGTAGAAGCAAGGATGGTGTAGTGTGGGTGGACGTGCACTACAGATTTAATCTCAGGGCGCAATTTCATAATTGATGAATGCATAATTACTTCAAATGGCTGTGAAGAACCTACAGGGCCATCTACTTTGTGTCCTTCAATATCAACAACAATCATGTCTTGCGGTCTCATCGAATGTAATGCATCGACAGTATAGCCTCTCCCTTTTACAACAAATTTGTCAGGGTCATTTGGCAGTCGCATACTAGCGTGGCCTAGTGATGCACGGAATCCAGTTGCAAGGCCTACTTCAGCAAGAACTCTATTAGCTACAGCTACTTCATACTTAATTTCATCCCATTCTCTTGGCATTATTCCTCCTAGTCTTGGACCATTTTCTGATGGTTCAAGTATATTTCCTTGCGCTTATTTGAAGACTCCAAAGCTGCAAGACAAACTTCTAAATTAGCTTTGCCCCATCTTCCATCGTGTAGTGGGGGTATATTATCTACTATTGCGGCTTTTAACTCGGTCAGTATATGGTCACGGCCGGATATTCCCTTAGGGATTACAATTTCTTTTTTTTCTTGTTCTGAGTATATGAGTAGGCCATCTGGTGATTGCCGAATATCCCCATTTTCACAACTCACGATGGTTAGCCCATAAAAAGGATGGCTATCAGGGATATTGGACCAATTTCGCGAGCTGGTTCCACCGTATCGAACATTCTTTTTTAATTCCAATTCATTATCTGGCCCCGCATTTCTTAAGGCCGATCGAGCACTCCCATATTTGTCCAAATTAAATGGTAATCCACCTTCACCGACATTGTATCCTAGCTCAGCAGAACGGAACCTGTCATACCCGTTATAAACAGCAGTCGCGGCTGCTCCATCTTCAAACTCTAAGAAAACAGTATGGGCACCTTCAGCAGGCCTAGAATTATCAAATTTAGCTGTCATTGCTCTTACACTTCTAACTAACCCTCCGCCAAGCAATCTGATAATGTCGAATTGATGAGACCCTTGTCGGAATGTCACCCCTCCACCAAGTGTAGTATCAAGTTCTTCCGGGTTCCTCGGCCTATACATCCAGTCAGTAAAATACCAATTGTGCATCATGCGCAGAGGTCCTAATTCACCATTTTTTACAACCTCTCGCATGGCTTTAATCGGTGTCTCATATCCAAACGAATGACCAACCATTAATGTGACCTGGGCCTTATCAGCCGCTTCAATCATTAGATCGGCATCTTCCAAGTTCGTTGCGATAGGTTTTTCTGTTACAACGTGCTTGCCATTAGCGATTGCTGCAAGTACATGTCCTGTATGGAACTGCGTCGGAGTAGATATAAAAAGAGCATCAATTCCTTGCGCTTCTGCAATGGCTTCGGCACTAGTAAATACACTGGCTTCAGGGAAATCCGCCTTGAATCGTGCTAATGTTTGTTCATCAAGATCAGCAGCCCCTGCCATTCTAAAGTTTTTATTTTTTAGAACAGGTTGAACAAGCGCACTTCCTGCAGTACCCAATCCTACGATTCCAAAGTTTATTCTCTTATCTCTGTCCATCATTGCTCCAGTGTTGTGAACTCTACTAGAAACACGCTTTATGAACCAGACTAGTCTTGACTAGCCGGCGGTAGCTATATACGGTGAAAGCACTATTGTTGTGTATGTGACAGGAGAGAATATGGATGTTAATGCACTCGACGGCGACGGACACGTAGAAGAATGGGAAGCTACATGGTCAGATGATTATCTTGAGCCTAAATACCGCGATCGTAGACCAAGGGTAATTGAAACTGGAGAGTTCGAGCATGATTACATTTGGGAAATTGATGGTGAGCGCATACGAGTAGGCGGATCTCCTTCAAGTCGTGATGGGGTAGTATCTACAGAGTACGAGCTTATGGCTAAGTGGCGAGGTCCCCATGAGAGCGGTGAATTTCACTCTGCAGAGGACAGGCTGGCTGTCATGGATGCCGAGAACACCTATCTTTCTGTAAATTATCCTACTCTCTTATTGCATTGGCCAATTGTGAAAGATCCTGATTTAAATGCCGGACTCACACGAGCATATAACAATTGGGTCTCGGATATCTCTAACCAATCACCTGAGAGGTTGAAATGGGTCACCGTCATAGATCCTCGAGACCCGAATGAGGCAGTCCGGGAAATGGAAAGAACTAAGAAAATGGGTTCACTCGGAATCATGGTTTTTGGAGATTATGGCAACAAGGCCTTAGATCACCCCGACTTTGAGCCAATATGGGCTGCTGCTCAAGATTTAGAATTACCTGTAAATGTCCATCCTGGCATGGGAGCTAAGGATGCTCTAAAAGATTGGAAAAATATCGCAGGTGACCAATTTCTAACATCAGTAGTGAGAGGGTTTAAAACCATTTGTGGCTCAGGAATCTTGGATAGGTACCCTACAGTCAAAGTTTCATTTTTGGAAACAGGTTGTACATGGGTGGATTTTGCTGTGGCAGTAATGGATTTCACTTTAGATAATGTTAAAGACAGGATGGAGCTTGGAACAATTCGCTCCGAACACAAGCCTATTATTGAACGAGGCTTACCTCAAGCAACACCTTTGGAATACATTAAGGACGGAAGAATTTTTATAGGCTTTGAGGTTGACGATCAACTATTACCATACATGGTTGATAAGTATGGTACTGATTGTTGGGTTTACGCGAGTGATATACCCCATGCGCACCGGATTCCGGATTCACCTAAATTTCTAATGAATAGGACTGATCTCACCCAGGAACAAAAAGATCGAATTATTTGGAAAGGAACTACCAAACTTTACGGGTTGAAAACACCAAACACTGTAGGTGTATAGATCACTAGAGTTAATTAAATGGAGGAAGTATGCGCCTTGATGGAAAGGTAATTATAGTAACGGGTGCTGCTGCAGGGCTCGGTCGGCAATATGCAATTCGATTCGCGAAGGAAGGTGCTAGGTTAACAATTGCAGACGTGCAGGATGTAGCTAAGACAGCAGAGCTATGCAGGTCTGCTGGTGCTGAAGTACTCGCACTCCACGTAGACGTTTCCTCCGAAGAAGCAATGCTAGACATGGCCAAGCAGACACATGAGAGATACGGGAGAATTGATGGATTGCTTAATAATGCTGGCATGATGCGAGGGCTGGAAGTTAAATCTATCCTAGATGTGGATATGGAAACCTGGGATCGCGTATTTGCAGTGAATGCAAGAGGTACTTTTTTGGGAGTCAGAGCAGTTTATCCTTACATGAGAGATCAAAATAGTGGGACTATAGTCAACGTTAGTTCGGGTAGTACTTTACGTATTGCAAGAGGTCCTAATGCTATGAATCCACATTATGTTGCTTCTAAATCGGCGATTATTGGAATAACCCGCTCAGTTGATAGAGAGTTGGGTCAGCATAATATCAACGTTGTTACTGTTGCACCTGGCTCAACGACTTCCGATACAGAGGATCCCCTCAGCGCAGATGAGGCCTATTCAGAGCCAGAGGCATCTCTAATTCGTAGAGGCGTACCAGAAGATTTGACTGGCGTGATGGTTTTTCTATTTAGCGATGATGCTCGGTTTATAACGGGGCAAATGATTGTAGTAAATGGTGGTCGAGAGATTCATTAAACTGGCTTAAATAATGGCAGTGTGATTTCTTCTGTCAACTCAAGAAAAGTCACTTCTAACTCCATCCCTATCGAAAGATTCTCTGGTTTAGCATCAACTCCAACTATATTTGTAGGGAATCTGGGGCCTTCTTCAAGATCGACCATTGCAACAATAAATGGAACTTTGTCACCCAATGCAGGAACAGGAGCTCGCTCTACGATCGCAAACGTATGCAGAGTTCCTTTACCACTTGCATGAATCCAAGTTACATTACGATTACCGCATTTGGGGCAAAAGTCACGAGGATAAAAATAAGCATCTTTACAGTCCATGCATTTGCGTAGCCAAAGCTCATGTTTTTTGGTTTTTTCCCAATAGAAATCTGACTCGGGCTGCCGTACTGGTAAAGGTCCTTGATATGGAGGGGCCATCAGTCAACTCCTAAAATGATTGTTCCGGTAGCTGAAAGAGCTCCGCCTGTGCCGTTAACCAAACTTAAACTCAAGTCCGCTATTTGCCGATCTCCCGTTTCTCCGCGAAGTTGCCTGACAGCTTCTACAATGAGAAAAATCCCGTACATTCCCGGATGAGTGTAAGAAAGTCCCCCTCCGCTTGTATTTAAGGGGAAATTTCCTCCAGGGGCAGTTCTTTGATTAGCCACGAAATCTGGACCTTCTCCAGGATCGCAATACCCTAAAGATTCTAAGCTCGCTAGAACTGTATAAGTGAACGAGTCATAAATCATGGATAGTCCAATGTCTTTATGAGAAACACCGGCCATACCTAAAGCTTCAGGTCCCGTCACTTTTGCAGGAGTTACGGTTAAATTCTGCATAGTTGTGATTCCCGCATGATCGTGATACTCGGAGTGACCGAGGACCCAGACTGGTTTCTTAGGAAGGTTTGCAGCTCTTTTTTTAGAAGTGACAACAACAGCAGCGCCTGCATCGGTTACCAGACAGCAGTCCAAAAGATGGAAAGGCCATGAAATCCAGCGGGAATTATGGTAGTCGTCAAAACTCATGGGCTCTTGCATTGAGGCTTTAGGGTTCAATTGCGCCCATTTTCTAGTAGAAACTGCGATTTCCGCCATTGCCTGCCTTGTTCTTTCTTCTCCGTACATGTGCATATAACGTGTAGCGGCCATGGAATAATTAATAGGCATACCTATCATGCCGTAGGGCATTTCATACATTGCAGACGGAACATTGGGATCTCTAGGCATTGGTGCTCGTGTACTACGCCCAGATTGGCCATGAGTTATCAAGGCGACCTCACATAGGCCAGCCGCAATTGCGGAAACTGCATGTCCTACGTGTATTACAAACGAAGCACCACCAACCGTGGTTGTATCCGTATAGCGTGGTTTTATACCAAGGTAATCTGCCAAGTCGTAATTCCAGTAACCTGCTGTTAAAAGCCCATCAACTTCGCTTCTGCTAATGCCCGCATCAGTTAATGCGTTGCTAGCAGCTTCTGCGTGGAGAGCTAATGCAGATTTCCCTGGAACTAGTCCAATTGCGTCAGATTCTGCGACTCCTACAATCGCAGCAGATTTAGATAAATTCTTTTTCATTTTTATATTTTCTCTGTAGCATGGTATAACAGATATTGCCTTGCGAGTACCTTAGAACGATACTAAGGCAAGTATAAATGGAGGTAAACATGACTACTGCCGTAAAATTTGGAGCCATTGATGCTGACGCTCACGTAGTTGAGTCCGAGCATACATGGGATTTTTTGGATAAAGAAGACCTGCAATACCGTCCTCAATTGTTTTCTTCCCCTGATAATTCACAAAGTCGCTACTGGGTGATTGATGGCAAGATCGCAGGTTTACGACTACCCACGCCGTCAGAGCGTGAACTAGAAATCATGTCTGAGCGAGCGGGACGTGATTTGGTTACGGCAGCAGATGCGCGTCATCTTGATGACGTATCTTTGAGATTGAGGCATATGGATGATCTTGGGGTAGATATTCAAATTTTGCACAACACTCTGTGGATTAGTGATGTTACTCGAAGACCCGAGGTAGATCGGGCGCTATGCAGAGCATGGAATAAATGGATGGCATCTGCTTGGAAGCAATCTGATGGTAGGCTTCGGTGGTCTGCAGTTTTGCCGCTTACCGACCTAGACGAAGCTGTGAATATGATGCCATGGGCGAAGGAAAATGGAGCTGTAGGAGTGGTTATGAAGCCATTTGAAGACGACAGATTCATGCTTGATCCTTATTTCTATCCGTACCTCGCTGCTGCACAAGAACATGACATGACAATCACCATCCACATTGCCAATGCCAATCAAAATTATGTAAAGGCAATGAATTCACCGTATGACCCAAGTGGAGGGTTACCGACTTTTCGAATGCCAACAGTACATGCTTGTAATGGCTTGATTCTTAGTGATTTGCCAAAACGCTTCCCTGATTTGCGCTGGGGTTTCATAGAATCTTCGTGCCAGTGGGTTCCTTGGATAATGCACGAAACTTCACGAAGAGCACAGCAAGCCGGTTGGAAAATCCCAGAGAACCCATTTAAGGATTACAACATTTATGTTTCTGCTCAGACAGACGATGATTTCGAATACGTATTTAGTTACATCGGTGATGAAAATATAGTGATCGGTACAGATTATGGGCATACGGACACCTCTAGCGAGGTTGATGCGATAGAAACTTTCAGGAACTTGACCAACATAAATGAAGAGTCAAAGAAAAAAATATTAGTTGATAATGCTTTGGGCCTCTATCACCTTTAATTGAAGGCAACAAAAGGACCACAAATCAGCTATTTGATCTGTGGTCCTTTTGTAAGATAGTTGTAACAAATTTAGTCTGTAACTTCAAAAATGGCATCAATAGAAACTACTCTATCAAACGGATTTCGTGCTACGCCCATTGAGCTTCTAGCATGTTTGCCATTTTCACCGTACAGTTCTACGAGCAGATCAGAGCAACCATTAACGACCCGTGCATACTCGTTGAAATCTGTAGTAGCTTGGACCATTCCAAATATTTTTACGACATGTGTTATTTTATCGAGGTCACCAATAATACTTTTAACATTGCTTAAAATTCTTAGGCAGGTTCGCTGAGCAGCTTCGTATCCATCATCGATACTACAATCCAGACCCATCACTCCGGTTATATTTGAATCATTCGTACGGGGTCCAACAGCAGAAGTGAAAACTAAATTCCCCGTTTGGTAGCCTACTAGGTAACTTCCAGCAGGCGCTACATGCTCAGGCAGAGAAAGACCCATAGTGTTTAATTTATTTTCGATTAATGACATATTTTCTCCTATCAAATTTTCCACTCTTATAAATGGACAGGTATTAATATAAGGAATCTGTACGCGCAGCCATAATGAAGTCATTTTTATGCAGTCCACCCAAAAAATGCGTCCACCATGAAACGGTTACCTTCCCCCATTCAGTCGTTAATTTGGGATGATGGCCTTGCTGCTCTGCTTCATTGGCAATTTGGTTGGTGAATTTTAAAGCCTCGGCGAAAGTGTTGAATCTAAACACTCTTTCGAGCTTTTCCATGCCATCAAAGACAATACTCCAATTATCAAGATCTCCTAAAAACAATTTAACTTCATCGGCGGTGCAAAGTTGTGATGATTCATCTAGATTGATGCAGTTTTCTTTAAATAATTGGCTCATTTCTCCCCTTTTCAATATATGTACGTGACTAGATACATGTTAACAATTGCTGCATAAATCTCGCACTGCTAGCATCGTTGGATATATAGAGCAATTTGAAGTGTATTGAAATTACCGTGCACAGATCATAGCCGAATCCATGTGAATGGAAGAAGTAAATACGATATTTACTCTTGCTAGTGATCATATTTTACCTCACGGGAAAGCAGCGATTACTGATCTAGCTCTTTAACGTTATGATCTTGGCGCTACCGGTCTAGGTGCTTATGCAGAACTTCTGGAGAGTCTTGAAGATTTGGAACCGGCACTGTTGCGTGCAATTGAAATTGATCGTTTGGCATTGCTTTATATAATGATTCAAAGTCAGATTAGCCCACGGGCTCAGTCTGTTATTGAGAATAGAAAAAGCGGTGGGGGTTTATAATTCTCTCTCTTCCTATATATTTGTGCAGAACATAATGTTGACACGATTCTTAGTCGGAGTTAATTTGCAATCAATTGATGAGAGATAAAATCGGAGGTAAATATTGAAATATCGTGAAATGGGCTCAACAGGAATCAGAGTCTCCGAGATAGGTTTTGGCTCTGGAGATAATGCGGGTTTACTTGTTAAAGGGGAGCCTAAGGAACAAATAAAAGCCATAGAACGTGCTCTGGAATTAGGGATAAATTACTTCGATACATCTCCTGATTACGGTAAAGGATTAGCTGAAACAAACATTGGTAAAGCAATGCGAGAGATTGGCTTTCGCCCCGTTATAGCTACTAAAGTTGAGATAATGCCAGATGAGCTCGATCATATTGCTGATGCAGTTGTAGAGTCCGTGGAAGATTCATTGACGCGTTTACAAGTAGATCATGTAGACGTGGTTCAGATACATAACCCTCCGAGTATAGAAACCGATATTACAGTACCTGGATGGATCCATGTCGGGTTAGATGATTACCTTGGTGCAGATGGTGCACTTGAAGGCTTAGAACGACTTCGGCGTGCAGGCAAGACTCGATTTTTTGGGTTTGCTAATGAAGATGCAGACGCTGAAGCAGTTTTAACTTTGCTCGAGACTCGAGAGTTTCATATGCTTAACGTATGGTACGACTTACTGAACCCGACTGCAGGGCTCCCTACTCCTGATGGACTGGATGTGCAGCATGATTATGGTCAATTTCTTGTCAGAGCTCATGAGCTAGGTGTGGGAACAGCGGTAATTCGTCCATTAGCAGGGGGCGTACTAACGGACCACGCCGTGCAAGGAGGTGCTAGGCACCAGCTTGCTGGTGGAGGATTAACGCGAAATGCTGATATGTACCAGGCAATGGTTCAACGTGCTTTGCCATTTGCATTTCTTTCAAGGCATGGGCAAACTTTATCTGAAGCAGCATACAGGTTCATCCTTCAAGATGAAGCTGTAACTACTGTTCTTGGCGGATTTTCAGAATTAGCTCATTTAGAGGAGGCAGTAGGCTGCTCTGGTTCTGAGCCGCTTTGTGATGAAGATATGGCGCGCTTAGATATGGTATGGCGCTCTAATGTTGGGAAATGGGATCAAGAAGAACAATTTATTTCAGGTTTATAAGAAGGAGACTTTTATGGATATTCAACTCAGTTTAGGCATGGCATCTAACCCAAGAACATGGCCTATTTTCGATGGGCGTGTGAAAGCTGATGGTATTAACTTAGTGCCTAGTCCCGTGCATGCATCGGAGTTATTCTGGAGGCAATTAAAATTTGGAGACTTTGATGTTTCTGAAATGTCATTTTCTTCATTGATCATGGCACAAGCCGCCGGAGACGATAGATGGGTAGGCTTGCCAATTTTTACAACTCGACGTTTTTTTCACACGGGAATGCTGATCCGGAAGGACTCAGGAATTAAAGACCCGTCAGACCTTAAAGGTAAGCGTGTGGGAGTTCCCGAGTATCAGCAAACTGCAGCTTTATGGACTAGAGGAATCTTGCAACACGAATTTGGAGTAGAACCTAAAGACATGGAATTTTTCATGGAGAGAGTTCCTGAGCAAAGCCACGGAGGTTCTACTGGCTTTAAGCCTCCTGAAGGAGTTACTGTTAATCAGATTCCGTTAGAGAAAAATATCGGAACAATGATGCTTTCAGGTGAATTAGATGCAACGTTGCTATACATCGTTGACCCCAACCTAATTGATAGAAGTACTGCAGATTTATGGAACCATCCAGATATATCTTCAATTTTTCCAGACAACCGTGCAGAGGGTATAAGGTACTATCAAAAAACAGGCATATATCCTATTAACCACGGTATGGTGATCAAGCGTCAAATCGCGGAAGAGCACCCGTGGGTAATTTTGAATCTAATGAAAGCCTTTAATAAGGCTAATGACATTATCAATAAAGAGCGCATGGAACATGTTGATTACTATGTTGAAACAGGCTTGATTTCACCTGAAGCAATAAAAACTCCACTTGTTCAGCACGGTATAAGGGCCAACAAACTAGTACTAGAGACGGCTGCGCAATACTCATTTGAGCAAGGACTAACTCCGAAATTAGCAAAATTAGAAGAAGTTTTTGCAAAAAATACTATGGATCAATAGCTTCAAGGATGATTGGATGTTAGGAGATTGGAATGCTTGAGGCGGCGGGCGAAGCATTAAGTCAAATGGCTAGCTGGCAGGTTATGCTAGCTTTGATGATAGGGGTTGCGGTGGGCGTTCTCAATGGCGCAATGCCTGGAGGAGCGGTACCTAGCCTTGTAGTGCTCCTTGGTTTTGCTTATGGCCAAGACCCATATATTGCGCTGCCTTTAGCTGTAGGAATGGTTGCAACTGTTTCTACAGGAGACACTTTACCAGCGGTATTACTGGGAATGCCTGGTTCTACTTCAGGTCAGGCTACGATTTTGGACGGTAACCCTCTAGCTCGCCAAGGTAAGGCTGGGGTTGCTCTATCTGCCGCATATTTTGCTTCGATGATAGGTGGAATTGTCGGAGGAATATTCCTATTTATAACTATTCCTGCTGCCCGAACAGTTGTTAATTCATTTAGCGCTGCTGAATTTTTTGTGTTGGGGCTAGTGGCAGTGGGAGTTGTTGGAATAGTAAGTAGCGGAGCCCTTATACGAGGATTGATGGCCGGATGCCTTGGCCTATTGATTGCATTAGTTGGTTTTGATGATTCGACAGGCGTACAAAGGCTGACATTTGGATTCGATTATCTTTGGGATGGATTTCATATTGTTCCAGTAGTAATTGGATTATTCGCATTACCAGAGTTTTTTGACATGTTGATTGGTAATGTAGCAGTTTCTCGGCAATCAGCAGGAGAAATTAGTACTGCTTCACAGCGCTGGGAAGGCATGAAAGCAGTTTTAAAGAACTGGCCTTTAGTATTTCGTTCCGCAGGCCTAGGTGTCTTTGTAGGAGTTTTGCCTGGTATAGGTGGATCACTCGCTCAATGGCTAGCCTATGCTTCTGCTAGGCAAACAGTTAAGGGTGGTACTGAGACATTTGGCACTGGTGACATAAGGGGTGTGATAGCTCCTGAATCTTCAAACAATGCGGTTGATGGTGGGCAGCTTGTCCCTACGCTTTTCTTCGGAGTACCTGGCTCTGTAGGAATGGCTATTTTCCTAGGCTTGTTGGTGATCTTAGATGTCCAACCAGGTCCATCAATGCTGAATGAAAACTTAGATTTAACTCTAACAATCGCTTTTTCCTTAGTGGTGGCAAATATTTTGGGGACAGGTTTAGCGTTAGGATTCACTCCTACTTTGACTAGAATTGCATTTGTTCCGCCCAATATACTTGTTCCGATAATTTTAGGAATCATGACCATAGCTGCGTTTCAGGCATCCTTTCGGATTCAGGATCTTGTAGTAATGCTCGGCTTTGGAGGGCTAGGATATTTCATGAAGACTTTTGGATGGCCGCGCCCTCCGATTGTTATATCTGTAATTCTTGGTGGAATAGTCGAAAAATACTACGGAATCGCTAGTAAAACATTTGGAATGATAAGTGTAGACAGCAGTAAACCCTTGGGAATTGATTTTGGCCTATTCAGCAGAATTCCAGTGCTACTTATTATTCTGATTGCACTTGGAACTGCAGGTTACACGCTTTGGATGCAAAGAAATGTAGGTAAAACTCAAGAGGCACAGGCTGTGCAAACCAGCAGTGACCGAAAAAATAGCGAAACAAATATGGTTGCGCCTAAACCATCAATGAAAGAACGCTTTGCCATTACACCAAGCGGCGTATTTATAGGCTTGATGGCAATTGCTTTTGCCTTTTCTTTGTATTCTTCTTATTCCTGGACTGAAGAAGCCGCGAAATTACCTAAAATAATTACTTCTACAGGGCTTGTGCTAGTGGCGATATACATCGCAAGGCATCTCCTTTTCCCTTCTACTTCTAAAAGAAAAATTCTTGATATAGGCAGAACAGTTACAAATGACTCCGCACTAGTGCTATGGATACGTACATTTAAAGCGTTAGGTACTACGGTTGGATTAATTTTTGCTATCTATTTAATTGGTTTTCAGATTGCTGTACCTACGTATGTATTTCTCTTTCTGAAATTGTTTGGAAAGGTAAGATGGTGGGTGGCCCTATTGTGGTCTATATTCTTTCTTGTCCTTATATACGGTTTTTTTGATCTGGTTATTCACATCGCGTGGATTGACCCGGCGCTTGAGAATGTATTCCCTATACCGGATGTATTGAAAGGGAGAGAAACGATAACCGAATTTTTCCAATATTAGAAAAATTAGTGGACGATAATGTTTTCTCGTGCTAGCATCCGACGGCGCACTATAGTTATAAGCAATAGTGCGAAGACTCGCATCAGGGAGGGCTGATGAGCATCAGTTATATTTTTTCAGGAAAGGCCTTGGGTCTAACGGCCTTAGTCGCGGCTTTCGCACTTTTTGCTATTGCGTGTGGTAGCGACGACCCAACTCCTACGCCTAAGCCGGCAAGTACGGCTCCGGCTGCTGCAGCACCTACTGCAACGCCAGTACCTGCTAAAGCTACACCTACTCCTAAGCCAGCGGCTGCACCGACGGCAACTCCTGAACCTGCACCATCAGGTCCGGTGAGCTTTAAAGGGAAAACAGTGAGAATCACGGTTGGTTACTCTCCAGGCGGTGGATTTGATACATTTGCAAGAATTTTTGCGAAACATCTTCAAACCACACTTGAAGGTACTCCTAATGTAATTGTTACTAATCGCCCTGGTGCCAATACGCTAGTTGCAACGAAATCAGTGATTGATAAGCCTTATCGAGACAACCAAGTAGATATTGTTTTGATAATTTCTACGCTGATTCAGCAGGCGATTTTGAATGGTGTTGAAGGTTTTGATCCCGTTAAAGATGTAGTTTACTTGGGAGCACCTGACTACACCCCCCAAGATACTGTATTTTGTGCTCGAAGCTCTGTATTGAGTGACGATGCTTTGGAGAATTACTTTGCAGGTAAGGCAGGTGGTAAGAAATTTACCATCGGGCAAATTGGTAAAGTTGACACATACGCAACATTAACTGAACTTTTGGTTCAGATGGGATTCCCATTTGAGCGGGTGTTTGGGTACTCAGGTACTTCTGATATGGATGCCGCATTTAATCGTGGTGAAATTGACATTACTGCAACCTGCAGAGACTCGCAGGTCGCTTTGAATCCTGAGTGGGCCGATGGCTATGCAACTCCACTGTTTTACACAGAAACAGATCCTGCATGGGTCCAGGCTGGCCAGTCTGCAGGTAAATGGAATTGGGCAAAACCCGTTCGAGAAATTGCAGAGAAGCGACTCAAGGCTAGCAAAGCACACCTTGATACATACGATGCATATGTGAATATTTCAGCTTCCAGCCGAACATTTGCTATGCCTTCACAGACACCAGATGAATTAGTTACTGCAATGAGAGAGGCTTTTGAAACAGTTGTAAAGAGCGATGCATTTGTTGCGGATATGAAATCGCGTAACTATGACGTCGGATTACGAACGGGAGATGCTACACAGAGATTGATTGAAGGATTGGGCGCACTACCTGAAGAAACCCTTAAGGTATATCGAAGCCTGTTCCCTTCGTAAAAATATCTTTCATAGAATAAAAAGAGGCTCTACGGAGCCTCTTTTTATTCTATGAACATCCTAACTTTGAAGGAGGCATGATGAAATTTGCTAAAAAGAACGTTCTTGTAACTGGTGGAAGTGGCGCGATAGGTAGTGAAGTGGTACGCAAATTCGCCTCTGAAGGAGCGACTGTAATAATCGCAGATCAATCTCCATTACCTGAAAATGAGTCAGAACATATTAGTAAACTTTACTCTGAGCCTATTTTTATTCAGACGGACTTGACTGATGAAAACTCAGTCAAAAATTTAGTTCAGACTATTACTTCGAATCATGATATTCATGTACTTGCTCAGGTGGCTGGAGGATTTCGTTTCGGTCCTGCAATAGAGGATATGCCTGAAACTGATTGGGATGATTTATTAGATTTAAATTTGAAATCTGTATTTCTGATGATCAAACATATAATCCCTTTCATGAAAGCACAAAACTACGGAAGAATTGTTAGTATTGCAGCGAGAAGCGGATTGCGAGGAGATCCAATGGTCGGCCATTACTCGGTTAGTAAAGGTGGAGTAATTTTATTATCACAAACAGTCTCAGAGGAAGTGAAAGATTTTGATATAACGGTAAACACGGTGTTGCCCAGCATAGTGGACACCCCAGCTAACAGATTAGCTATGCCTCAGAGTGATTTTAGCAAATGGGTAAGCACAACTGATTTGGCGAATGTGATGTTGTTTTTAACCTCAGATGATGCTAGAGCAATATCAGGAGCTTCAATACCAGTTTATTACAGGTCATAGTACATACTATAAGGAGAAATATGAGTGAAATAAAAAGAATTAATCCAGAGAAGTTGGCCCAGCCTCCGGGAGATCGTTATGCACACGTAGTGCAGTACGGTAATTTAATTTGGATATCTGGTCAAACATCTAGAGATACTGAAGGAAAAGTAATCGGGCGTGGAGATACACTGGCTCAAGCACGGCAAGTGAATAAAAACCTACAGACTGCAATTGAAGCTGCTGGTGGGGATATGGACAATATTGTCAAAGTCACTATTTTCCTTACTCCCGAAGCTGATATCGAGGCAGCACGTCAAGCTCAAAATGAATACCGTGCTAAGTTTGCAGCTCCTGCAAGTTCGATGGTCATTGTCCAAGCTCTGGCAAACCCAGAATATTTGATTGAAGTTGAAGCATTCGCCGTAATTAACTAGTTCGCGATACTGCCCAATTATCTCCACTATCTTCTGGCATTTCGTTCCATTTTTCTGCTTCGACGCTTGCTATAAATTCGCCTACAAAGTAATTGAACATAGCAGGTTCTTCAAGATTACATGCGTGACCAGTTTGAGGTAGTACTGCTAATCCACATCTTGGAGCATTTTTCTTAATGAATAAAGACGGTTCAACACATGGTTCATCTTCATCTCCGTACATCACAAGGATGGGTACGTTGAGCTCTTGAAGTTCT
>MDTE01058672.1_pt1 | contig 15358 bp, 17 predicted proteins | sample 811231 | NCBI WGS metagenome assembly MDTE01 (sample SAMN05326651, study PRJNA326480) | marine metagenome | isolation source: seawater | place: Indian Ocean: Red Sea | collected 2010 | reverse complement strand
TCAATGGTTTTGTTTAATTCGTGGTGTGGTGGCACAGCTAAAGTGAACCAAAGATTGAAATAGCCATTACGAGCATAATTATGACTAACACCGGGATGGCGGTTGATAATTCGAGCTGCTTTATCTATGCCTCCTGGTTCGTACCTGAAAGCCACCAGAGTGGTTTGATATCCCAATTTCCTCGTATCAAATATTGCGCCAATTTGCCGAACAACATTTCGCTTTTTTAGAGCATAAATTCTTTGGATTGCTTCCTCTTCACTTATCTGAAGCTGAGAGGCAATTTCTGCGTATGGATTGTGAACTAAAGGAAAAGAAGATTGGAGTATATTCAATAAATTTTTATCGATTTGGTCTATATAGGATCTTACAGCCACTATAATCTCCCAATATCATGAGGTTGAATGTGCAACTAGTGTTCTTATTGCTATGAACAGCAATAGCAATCTATAAGCATTCCGATACTGCTTAAATCGAAGGCTACAAGTTAAGGCTGAGGACGTCAATAAGTCCAGGAAAAAAGAAATTGTGGTTACGCAAAAAGGTTTAGGTATTTAATTTACATGGGCGAAGATGAAGTAAATCGAATTGTAATAGTTTCCCTGCTGTTTATGGGAGTATTTGCAGCTTTGATGGTTGCTTATAGGGTTTTGCCATTTCGTATATGGATTGGAATGTGGTTAATAGTACTAGCATTCTGTGTGTCAGCTGCTGGTGAATTGATAATACTCGGTACAGTTATAGGTTTGGGTGTGATCAGTATTTACAAAGCTCCTGGTAAGTTTGATTGGGACGGGTCAGGGCATTTCATCGGAGTGATTCCAGGATGGGACCGGGAACGGTTAATACAAATTCACGCATATGAGTTTGCTGTTTTACTTGGTGCATACCTTGGATTGCTTTTCGGTAGGCACTTTTTTGATGAATGGAACACCGTCTCACTTTTACTAAGAACAATAATTGTACTGGGAAGTATATGGATTGTTTTATTAACGTTCAGGGCGATACTGTTGCGAACGATATTACATCCATCTTCAATCAGACGTTACAACTATGCTAAAGATGCCAAGGAAGTAGACAAAGTTAATAAAGTAAGAGCACGCACGAAAAAACACATGGTGGATCGTTATGGCAATGTTAGAGAATCGTGGCGTCGCCCACCCTCATGAAACCTTCTCACCTTTGATGAACTGAGTCACTGCATCATTAAAAATATCTGGTTTTTCCCAGTGGGCCCACCAGCCAGTTTCTGGCATCAACTTGAATTGTGCTTCAGGAATAATAGAAGCGACTCTCTCTCCTGCGTCAGCTCCCAGACCACTGTTGCCGTCACACCATAGAACTAGAACGGGTAGTTTTATTTTTGATATATCTTCTTCAGAATAGTTATAAGAACTCGAGTTTACTCTGTTGTAGTACTTACGCTGGCCATCGTTTGTTGATTGACGTGAATAATGAGCGAGACGTATATCAACCAATTCATCAGTAACGCGTTCTGGATGATCTCTGTGCATTACCATTAATAACCTCGCGTGTATTGATTCCCAATCAGGAGAGTCTAGTAATTGGAGGGTTCGTTCGCGCATCGTTATGCCACCTACTGGTGGTGCAGGGGGTGCAAATGTACCTTCTTTTAGGTTTACGGCAATGCCTGACTCAAATATAACGCCCTTCAACATTTCGGGATGCTTCATTACTAGAGGGGTGATGCCGGAACCTCCTCCCGCCTCACCGTGCAGCCATATTCGACCAAGGTTCATGGTATGAATTAGTTCAAAAATTTGATCGGAGACCTGTGAATTAAAATCATCTATCAGATCAGGGACACTTGAGAGGCCATGGCACAACATTTCCATTCCAATAACATGAAAATGCTTAGCTAGAGGCATTACATTGTAAGCAAATGTTTCAAGATGGCCACCACCTCCATGGATCATTACTAAGGTTTCAGGATTCTCATTTCCTGCCTCTACAATTCTGGTCCGATACTTTTCCCCTTGGATAAATTTAACTTCAGCACCTAACAATGCGGTCCAAATACTCTTTGCCATTAATTTCCCTCTGTATATTCGTAACGTTCCATGCCATGCATGATTCTGATTTCTTCCGAACGAGGAGGCCTGGATCGGAGGCCTTCCCAGTGAAGCTCAAGCGATTCTTGATCAGCCCAATTTTCAAGTAAAATAAAATTGTCCGGATCCTCAATATCTTGTAAATATTTGAATTCGATACAACCTTTTTCATTTTGAACGCGAGCGGCGTTTTGCCTAGATTCTTCAATGAACACTTCTCTTTTCCCTGGAAGTGCCTGCATGGATACCACCAGCCTAATTCCCATATTTCACCTCTTAATATATGCCTAAACTCAATTACTAGTTGATTAATTTGTAGGATATCTTGGAAATTCAAACACTAAGTCATCAATTCTACCTTCTAGCAAATCAACTTTCTTTCTTAGGAGATTAATTTCAGCTTCCTTGAAAGAGATTTCTGTTTGAAGTTCATTCATCCTTTTCGATGTTTGGGAGTCGAATGACTCCCGGTCTAAAGTCTCATTTTTAAAAAGTTCACTTTGTTGTCGCTTTAATTCTACGAATTCTGAATTTTGTATCGCTGTAAAAAGCCAAAGCGCGACTACCGCGATGGAAAGTACTGCAGTATAAAAGCGTAAACCCTTACTCAATCTATACTGCTGATTCTATTCCGCTTACACAACTACCAAGGAAAATCACCCATGCTAGGAAATATAACGAAGAAAAAATGAGAGTATTTCGCATGTTAAGTTGTCTGCGTGTCATTTGCATGATCAGCGTCACGACCCCAACAATTAGAGCAAGAAACCCAGCAAATGCGCTGGCCATAAGCGCTAGCCATCTCCATGCATCACCGCCAAATAAGGAGAGAAGGGCAAATATAATAGACGCAACTGGTGCTAGAACCAGGATGATCAATCTAGAATCTTCTTGCGAAGCTGGTGTTTGATGACTCATACAAAACCTCCATCAAGTTCTGAATGAGATCATAAAGGGCACATTTATTTGGTACAAGTTGTACTAATCTTTGGACGAAAAGGTTACAAGGCGATTTGAGGGCTTTAGTGCGATAAGTACAATTTCTGATTGTGCTTGGAATTCTGCTACTATTTCTTCTCCTCCAGGTACCCCCTCATAACGTGATGCAATAGAAACTAACTGATCTTGATAATCTCCATTTATAAATTCAGCTTTACCACTTACCGTTACGTAACGGTAAGGTTGATCTTCAGATGCTATTGAAAGTGTTAATTTGGGATTGCGTTTAAGGTTGCGCACTTTTGCAGAGTTTGCTGGTGCAAAAACATAAAAACAACCATCAACAAATTCATACCAAACTGGAACTGAATGAGGGTATCCAGTTTCATTGTTTGTTATGAAGTGTGCGATGTTAGGCAAGGATAAGTATTCATTGAATTGAATCTCATTCATTTTTGTCATTTTTGTCATTTTGGCCTCTTTTGAATCTACATATGATTTATCGATGATAAGGTCTTAGAAGTCAATTTTTTGCGGAGGAATGATGAAGCAAAGACGGTTTGGCAAATTGGGAACAGTGAGTAGTTTATCGTTAGGTGGAGGCGGGCTAGGACAATTATGGGGCTCCACGACTCGAGAAGAGGCTATTGCTACAACACAAATGGCAGTAGCATCGGGCATTAATTTACTAGATATGGCTCCAGTATATGGTGATGGTGAAGCCGAGAATGTAATTGGAAAGGCTTTTGATGGAAAGCTTCCAGATGATGTTCGAGTCACCACAAAATGTAATTTAGTAGATGTGCCAGTAGATCGAATTCATGAGGTTTTGGAGAAAAGCTTAATCGAAAGTTTAGCTCGTATGAAGGTTTCTGCTGTAGACATATTCTTTTTACATAACTGGATTATTGATGAAACAACAGAGTCAACGATTAGAGGGACTAATCGAATAGTGTTCGAAGAGTATGTAGTCCCAGCATTTAAAAAAATAACTTCTAAAGGATTAGCAAAAACTTGGGGGATCACTGGGATCGGTGATCCAAAGGTTCTCATAGACATACTTGGTTCGGATAACAAACCTGATTGTATTCAAATCATTACCAATCTACTTGATTCACCTGGTGGCCTAGGGTTTCCAAATGTAGATCCACAGCCAAGAGAAATAATTAAGACTGCAGTCGAATCTGAGGTTCCAATTATGGGAATTCGCGCAGTCCAAGCAGGAGCATTAACCAATAAAATTGATCGCTACTTATCCCCAGAACACCCAGAATCATTGGACTTTAAACGTGCAAAAGAGTTTAGGAGTCTAGCTCGAAGTTTAGCAATCAGCCCTTCCATTTTGGCACACCAATATGCGCTCTCTATGGTAGGTCCATCAACTATAACTCTTGGTGTAAAGAACAGAGATGAGTTGGCAGAATGTCTACTGGCAGAGCAAAACGGCATATTAGATGAATCAGTAATCGGACAAATTAATGCAGCAGTATCAGGAGTCGGAATAAACGATTTCTAAAGAAATAGAAACATCAGTATCTGGCATAAGAAATTCAATCTTGCTTCCTTCTTCAACGAAATTTTCCTCATCACCCTCATAGCTCCATGTGATAGTCTGATTCATGGCGATTTCAGAGTTAGGCGTGATGCTGACAATGTCTCCAGGTTCATAATAACCAGACCCGGTTCCACCAGCTACTTGAAGTTCATAGTTGTGAGGCGTTCCTTTTTCTTGTGCCAATAACCATTCTAGATTCACAGGTGTGCTGTATATCTTATCCCACCCGCTATGCTTCCCATCTACTATCGTAGTGAATCGGACATAGGTATTTTGAGCTTTGAGTGCGTCTACCATGTCAACAGCCATTGAATAGGAAGAAACAAGATCTGAATCACCATGAAAAGCCCAGATCGGTAAACTTTCTATTTCAGGCGCCAAGCCTACGTATGAATAAGGCTCATGGTGACTTGAAAGTGGCATGATTGCGGCGAAAGTATCAGATAATTCTGCGGCAACAATATATGTGCCCCTTCCCCCCATGCTCAAACCAGTTAAATATATGCGGTTATGGTCTATTCTCAGATTTTTTTTTGCTTCATCAATAACATCCTGGATCTTCCTAGGATCCCAATCGAAGTCAGCTTTTACAGGCGCTAGAAGGATATAGGGTTCAGAAAGAGATCTTGGGAAATTTGATAATCGCTTAAAACTACCCGATAGGTTCCCAGCTATTCCCCCGTGAAGAAATATAACTAAAGGGTAGGATACTGACGTTTCTGAATATTCCTTTGGGACATTCACCGTGAATATATATCCATTTTGAATACCCATTGAAACTTGTGTGAGCATATCTTGCTTATCGAGTAATTTTCCTTCTTCTACTTCTTTTGCATACAGTTGGAGCAAGGACTCCCATAGAGGAGATATCTCGTATTGCTTAGAATACAGGTTTTCGATAACAATCCACCCTTCCTTAAAACCTCCATCCCAAGAATTGTCGTTAGTTTCAGGAATTTTATTTTCTGATTGCCCTGTATTCCTCTCATTAGTTATATTTTTACTAAGGTTCGAGTTTTTAATTTTCGGAGCTGAACTTGGTGTGGGTGTTACTATTGGTTTGGTTGAGCCAACAGGCTTTGCTTCTGAATTCTTTGTTTCTGTTTGTTGGACTTGTGGGGCGCTAGCGGTGACTACCGGTTGTGTTGCATCTGAATCAGCTGAACACCCAGTGATAATGAAAACGGACAATGAAGTAAGTAGAAATAGCCTATAAAACCTTTTTACAAAATTCATTCTTGTTTACAGGTTTTCATCAACTTTTGAATAAACGTGTAAGCTTATTGGCTCTACTCGGTTGTTAAAATCAGACCAATCTTCGTGGAAAGCTTTGACAAAGTTTGTGTTGACCATACCTGAGTAGTTGTGCCAAAAAGCTACGCGTGAGTTTAGTTGTTCCTCAATTTCATCTTTAGTAGCAAATTCCGAATCCATTTCCAGTAATAGAATATGGCGTTTAGATACTCTTTGGATTTCTTTCATGGCTTTTTCAATGTGTTTAGGAGGAACGTGCTGAAAACAAGTGATTGTGATTACGATATCAAATGAGTCGTCAGCGTAAGGCAAACTTTGCGCATCGGCTACATCAAATTTTATTTTCGGGCTATAAAGTTTTTCCGCTTGTGAAATTTGATTAGTGCTAAAATCACATCCATGGAAAACCTTGTTGGGGTTTTTACTTTGAAACGAATGCAAATTCCATCCGAAACCACAACCGACTTCGAGCATACTATCCCATTCCAGTAAGCCTAACTTCTCAATTAGTCGTTGATGTCTTGCATTCGCTCGGGATTTAATTTCTTCTGAGCCTGCTTTGTTTTCGTAATAACGTGAAGATCTAGAGCTCCACCACAGTGAAGGCCATTTAAAATAGAGGTAAGAAGTTATTCTCTGGTAAATTCTTCCTCTAATTTTAGATAAAATAGAAATCTTAGAGTTGGATATTTTTGGAGGTTCCACATCGTGATTATAGCCTAGTCAAATTATAGAGTCCTTATAAATTGGTTGGTAAAATTCAACAATCAAAGACTAGTTAGTTTAATCTCTTACACGCTGGTGCTATGCTGGCTAGCATGGAAGAAGTAGATACATTGAAGAAAAACGATTTACTTGCTGACTTTTCCTCCATCAGTTTAATTCCTGAGGAAGGGATTAAGCCTGTGGTGGTTGAGCCATTTTTTGACCCAAAATTTGCAAAAGCACTTGCAACACAGTTTCCTAAATTTGATGATTTGCCTAAAGCCTTTAGTGGCAATGGTCGTGACGAAGGTAGATCTTTAAGATTAGAGAGTTTAGAACAAGCAGCTGCTATTGGAGATAAAGTAGCTGAATTATATGAGTTTGGTACGTCTGATTTTTTTCAGCGTTTTGCTCACAGGACTACAAATGAAAAAATTGATCCTTCAATGACTGCTGTCAGCTTAGTAGTTCACGAACCAGGGCACTCTGGTTTGTTGCCTCATGTAGATCACCGAAGATCGGGGTTGGGCTTCATACGTCCCATGAGCATAGTTGTCTATTTAAATGAAGTTAATGAGGGAGGCTTGTTCCACATGGGTGAAAATGAAGTAAGCGCCCTTTCAGACCCTTTATTTGTACATAAACCTAAGTTCAATTCCGCTATAGTGTTTCGAAGAAAAGTAAATAGCTGGCATGCGGTTACTCCTATTTCAGAAGATAGTTCCCCTCGCTTGACTGTCACCTTTGTTCCTCAGAGAAGGGAACTCAAGGCAATGGCATCAGCTATTTATCGGCGAGGAATTCGCGAAATACGGCGTAAATAATGATTTATAACTGAGGATTATCAACTGTAATCCCTTTCCTTGCATCTGAATTTCTAGAGGTTTTGTTCAAGTGAGCAATGGGAAAATTGAAAACCCCGGTGGGTTACGTGTCATACGTAATTTGTTCTTTGCTGGCCCTGCTCTTACGGTAAGAGGCGCACAAGCAGCAATTATTGTGATCCTTATTACTAAAGGATTAGGTACACAATCTTACGGAACATGGGTACAGGTAATAGCAACAGTATCGTTATTGGGACCTACGCTAACGTTAGGGCTCGAGAGAGTTTTGACACGGTACCTCCCTGAACTCTTCAATGCAAAGGCCCAAGCCAAATTATTCCTTAGCCTTTTAATCGTCGTTTTAGCTTTGAATGTATCTTTTGCTTTAGTTTTATATTTAGTTTCTCCTTTTTTCGCTTCGTTTATAGCAGCTGACGTATCTAAAGTTCCAGTAATAGCAGGCCTGATTGGGTTTACCTTAATTGGAATTAACACTAATACACTAGTATCAGAATTTTACCGAGGGCAACTTAGAATACGTGCGCACGCATTTCTATGGATTGGCCGTGATATTGGCTGGATCGCTATTGTTTTCCTTCTTGTTTCTAATGACTTTTCAATACAACAAATAGTGTTAGCATTTTCCGTTTGGTTAGTGTTCGTAAGTTCTATTGGACTAATGGGTATGCTGGTTACAGTGGGCTGGCCAGGCATTTCTTATGACAACTTAAAAGAGCATCTTAGATATGGTTTGCCTATAGCATTTGCGCATCCACTTGGCTGGCTTTCTAAATTTGGATCTTTTTATTTCATTAGCATCATTTTGGGGACTGCTGCTGTTGGTGTTTATGGATCAATTCGTACGATTAGTGAATCTTTGGTTTTAATCTCTGGAGTAATGTTGCTTGTGCTGAGCCCCACTATGGCTAGGTTTTATTCCATTGGAGAAATTGAGCAAGTAAGAAGGTATATGGGATTAGCTGTTTATGGATTTGTTACATTTTCCTTACCTCTAGCTATTCTTGGCACTATTTATGCTGAGCAACTGCTCAGAGTAGTTACTAACGAAGAAATTATTAACGAAGGTGTCTCAGTAGTACCCTACCTGTTTTTCGGGATGGTGATTCTCGGAATATATGGAATACTTTCAGAGGTAATCCCCCTAACAAAACGTACTTGGCGATATTTTGTAATAACTGGGACTATGAGCATTGTGCAAGTTCCAGTTAATTTGTTGCTATTACCTGTTATTGGACTAAGGGGAAGTGCAATAGCTGAAGTAGCTGCATATTCTGTTGGAACAATTGTATGTCTATTTTGGTGTTGGAAAAATTTGGGTTTGAATCTTGAAAAGACAAAGCTTATTAAAGTAATTTTCTCTAGTTTCTTGGCCTTGCTATCTGCATATTGGATTCCCAGAGAGGGTGCTGGGTTATTGTTGGGAGTATTTGTTTTTGGACTTACCTACCTCGGTTCAGCCGTTCTAATTGGCGGAATACCTCCAAGGCTGATCAAGTCATATGCTATTGCTATGGTTCGCGCGACAAAAATATAAATAAAAGGTACTAGTAATGGAAAGTTCATTATTCGCAAAGATGATAGTGCTTCAAGTTGAATTATCAGACGACCCTACAGTCATAAAAGAATACATTGATTATCACGATAATATCTGGCCTGAGATTGTTACAGATCTTAAAGCTAGGCCAATAGGGAGGATGAGAATTTACAATTTGGGTAACAGGTTGGTTATGCTGCTTGAAGTGGGCCAAGATTTTGACCTAAAAGAAGGAATCCATATTCAACCCCCCAATAAGAAAGTAGCAGAATGGGGCGCACTTATGGGCTCTCTTTTGAATAAATTAGATTCAGGTGAATATGATGAATGGACGGAAATGAACAAAGTTTGGGATACGGAAAAACATTTCTCCTCAGAAAAAAATACATCACTGGTAGTTCCATAGAAGAATGGACTTAGTTTTAATGCAGCTTAATTTCATTTCGCTTTAGGTCATAAAAATTCAATTAGCGAAATTGCTTGCTTAAATACCCACTGCTGATACTGCTTCTAGCTCTTCATTTGATAATGGTTGTATGGCGGCATTGAGATTCTCTTCAAGCTGCGAAGCCTTGCTTGCTCCTATGATTGCACTTGTGACGGCAGGGTTCGATAAGACCCAGCCAACTGCGAGATGGATCATGCTTTTATTGAAACGAGCGCTTAGGTCGCGAAGTTGTTCGACAGAGTCAAAGTTTCGATCAGCCCAGTATCTTTCAGAATAAATCTCTCCTTGAGTTTTTCCAGAGCCCGATGCTGCCTGTATGAGCTGAGAACCGAATCGAGTATTTTTGTCAGGAGTTTCTTTGCGTTGATGTTTCCCGGTTAATAGCCCGCCGGCTAGCGGGTTGTAGACTATGGAACCGACACCTTCCGAAAGTAACACAGGGAAAAGTTCTGTTTCTATTTCTCTACTGATTAAATTATATCTAGGTTGAGTGCAGTCGAAACGAGCAATGCCAGCTTTATCACTAGCCCAGAGTGACTTCATCAATTGCCAAGCTGCGAAATTCGAACATCCCAAATACCGCACCTTGCCAGAATGGATTAGATCATCCAACGCTCCAAGAGTTTCTTCAATTGGTGTTTCCGGATCCCACCGATGTACTTGATAAATATCTACGTAATCTGTTTTTAGCTTACGAAGACTATTTTCAATTGCATTCATAATATGACTACGAGAAGAGCCACGATCGTTTACTCCTGGGCCAACAGCGCCGAACAATTTAGTTGCGACTATAAAGTCTTTACGACGACCTTCAAGAATAGTGCCTACAAATTCCTCAGATTTTCCACCTGTATATACATCGGCTGTGTCAATAAAATTCACCCCTGCTTCTGCGCTAACATCCACGATCCTTCTTGATTCATCAAGATCTGCTTGATCCCCGAAGGTCATAGACCCAAGACAGATTTCTGAGACTTTGAGGCCAGTTTTACCCATTCGGTTATATTTCATAAATCACCAATTTTAAGTTTGTACGGTAGTCCTAAAGAATGTTGATTCGTTCAGAAAGACTAACGTAACGAGTATATACGAACTCTAATCAAATATAGGGCGGTTCAATATTTTAGCCAGTACTAGTACAAATTTATGATTATTGTGATATATGTACATACCACTATGATTCTTCTCTTATTTCTCCTTTTGTTTTTAACAGTTGTACCCCCTGCTGTGCATACTAAAGCAGGCAAAAAGATTTCATTCCCATTAACTGGATTAGCGGTGATAGCCGTGGCAGTTCAAATTACTCGTTTATAGTAACCGCTTCTGTTTTTCAAATAGAGAGTGGAGTGTTCAGCTGGAAGGCTTAAAATTCATGAGGGGGCGCTACTTTCTGGACGCGCCCCCTCATGCTGTTCATCAAAACTATATCATTCTACAGCTATTCGAAACTTTTAGCTAAAAGTTTTTTTAATGGGTGGCCCATTAGCTATACCTATACTCCAATAAGCCCAATGAATGAATCACTTTTTTCAATATTCAAAACAGTAATCTTTGCAATCGCCGTACGCTAGCTCATATGTCTTTAATAGTGTTGATTTAAGGCTAAAAAAGTGGTGCCGAGGGAGAGACTCGAACTCTCACGCCCCGTAGGGCAACGGATTTTAAGTCCGGCGCGTCTGCCATTCCGCCACCTCGGCTAACTTGATTATAGTGCTATTTACCCTCATGCTAGGTGGATTATTCTAAATGATCAACAAGTCTAATCCAAAACCACGTTTTTATTACGGCTGGGTAATTGTAATTGTTGCCATAGTAGCAGGCGCATTTGCTCCAGGTATCAGCATCTGGAGCACAGGAATCCTGCTGCCTCCGATGGTAGATAATTTCGATTGGTCTCGCTCAGAATTCATGATGGCTTTGACAATTCGATGGCTAACCTCAGCTGCAATAGCACCATGGATCGGGCCAATTCTGGACCAACCAAATGGACCGAGACGCCTAATGTCTATTTCGGCCTCAGCATTAGGCTTGTCAATGATCGGTTTGTATTTTATAGATGATGGATTGATACCTGTGGATCTAATTGATTCTAGGGTTCAATTTTATTTACTTTTTGGAATTATTGGTGGTGCTGCACAAATGGGTGCGGGAATGACAATTGGCCAGACTGTCCTGCCTAAATGGTTTATTAAACGAAGAGGTAGAGTACTTGGGATTGCAGCTATTGGTAGTGCAGTAGGGCCGTTTGTTTTTCCGCCAGTGGTGAACTTAATTGTTGAGAATTTGGGATTTCGTTGGGCATGGGTAGCTTTAGGTGTAGCTACAATTGTCATACTTCTTCCACTTTCTTTTTTGGTTAGAACACAACCTGAAGACATGGGCCTATTGCCAGATAATGAAGAAATAGCTGGGGAAGAAGAAAACGTTGAAAACAAAGACGGTGAAATTTCTTTTACAAGAAAAGAAGCCATGCGCACACCCACTTTTTGGGTGCTTATGTTGGCATTTGGGATGGTAGGTTTGGGATTATCTGGTTATCACACCAACTGGCAGGCATTTTTAACTGAACCACCAATAAGCTTTGCAGCTCAAACTGCGGCTTTAGGAGTATCCTTTTACGCGATTTTTTCTATGTCAGCGCGGGTGATATGGGGAAGTTTAGGGGATAAATTCCACCCCAAAAAACTTATTGTAATTGGAATGTTTGGGACCAGTGCGAGTATTTTGTTTATGCTCACAATAGATAGCGTTAGTGATTTGTTAATTTTTGGCATATTCCATGGTTTAACTATCGGTTCCTTCTTTATCCTGGAACCATTATTAATTGCACGATACTTCGGGCGAAAGCATTTGGGTGCGATATTTGGTATTTTCCGCCCTGCTATGATGATTACTGGTTCTTTAAGCCCGTTGATGGTAGGAATCCTTTACGATTCTCGTGGTTCCTATACATTGGCATTTATTATTGTTGCGTGTGTTTGGGCAATCGCAGCATCAATGGTTTTCCTAGTTTCTAGCCCGAAGCCACCACAGAGCGTTAATTAAGCTAAAATTGCTATATTACCTGTTGAGGAAATTGCCTTGTGAAAGATAATCCTTATAAAAAACTTCCCAGTGTTGATAAGGTTCTGGAAGATCAATTAGTTTCTGGATTACTTCAGGAATTTTCACGTGAATTTATTGTTCGAGTTGTTCGGGATCAAATTGAACTCGCACGATCTCGAATTGCCAGAGGATCGTCAGTTCCAACAATTAGTGATATTGCTGCTGGAGTGTCATTGAATTGTAATTCTATTAGAAAACCATGGCCAGAAATCGTCATTAATGCAACCGGTGTTGTTTTACACACCAACCTAGGGCGTGCGCCACTATCTCTTGAAACAATCCAAGCTTTGTCTTCAGCTTCTTCCTATGCTGACCTTGAACTTGATTTATCTGACGGCAAAAGAGGGCTTCGTAACAGATCTATTGCCACACTTCTGAGGGAGTTGACTGGCTCAGAAGATTCTATAGTTTTAAACAACAATGCTGGTGCAATGCTTTTGGGCATTTCTGCTATCGGATCAGGTCGTGAGGTGATTGTTGCTAGGGGTGAAGCAAGTGAAATTGGAGGAGGATTTCGTATACCTGATGTTTTACTGCAAAGTGGAGCACGATTGGTTGAGGTTGGTACAGTAAATCGTACATACGCGAATGATTACGCAGAAGCCATTACTTCCGATACTGCAGCAATTTTGATCGTTCATCGAAGTAATTTTAAAGTTGTAGGCTTTACACACCAACCGACGATTCAGGAAATAGCAGAGGTGGCACAAGATAAATCCATTCCTCTTCTTCATGATTTGGGTAGTGGCGCACTGTTAGAAACAACGGAATATGGACTTCTTCATGAATGGACTCCTCAGGAGAGTATTGAAGCAGGGGCAGATTTAGTTTTCATCTCTGGAGATAAATTATTAGGTGGACCCCAAGCCGGCTTGGTCTTAGGGAAATCCGAACTAATAACAAAACTTTCGAATCACCCACTAGCTCGCGCTCTTAGGGCTGATAAGTTGACCTTCACCGCTTTAAATGCCACTTTACTTCATTACATAAAAAATGAAGCGACGAGCAAGATTCCCGTTTGGCAAATGATATCCCAAACGTCTGAGGAAATTAAAAAACGAGCTACTAAAGTTGCAAAAGCGATTCATGCCCAATCGACTGTTATCTCAGGCGAATCTACTGTTGGAGGTGGCAGCTTGCCTGAAGATACTCTACCAACCCAGTTGCTTTGTTTCGACCATGCTGCACTTGAAATGACTGCCGACGGATTTGCAAAGGCATTAAGACTTAGTAAGCATCCCGTTCTGGCTAGAATTGACAATGAGCAAGTGGTCTTAGACTTAAGAACGGTGTTACCACAGCAAGATAACCTTTTGATCGATTCGATCAACCATGCAATAAACGCCTAAACCGTAAGTTTTCTAAAGCTAGGATTCATGATTGTTATTAAGATGACGAGAATTAGAGCGACAGAAGAGCCAGTAATTAGTGCAGCCTGCACACTGAATAAATCAGCTATAGTTCCAGCGATTAAACCTCCCAAAGGCATCATTCCAATGTCCATCATATAGACTCCAATCACTCTTCCTCTCATGTGATCAGGAGTTGTCATTTGCAGGACAGAGTTATTAGTTGTCATGACTATCATTTGGGCACCCATGATGAATATTAGTATCACCATAGACATCCAGAGAACATTGACTTGTGATACTAGGAGAATAGCTATGGAACTTATGAAAAGCCCAGAAATTATCAATTTGCCTTTTGATTTAATGTTGCTAAATGCTGCTAGCAAAAGTGTTCCAAGAAATCCTCCAATGCCTGTCGCAGTTAATAAGAGACCAAGAATCCAGCCTTCACCTTTTTCTTGCCCCAAAACTTCAACAGCATAAACTGGCATTAGGGTCATAACAAAAGACATCATTGTCAGTGTGGGGATCAGAGTGACTAGTATGATAGTTAGAGCGGTACGGTTGTTGAGGACATACCGAAACCCTTCTCTCACATTCATAAATATAGATTCATCTTTCACAGCTGAATGGTCTGTTTCGTATTCGGCCTGAAAAGGGAACATCATAATCATCACAGCAACATAAAAAATTCCCTGAATCAAAAAGTTTATACCTGGTCCAAAAAATGTGATTAGTAATCCACCAGCAGCAGGACCGAATATTCGAGTTGAGTTAAATGCCATAGAGTTAAGTGCAACCGCATTCATCAAAGTGTGTCTAGGGACTGAATTACCTACGAGTGTTTGGCGGACGGGGTTATTAATACTCCACGCAATTCCCGTTCCAGCACTAAAGGCATAAAGGTGCCACATCACTACAACATCGGATAAAACTAAACCTGCAAATATAAGCGCAAGGACGGCAAGTATAAATTGGTCGACAAGCATTAATTTTCTTCGGTCTAGCCTGTCAACAATTGCTCCTGAAATTGGAGCAAGCAACATAGGTCCCGCTCGAAGTCCCAGCACTATACCCACTTTGAGTGCTGACCCACTTAATTCCAAAGCTAACCACCCTAAGGTGATTTGTTGCACCCAGTTTCCACCACTAATGAACAACGTGCTGATCCATAGAAGGCGAAAGTTTCGATATTTGAATGCTGAAAAAGTATTATTCCAGCGCTTACCAGCTGAGAGGGAATTATTATCTTTATCTGTGGTTTGTGATGGTGGGTTCATTATTGTCCCAAGGGCTTGTAACTGGAAATTTACCTCGGGTACGATCGAGTCTAGACTTACGAAATTAGCTAGTCAACGACTTCGAATGTCCGTTGACTAGCTAGGGCTGTCAACCTAACATTTAAGAAATGTGGCAGGCCCCCTAGCTCAATTGGCAGAGCAGCTGACTCTTAATCAGCTTGTTCCGAGTTCGAGTCTCGGGGGGGTCACCAATCTATTACAGCTAATCTCCAACTAATTGTTATATTCCTTTCCTGATTCTCTGAAATCTG